>Ga0307378_10000105_pt1 | contig 154729 bp, 180 predicted proteins | sample UN1MG_FD_202238 | JGI IMG/M metagenome (GOLD analysis project Ga0307378, IMG submission 202238) | Soil microbial communities from Risofladan, Vaasa, Finland - UN-1 | ecosystem: Environmental > Terrestrial > Soil > Coastal area > Acid sulfate soil | place: Finland: Risofladan, Vaasa... | reverse complement strand
AGGACGGCGTCACCCCAGCGGTGGGGAGACTCGTTGAAGCGGTAGACAGGGAGCGCGTCGCTATCGCTAAGAGGCTCGGTGTAGACGTGCTTCCAGATCCTGAGTTGGGTATGCTTCAAGGCTACCAGATGGAGAACAACTATAACACAAGTTATTCAAAGGCTCCTGGCTACAAGGGGATTAAGGCTCAAAGCAGCCTAGATTACAGGTACTTCAACGAGGATGTGGGATACGGCCTTATCTTCATGAGCAGGTTGGGCGCTCAGGTTGGTGTACCCACACCTCATATGGACTCTATAATCACCATTGTCTCGTCTATTATGCAGAGGGATTATAGAAAGGAGCAGAAACGCACAATGGACACACTTGGTCTGGGTGGCATGAGCGCCGAGGAACTGGATAAGCTGCTGGCATAATTGGTATGCATTGAGCACGAAATAAGTGAGTCGCGCGCGCCTATCGACGATGCCGAAAACACTCATCAAACAGAGTATTCGGAAAATAGCGTGGGCAGCTATGAAAAAAACCATAACTCAAATATTGACACCGAGATGCAGACGGGAAGACATGCCAGAACACGGTCGATTTACTCCCAAAGAAATAAAACAAATAATATCTCAGGCAAATTTAAATGTAAAAGAGTTGACGCCTTACTTCAACGATCTTGATAATATCGGCAATTATCAAAATGAATACGCTGGATTATTAGATTTAGCCATATACAGAGCTTTGTTAAAAGAAAATATGGCTCCTGATTACGCTGCGAACCTAGTTGGGGATATGATTCCCAAGAAACAAAACTTCAAATAACCATACTCTCCAAGAAGCTGAAAAAGCAGCAGAAGTTCTAGGAAATTTCCTCTCACAGACTAAAGAAAACGAGATAAGACGAAACATCAAAGAAGACCACAAAAAAGATAATCAGCAGGATGGTCTAAAACCAGAGCTAAAAACAGCACTTAGCCACTAAAATCAGTTCCAGAACAACCGGACCCAATCTTAATAAGCGGAAAAAATTATTGGCGTAACAGCCAAACCAGCTTAAAAACGCCCATATTTTTTTCAGAGGGCTTGAATACTATCTGGAAGTTTTCTCCAGACACTAACTTATAAAAGAGCAACTTATCGAGATACTTGATTAGGTACCAAAGTACAATAGCCGAGACACATAAAGGGGTCGCCCTGGCGCGAAGCCTGTGCCGCCGAAGGCTACGTACACCTAATCACTTCTAAACCAATAAACCCCCCTCGTTACGATGTTAACTGTTTTATAATTATTATAATATCAGTAAAAGTAACACTGGGCGACTGGTACATGACTAAACTCAACGTTCTCCATAGCTACCAACCAGACGGACACAGTTGTGTACCCTACTGCCTATACATGGTACTGAAATACCTCAACTCAAAGCACCCCGGAGTCACAGTGCCAACCATAGAACAAATAGCACAAACTATAGGTACCACAGAACTCGGAACAGACTTCAACTCTATAGAAAACATCAATATAGTCATCGATGAAAACATGCCCTCGGTGGAATTCAAAACAGATAAAACCTATCCAAACTGGGACTCAATAAGCAAGGACATCCAAGACTAGAAACCAGTAATTCTATGGATTGAATGCAGAGACCAACTAGGAGTCCCTTACACACACTCAGTGGTTGTCGACGGTTACACTAAAAACAAGGTTTTTTACAAAGACCCCTTCATGGAACCATAGAGGAGGACATGACAATCTTCCTCCCTAAATGGGACGCTTTAGACAGATACGCCATCAGGGTAAAAGTAGGGGAAAGAGTGGAACGAAAACTTACCGAGTTTATAAAAGGAGAAGAAAAAGATGAGTGAAATACTAAAAAAGGCGAAAAGACACGCAATTGACCACTATGGGAACCTAGTTTACCCTATGGAACCCCGATATGATCCAACTTTTGAACGCTACACAGTCAACTTAGGCGTCCGCATGCCCCGACTCGTAATAAACGACGCCACAAATGCACGAATCATAAACACCCTAACCCTTGAAAAACTCTGCCAAATAACCTACAATAAAAATGGCAACCTACAAACACAGCCCACAAAACACGAATGCCTCCAAGCACTAAACGACGCACTTAACATCTGGAACCAACGAATCAACAGAATAGTAACCAGAGCAGCGTCAAACCAACTAGCCCAAGTCCCAGCAGTACACCACTTCCTAAACCCAGCCGTAGTAATCGCCAACTGGCTGTACCACCACAACACCCTAACAGAAGACAATCTAGAAGACCTAACCCGCACCGAAAAATACTGGGACTACATAGACCTGTTGAAGAGCCTCCAAGTCATAGCATACGGCGACGATAAATTCGGCTTAGGCAAGATAGGGCAAGGCATCAGAGAGAAGATCAAAACAAAAGACGAGTTCATCAGAAACACGCTCTCACTAATCCTAAGCGAAAGATACAGTTACATCGAAGAAGTAATGCACATAAGAGTACTCAGTGCACTACTCCACACCAACACCGCATACTACAAGTTCTGCATCGAAGCAAATCAAAACATAGAGAAACGACCCGAATCAATCCACAGAGAATACGAGAAAATCTACGGAAGAAGAAGCTACCTAGAGTTCTTCAACAGCCTAATGGAGCTATCCCGGGGAAACGTCATCCACTACCTAGAACCATATGTAACAGCAAACGAACAAATCCTAGAGAATATAAATGCAATAGAAATCCCCCAAAACGTATCTCCCCCATAATCCGAGTTATAATTTCCTAGGTTTCTCCCCATGCAGGGTCTCCCCCTCCAAGTGAACATTCATTATGAACGTGTTCCCGGATAATCCCTCTATATATTTATCTTTAGATAAAACTACGGGGTAGACGTTCACCCCATAAACAGGGAAGACTTCGGCCCCAAGATAACGTAAAACCTCATCCCTAACAGGCTCAACACAGACGCCGGCATCGACAACGATCACCAAATCAACATCGCTAGGCTCACCCACATAGTCCTCCCTAACCTTACCCGAAACCGTGCTACCCACAAGAATCACCGCCCGGACCCCATCCAACCCCCCAACAAACCCAGCCACACCCACACCAATCTCCCGGTAAACCTCCCCAAGACTCCTGAAAAGCAGCCGAAGCGGCTCAAAAAGAAAATGCCCAACGTTCGCCTGATACACCTTGGACCTACCAACCCTGACAAGGCTGACAAGCCCAACAGCCACAAGATCATCGATCTGCCTGTTCACCTCAGACACCGAGACCCCAGCCAGCCTAGCCAGCTCGCTCTCAATAACACCCTTATCCGGGCTCTGGACAAGTACCGCTAATAGGTTCACCTTTGTCTTGCTGCCAAGCACACCTTCCAGATACACGATTTAATACCCTTCTTCGGTTTTCCGAAAATATCTTTGGAAAACCGAAAATATATGTCTTTTGCATGGCGCGCGCATCGGAAACTCCTTGACCTCTACACCCTCATAAAGGGATTCTAACGCTCTCCGGGTAGCCTCGACTTGCTATGGGCTAGCACGCGGCCACCGGAAAAAACGCTTATAACAAGTAACCAATTATAAGGGAAATGCCGACTCGTCCCCGGAAAAACCCTTATCGTAAGTAACCAACGATAACGGAAACACCGAGTCGCCACCCCAAAAAAACGCTTATAGTAAGTAACCAACTACAAGGGAAACGCCTAGACGCCGATACACGGCGCCAGGTAGTAGACGAGCCTGCCCTGAGGGATCTCGAACTCCATCTTTATCGGCATGTCCGTCGACAGCTCCAGGGTAGCAACCTCGCTGTTGGCCCCAGCCGCGTTCGCGATGTCGTTCAAGTAGCTCAGCGTGAACGTGGCGCTGCTATCCTCATCCGCCTTCAGGTCCAGCAGGTCGTCGCTGTCCCGCGTCCACTCGCTGAAGCTGCTCCCCATGTCCCCCGCAGCGTTCACCTTGAACAGGTCGCCCTCCATCTCCACCCTCACGTGCTCCGACACCAGGCTCGCGTCCCTTATCGCCATCCGCAGCGCGTCCGTCGTCACCCTGGCCTTCGCCTTGAAGAATATCTTCGGCTGAGGCACCTCCTCGTCCAGCGGCTCCAGTATGGGCATCTCGAAACGCCTGCTGTGGCCGCCCCGCTTGCAGTGGATCACCAGCCGCGCCTTCTCCACGTTCAGCTCTATGCGCACCTGCTCGTCCCTGTCAACCCTGTCAAGGAACCTGAGGAACTCCTTGATGTTAATGCTCAGCTTGGGCTCCCCCTCGCACCTATAGCTGTCGAAGAAGGTGCCCGGCAGCTCGAAGTCCACCATAGCCACGTGGCTCGGGTCCATGGCCAGCAGCTTCAGCTGCGCCTCGTTCATGGTGAAAGTCCCCTCCTCCACGATGACGCTAAGCGCCTTCACCAGGCTCCTGAAGGGATCGATCCGCGAAACCTCAACCTCAAACAACGTCAAACCACTCAAATATACAGCGATGCTGCACTCTAGATAGACCCAAGCCAATAAAAATACATTGATTAGCTGTAGTCACGCCACGTGTGCCCGCACTTGGTGCACCTGTAGAACTGGGTCATGCTCTCGTCGATGCCCCGTGTCTGCACCATCCACCAGTACGCCTCGTTGTTCCCACACTTCTCGCACAACGCCTTCGTCTTAGGCATAGTCGAGAGCTCACGCTCCTTCTTGCCGACGACGATGATCTTATCTTCCTCGCTGTTCTTCCTGGCGATGGTCCGGCTCTCCTCCATAGGCTCCTCCCACCCGCATCTGGGGCATACGTAGCATCGCTTAGCGTTGTCGGCGGTACAGAACGCCCCACACTCCGGACAAAACTTCACTCGACGGCCTCCGTCTTTTCCTACTCCGGAAGCTATTATTTTTAAACCTTGTGTAGACCCGTTCCCGAAAACTCCTCCGCGACGAGGGACGCCACGCGGAGGGCCTCCGGGAAGCCCTCCACGGAGCAGATGTCGAGGACCCTCTCGGCGTCGCCCCTCCCGAGTCCCATGGAGGTCACCGTGAGCCCGTGCCACAGAAACATGTAACGTTCATCCAGCTCGCCGCCAGCCCGCGTCAACCCCAGAACCGGTTTACCGGTCCCGGACGCCAGGGCGTCCAGGTCTAGACCGGCTCCGGGGGGCAGCCGATCCATGTCCACGACTATCACACGTATCTGGTTGAAGTGAGCGGAGTCCCTGATCATGCGGGCCGCGGCGCCGGTGAGATCATGCGACGAAGAAGAACAGCATAGAACCCCGTCCAACCCCAGCCTCCCCTTGTAGACCACGCCCACGACGACGTGCGAGCCGTCCAGAGGCTCGGCCGCCAAGCCGAGGACCCTGATCTCCTTCTTGATCTGACGGATGCGCACCAGCTTCAAGCAGCCACCCCCAGCGGTGGAACAAAAATAGTTAGGAGACGGCCTCTGCTAAGCTTTTCTCGAACTCGGCGAGGAACTCGTCGAGCTTACCGTCGGCCTTCGCCACGGCCTTCCTGACGGCGTCGAGGTGCCTCTCCCCCCTCCTCAGCCTTATGAACAGCTTGCTCCTGTCCATCAGGGGATGCGGCTTGCTGTACCCCGCCATCTCCACGTTTTTATCCTCGAGCAGGCTGTCCTGCAGCAGGTTCAGCAGCGTATGCCCCTCGCCGCTGAACTCCATCTCCATGTACTTACCTTCCTGCTTCACTATGTTTATCTTCACACCAGCGCCTCCTTTCCGTAGCTCCTGGCTGTCTTCCTCCGCTCCACCCTCCCGCAGTCGGGGCACGTTAGCTTCCCTCGATCAAGGTCTAGGAGACCCCCGCACCTGCTGCAGTAGGCGTATATGACGCCATACTCCGGGTCCGCGAGGCTCATCTGGTTTAGCCTGTTCTTGACGTTCACTATCCGTCCCTTGACTGTGTCGCCGTTCCGGAGGGCCATGTCGATGTTCTTCGTGTAGTCGCGGCTGATGTCGCTTATGTGGATCACGCCGCTGTAAGTGGGGTGGATGTGTCTGCCGTCGAGCATGAATATGTCGACGCGGGCGTCCCTCCGGGCCACCGAGCCGACCTCGGCGACCGCAACCATCCCCTCCTCGGGGACGATTATCTTCGGCGTCTTCTTCTCGACTGCGACCGACCTGGTCGCCCCGTCGTGCCTCGTTACCCCTATCTCGGCTGACCTGACCTCCCCGTCACTCTGGTACGTGCCCTCGCCTTCGTTGTACTCCTCTATAACGGCGAGCCTCTCCCCGGGGAACACTTCTTTTCCATCTATCTTAGTCTTCTTAACCATCTTTGTTTCCTTCTTCTACGTGACTTGCCCCGGTTTTGCGCCCCGGGGAAACGTTGTGGTTGAGCGTGAAGCGATCCAGAGGGATCGGGGCTTCTATGTGTGCAGTTTTTAATAAACCCAGCGGTCACCCCAGGTACCCGTCGCCCCATATGTCCTCCCATAATCGGTCGCCGAGCACCACCTCCGCCTCCAGCACCGTGAGGATGGGCCTGTCCACGCCGCTCACGCCGTCGACGGCCACCCTGGGGCACGCCGTGTTAACGAAGGCCTGCGCCTCGACGAAGTTGTTCAGGTGCTCCGCCCTGACCTCGTCCAGGTATATGATAACCGCCTCGCAGCCCTTCGCGGCGAACCTGCTCTGAAGCGTCTCGGCGACCATCGCCGCCCGCTGCCCGGGCTTCGAGGAGACGAGCACCCCGATCCTCTCGGCGTCCCTGGCTGCTGCTATCTGGGCCACACGCTTCTTCGCGAGCTGCATCAGGTCGTCCTCCGTCATCAGGCTCACCGCGGCGTTGAACGGGTTGGCGACGACCACCGGCTTACCGGTGCTCAGGATAAGCCCCTTGGGGTGAAACTCGCCTCCGCCCACGTACAGGTATGCCTCGACATCCCCGGCCACCACCTGCGCGTTACGGTAGTAGCAGCCCAGAACCTGGCCCGGGTAGGGCGCCCTCTCCACCCCCTCGCCCACGTACACCGTGAAGCCTCTCCCCCGAAGCTCCTCCCTTATCTCGTCCACCATGTGAACGTGCTGCACCGTGGTGACGAGCCCGATCCGTTGCCATCGACGCAGGAGGGGGGCGGCCTCCTCCACCAGAGCCTCGGCGTCCAGATCGACCTCGGCGTGGACATAGAGGACCGGTACGTCGCTTTCTACCGTCATACGGCTGTGGCCGTAGTGGACTACGAGGCCCACCGATAAATCCTTCGCCTGGTTCACCGCCAGGTCGCAGGCCCCGTAGCATGAGTCCCCGCTGAGGAACACGTGGGCGCCGGTGCTCTCCCTCAGCGCCTTAACCATCTGGAACGCGAGGGGCCGCAGACCGTCAGGCAGCTGGAGCAGAACCCTGTCTGCCCCCCGCCTCCTGATCTCCTCAACGACCCTCTCGAGCTCTAGATGGTACAACTGCTTCACATGATATTCTTGTTGAGAAGTATTAAGATATGATACGCAGCTAGAGCTCCGACTCGATGATCTTCGTCTGCACCGGAAGCTTGGCGCCTGCGCGCTTCAGGGCCTCCTTAGCGTGGCCGATGTTCCTCTTGTCGACCTCCGCGATGATGATGGGGCTCCTATTCTTGATCCTGGCCGCCATGGCGGTGGGCTTCCCGTAGGCCTTCTTCATGCCCTCCTGGAAACGGTCGGCCTGAGCAACGTTGATCCTCTTGTGCTCCCTTATTATCTGGTGGGGGAACGTCACTATCTTGAGCATGAAGTTGTCCCTGCCTAAGTTGGTCTCCAGCACCCTGTTGGCCGCTATCCTGGCCGCCTCAAGGGCGTTGTGGCGTATCTGGATGTCCCTGAGGTTGATGAGCTCCAGCCTGTGGCTGAACTCGCCGCTGGTGTTCCCCATGGTGAACTTGACGATCTTGCTCCCAGGGACGCCGCCCATGTACTTGCGCCGGGTGAACGCCATGTTCTTCTTGTGCTTGAATGTGCTAGCCTTCATCGCTTGTCTCACCACATAGCCTATGTAGATTCTTAAAAAGATAATGCAAATTCCCTGGGGGTTTGTTACTGCGGAGCCTCTTTCTCCTGCTTCTCCTCCTCATCTCCCTCGGCGTCTTCCAAGGGGGCTTCGGGGGCGACGCGCTCATTGGGCTTGAGTTCGATGGCCTGAGCGTCGGCTGTTTCTTTAACTCGTTTTACCTGTGAAAGCACTCTTACAAGTAGACCAAGGATCAGTAGAGACAGCGCCAACAAGACGAACAGGATCAGATACTCATTCATCGTTGTCCGTGAGAATCAACATTTATAGATACTTGAAGTTTTCGCGGCTCACGTGGGCCGGGTGAACAGGTAGTACTTCTCCTCTTCGCTGAGCTCCTTCAACACGCGTCGAGATATCAGCTTCACCGGGTCCGTCAGGTTGGCTCTCTTCTTGAGGTCATCGAAGCTCTCGAAGGGGTACCTCTCCCTCAAGTCTATTATATGGAACATGAGCCGCTTTCCTATCCCGGGTATGAGCTCCAGGCTGTGCATCCTGGGCGTCAGGGGCTGGCTGTTGTTCACGAACTCCACGAAACGCTTCTCTTTGTTCTTGACTATCTCCTCTATGACGAAGAGCAGCTCAGCCTTGGCGGCCGAGGTGAGCTCATCGTAGGTGACCCTGCCCAGGATGTGCCCCACCAAGCCCCTGTCCCCCTTCCCGACGAATATCCTGTCACGGATGTTGTACTCGGCGTCCCGCTTCGGGGTAGCCTCCAATAGGGTGAAGTAGTCCTCCCCTATGAGCTGGATCACCCCAGTCGCGGAGTGGCTTGAACGAGGCACCCCCGGTCGGCCGTGCGGCAGATAATCTAAGACGTAGGCGTACTCCTCGTACTTCTTCTGCTCTCTATACAAGCCATTCATCTCCCTTGGGGTGGCCTCCGGGTAGTTATTCCTCTACCCGGTATTTTTCAATTATCCCTAAAATCTTTGCCATGGTGTCCTCGGCGATGATCCTCTGCCTGCCGAGGAAGGTGCGTATCTCCGGGATGCTGCCCGGCATGGCGTTGACTATCTGGACCGCGAGGCTTCGGTCTATGTCTGCGTTCTTCACGAGCTCCTCCGTGAGCTGCTTCGCGGTCTCGCTGTCCAGCTTGCTGAACCTGATGGTGTACTCCAGCACCCGTCTCTGTAGGGGGTCGAGCTCCTCGGCCTTGTCTATCAGCAGCTTGCGGGCCTCAGCGACGGTGATCTCCTTCTTCTCAGTGACGGACATCTCTAAGCTTCCTGGTGCTTTCTGATGTGCTCAGGCGTGGTTATGATGGTCTTCACGGTCTTCCTCTGGGGTATCTCCAGTATGTATGCGCGTCCCCTCTGCCCCACCACCTTGGCGACCTTGCCCTGGTAACGCTTGTGTGGCATAGCCTTGTGGATGCCGGGGTCGATGTTTATGACTACCTTCTCGCCTTCCTCGTACTTCGTCAGCAGCCTGCTAAGGGGTAGCCTCCCCTTGTCCCTGACCTTCTTGGTGAAGGCGCTCCTGCTCTTTCTGCGTGTTCCGCTACTTTTTCCCATTTCTGTGTTCTCCTACCCAAACCTGAAGGGCATCTGGCGCCTCATCCTTCGGCTGCCCTTCATCTGTCTAAGCATTTTCCTCATAGTGTTATACTGTTTTATAAGTTCTCTTACTTCCCGCTCGTCTGTGCCGCTGCCCCTGGCGACGCGCTGGATGCGGCTCCTGTTGAGGATCTTGGGGTCCTCCTTCTCCTCGACGGTCATGCTCTGGATGATGACCTTGTATTTTGCGAGCCTCTCCTCGGCGTCCTCCATCTCGTCGGTGGGCAGCTGGTAGCTGAACCCCGGGATCATGCCCAGCACCTTCTGGAGGGGCCCCATGTTGCTCATGGCCTCGAACTGGTTGTACATGTCCTGGAGGCTGAACTTGCCGCTGAGCATCGCCACGACGTCCTTCTCTGATACAGGCGTCTCCGCCTCCTTGACCTTGGCCACGAGGCCCTCTATGTCCCCCATCCCGAGGAGCCTGCCGATGAACCTACTTGGGACGAAGGGCTCAAGGTCCTCTATCTTCTCGCCGGTGCCGATGAACTTGATGGGCGCGCTCGTCGCGGCCACCCCGCTGAGGGCTCCGCCTCCCCTCGCGGTTCCGTCCAGCTTGGAGACTATTATGCTGCCCACGTCGGAGGCCTCCTTGAACGCCGTCGCCTGGGCGGCTGCCTGCTGGCCTATGGTGCCGTCGAGGACCAGTATGATCTCCTGAGGCTTTACGGCGGCGGCTATCTCCTGCATCTCCCTGATGAGCCCCTTCTCCTCCTTGTGGCGGCCCGACGTGTCCACTATGACGACCTCGGTGTCCCTGAAGTGGTCGACCCCCCTCCTCGCCAGGGCCACAGGGTCCTTCGCGCCCTCCTCCCCGTAGAAAGGTGCCTTTATGCCGTCGGCGAGCTGTTTGAGCTGGCTGTAGGCCCCCGGCCTGAACGTGTCGGCGCATATCACGCCCACCTTGAGGCCGCGCTTCTGGTAGTAGCGGGCGAGCTTGGCGCTGTGGGTGGTCTTGCCGGAGCCTTGGATGCCCACCATCATGAGTACGTTCTGTCTGCCGGGCTGGATCTTGAGCTCCTGAGGCTTCTCGCCCACGAACCTGGTGAGCTCGTCGTAGATGACCTTGATGAGGTGCTCGCGGCGGCTGATCCCTGGGGGCAGCTTCTCTTCGAGGGTGCGTCTCTGTATGTTCTGGCTGAGCTCCATAACCAGGCTCACGTTGACGTCGGCCTGGAGGAGTGCCCTCTGGAAGTCCCTGACGAGCTCCTTCACCATCGCCTCGTCTACCACTGGGGCTTTGATGATCTTCTGTATGGCGTTGTATAGGTTGCTTCCCAGCTTCTCCAGTACCACTGCGCACACCCGGTAATGTGTGTAGACTAGGTCATGTCATATAAATATCAAGTATCCCGGGTGTCCTCATCCTCGGTCCGTCTCGGCTACATCGGTTTAATCCCCTGATCAGGCTTAACCTGTAACCGGTGCAGATGAGACCCAGCTACATCCTGCCCTTTCTCCTCGTCTCCATCCTGATACCCATGCTGAACCAGAGCACGGAGCCTGAGATACTTCTACAGCTACACTCGTTCAACGTCACCCAGTCGGGCCCCGAGGTACAGGTATGCGCCGAGGTGTGGCTGGAGAGCTCCACCCCAGAGATGGATTACTGCAGCCTTGACCTGATCGTGGACGGCATGATCGTGGAGGCCGTGTGCTGGAGCGACCTCCCCGACGTCCCCTGGGCGCACCCCGCCGTCAACGCCCCCACCGTTCTCTACATGAACAGGACGATCACCCTCCGGGAAGGCGCCCACGAGCTACAGCTGGAGAGCTACGCGCGGAACACCGAAAACGAGTGGACGCGGTTTAACTCACCGACGCTCACGCTGGCCCGTGGGCGGGGCGACGGGTCCTTGCAGGACATCCGCTTCAAAGACGTTAAGGCCGAGATCGGCTCTTCGCTGACGGTGTCGGCCTCCTTTAACTACACAAGCCCCAGCGGGGCGGTGGAGTTCAGTTATGGCCTGCTCGTGGACGGCGAGGCGGCGGAGATGTGTAGCTGGAAGACTACCTCAGGCGGCCTCGACACGTGTCTCACCGTCCACAAGCGGTACGCCCTCAACGCCTCCGATCCGCCTGACCGGGTGCAGCTCTACGCTGCGGTGAAGGACCTATACAATAACACCGTGTTGAGGGTGTCGCGGCCCATACCCTTCACGGGTACTTCAGCTCCGGCCGAGAACAAGGGGACCCCTGAGGCACCCGGCGGAAACGTGACCCTCCAGCAGGTAACGGTCGCCGGTAGGCTGGGGAACTCGACCACCCTGACGCTTGAGAGAGTGGTGGGCGTCGACCCGGGGCCCACGCCCTGGCTCCAGGCGCCGGTGGGAAAGGTGAAGCTCACCGTCATGGTTCAGCCGGACGGGGTGCCGGGGGTGGTGACCACACCCGAGCCGGGTGTATACCTAGCCGACGAGGGCTCGGTCGTCTGTCTGCTCGCAACATCTGGGAGCGATGACTGGGTGTTCAGGGAGTGGGCCGTCAGCAGAGCGGGCGAGGGCGTGACGAGGGTGAGAGGCGAAGACGGCTGCGTGGAGGTCGAGCTCACCTGCGACACCGTCGTAACCGCGCTCCACAGCCAGATCATCAGGTAGCGGAACCGCCCTACAACCCATATATACCGTGGGTCAGCGTATTCTGAGGAGAGGCATCCAAAGATGCACCCGTCAGGGGCCCCCGGAGAGGCTAGGCGCCGCAGGAGCTACACACCTGAGGGCCTCTTCGTGATCACGGGGCCTGGGGAGAGCTACGGGAAGGGTTCGGCTTGGATGCTGGGGGGCGAGCACGGCTACGTCCAAGCGGTTCTTCTCCGAGACTCGCTGGTCATACACCCGGACACCCTGTACATAGAGAACATCGAGGTGAAGCCCGACCGTAGGGGCCGTGGCCACGGCAGGATCCTCTACCTCAAGGCCGAGAGATTCGCCGAGAACATAGGCGCAAAGTGGATACAGATCGACTCGGAGGCCGAGGCCGTGGGGTTCTGGTCCGAGATGGGTTTCACGGAGACCGGCAAGTTGTTCTACGCCGGGAAGACATCCATGGTGAAGAAGATCGGCTAGGCCTTCTTCATGGCGGCCCTGATCTTCTCTGCGACTGCGTCGTCCAGGGGCGTCAACGGCTTTCGGGGCACCCCGGCGCCGTACCCCATCTGGTTCAGGGCCGTCTTTATCGCGGCTATCTGGGGGTTCTCCCGGACGAGGACCTTGTTGACGTAGCTGGCGGTGTGCTGACCCTTCCCGGCTGCGGCTAAGTCGTTTCTCCTGTAGCTCTCCACTATGCCCACGCACGGCGCCGGGATCACGTTGGCGACGGCCACAATGGCGCCCCTTCCACCGAGCATGAGCGTCGGCAGTATCATATCCGCGGAGCCCGAGAGGGCGTTTATCCTGTCCCCGCAGAGCCTGATGACCTCGGCCATGGTGCCGGGGTTTCCGCTGCTGTCCTTCATGGCGACGAGGCCGCTGGACTCCTCGGCTATCCTCGCCACAATCTTCGGGTCCACGCTGTACCCGGTGAACTTGGGGACGTTGTACAGTATCACGGGGAGGTCGACGGCGTCCATGAGGTCTATGAAGTGCCCGGCTATCTCGTCTCCCGTGGGCTTGAAGAAGAAGGGCGTCGTCACGAGGGCGATCTCGGCTCCCGCCTCCTTGGCGTCCCTGGTGAGCTCGATGGTCTCTCGGGTGCCCATGGCCCCCGTGCCCGCGAACACTTGGGCGCGGCCGTCCACCTTGTCTATCATGAACTCGATGATTCTCGTCTTCTCTTCCCTGCTCAGGTACGGGGCCTCCCCGGTGCTGGCGTTGGCCACGATCCCGGAAACCCCGCCCTCCACCCAGTGCTCGACCAGCGTCTCCAGTGCGTCGAACACGATTTCTCCGTGCTTGTCGAAGGGGGTTATGCTGGGCACGTAGACTCCCTCGGGCTTCATAGCGATCACCTTGAAGGGGCGCCTCCAAGGATAAAACCGTTGGTAGACCACGATTTTTATACGGGGCGCCTCTCCCCCTTTGATGAATGACGGCGAAGGACAGCTACCCCCGCGGCGTGCCCATCAGCATCAAGTACCCCGAGATGCCGGTGTACGAGTTCTGGAGGAACAGTGCCCGGAAGTTCCCGGACCGGGACGCCGTCATATATCTCGGGGCAAGGTACACCTACGAGGAAATCTGGCGCCAGACACTCTGCTTCGCCGCCAACCTCCAAGGAATGGGGGTGGCGAGGGGGGACCGAGTCGCCGTGCTTCTCCCTAACTGTCCGCAGTTCATCGTGGCCTATAACGCCGTCAACATCCTTGGAGGTGTGTTCGTCGCCCTGAATCCATTGATGCCCGCCCCAGAGATAGGGCGGGGGTTGAAGGAGACCGGCTGCAGCGTCCTCGTCGTCCTGGACAGGCTGTTAGATAGGCTACCCAAGGTTCTCCCGGAGACAGTCATCGTGGCGGAGGGAGCCAGCTATGCGCCCATCCACCTGAGGCTTCTGAGCATGCTCAAGTACAGATACGAGAGCCCTCAGGGCGCGTTGAGGTTCGAGGACCTGACAAGGGGCCCCGCGATCGAGTTCCCCGAGATCGACGCCGCGGAGGACGTGGCCGTCGTCATCTTCACGAGCGGCACCACGGGCGAGCCCAAGGGGGTGATGCTCACCAACTACAACTTGGTCGTTAACGCGCTGCAGTCCTACCACTGGCTGAGGGGGTGGGGCTACAGCGCCAAGCCCCAGCCTGCGGGGTGGCCCGTCGTGCTGTGCGCGCTGCCTTTCTTCCACAGCTACGGCCTCGTGGTGATGAACGAGGCGGTGAGCTTCGGGTGCACACTGGTGCTGCTGCCGAACCCGACCCCTCTGGATATAATGAAGGCGACGGACAGGCACAGGGTCACTCATTTCCCCCTGATACCGAGGCTCATCAGGGAGATACTGCGCCACCCCGACCTGGGGAAGTACGACCTCACGAGCCTGACTCACTGCGCATCCGGCGGAGCAATGATCCCTATCGAGCAAATGAGGAAGTTCGAGGCAGTCGCCGGCGCCAGGATGTACCAGGGGTACGGGCTCACCGAGGCCGGCCCCAGCGTCTCCGCCACCCCGGTGGAGGGGGAGCCCAACTACGCCTGCGCCGGACTACTCTACCCGGACACCGAGGCCAAGATCATGGACCTCCAGCTAGGGGAGGTGGAGGTGCCCCCCGGCGAGAAGGGCGAGATCATAGTGCGCGGCCCCCAGCTCATGAAGGGCTACTGGGGCAGCCCCGAGGAGACAGCCGAGGCACTCAGGGACGGGTGGCTCCACACGGGGGACATAGGCTACATGGACCATGAAGGCTACCTGTACATCGTCGGGCGGAAGAGAGACAGGATCGTAGCCCAAGGCCACACAGTCTGGCCCACCATGGTGGAGGACGCCCTCAAGGGTCACGGAGCAGTCGAGGCCGCCGTCGCCTTCGGCGTCCCGGACCCCCTCAGGTGCTCCACTGACATCCGGGCCGCCGTTAAGCTCGCAGAAGGCCACCAGCCAACACCTGAGCTGGAGCGTGAACTCATAGAGCTATGCGCCGACAAACTCGAGGAGTACCAGGTCCCCACGGCGATAATGTTCAGAGACGAGCTCCCCATGACCCCCATGGGCAAGGTGGATCGAGGCGCCGTCATCGCCGAGGTGGACGAGAGGATCAAGGAACTCATGGAGGGCGGCGAGATGCCTGAGGAGCCCCGCTGATTCTTCTATAAAATCGTCATTCACAGGGGAATTTAGAAAAAGCTGGACGAGTTGATCTAGTCCGAAAACTGGATCCCCAGTCCTCCCTTGCTATTGTTGACGAGGCCCATGACGAAGCTGCCTAGGTCCTCGAGTCTAGCACTCTTCTTGTTGTGTATCGATCCGTACGAGATCAGTTTCAGCTCTCGGAGGATCCTTGCGTTCAACTTCAGAGTGGATAGGGGCACCCCGTACTCCTCTGATAACTGCTTCAGGAGGCTGGTCAGCGACTGGTCTCGCTCGGAGACGGCGTTGAGCACGAGAAGCTGGTTATCGTTAAGTGTACGGAGAATCAGATTGCGGAGGCTGTTGACTCCGCCCGTAGATATTGGAACTGATGCACGTCCATCACTTGCCCTGTATACACGCTCTGCCCTTTTAAGATTGTTGGATAGCTCTACCTGTCCAGCCTGTCACCGGGAAACCGTTATCACCGGCGGCTCAGCTAAAGGAAGTTGAGTATATTGTCAGACGATCCCTACCTCCAGATACTGGACCACGACATCAGGGAGTACAGGTCCTGCAGCTTCCACTGGGACTGAGAACTGCACCAAGAACCTCTGCATAAGCCTCGTTGGAGTGGCTGAGCTCCCGTCCCCATACGGCAACTTCAAGGTACTGGGGTTCACCAACAACAAGGATCGCAAGGACCACATCACCGTGGTCAAGGGGGAGGTGTCCGGGAAGGACGGCGTGCTGACCAGGCTCCACTCCTCATGCCTCACAGGCGACGCCCTGGGCTCCCTACGGTGCGACTGCGGTCCACAGCTCCACACGGCCCTTGCTCTTCTTGAACAGGAAAAACACGGTATTCTTCTCTACATGCAGCAGGAGGGCAGGGGCATCGGACTCGTCAACAAGATAAGGGCGTACCAGCTCCAGGACGCGGGGTTCGACACCTACGACGCGAACCTCCACCTAGGCGAGCCCGACGAGAGGGACTACGAGGTCTCCGCAGCCATGCTGGATAAGCTGGGGATACAGAGCGTGAGGCTGCTCACGAACAACCCAGACAAGGTGAAACAGCTTGAGAGATACGGCGTCGAGGTCACGGAGCGTGTGCCGCTGGAGGTTCCCGCACAGGAGCACGACGAACGCTACATGAGGACAAAGAAGGAACGGTTCGGGCATAAACTCAGGCTGTGACCTGTGGACGGGCGCCTAATTTTTGTAACTAGTTTGAAATACTAGGTAAATTTCAGTAAGACCACCCGGGTAGAGACTATGGAGCCGAAGGTCAACCCCACAGCCCGCCTCACTGGGACGGCGATCCTCGCGGCGCTTGTGCTCGTGTTCGACTACACACTCAAGTACTCGGGGCTGAAGATACCCTTCCCGTGGTTTCCGGACCTCAAGTTCGACTTCACGGGGGTCCCGATAGCGCTCAGCCTCCTGATGTACGGACTGCCATCAGCGGCGACGACGTCTATGGTGGCGGGTCTGGGCATATTCGCCAGGAGCGGTAACCTCATATCCGCCCTCATGAAGACGGCCGCCGAGCTCTCCACCGTCGTCGGATTCTGGCTCGGCCTCTACTTGGCCGGCGTTTCCGGCGTGGAGGGAAGCAAGAGCAGGATCGCCGCGTACAGCGGGGGCCTCCTATGCCGCGTCGTCGTAATGTCCGTGGCCAACATCATCGTGCTGCCCAACTTCTGGGGGGTCCCCCTCGAGGCGGCCTACGGCCTGATGCCCCTCATCGCCGGTTTCAACGTCGCCCAGGGACTCATCTCCCTCGGCTTGGGCAGCTACCTCTTCGACGCCGTCGAGAAGAGGCTCCCCCACTGAGCCCCGTGGTCTTAAATTCTCTGAACGCCATAGATTCAGTTGATCGAGTTGAAGGAAACCGCTTACCAATGGATAGACGAGAACGAGAAGAGGATCATAGAGTGGAGCGACAAGGTCTGGAAGTTCGCCGAGCTCGGACTCCTTGAGTTCAAGACGTCTGAGTACCTCTCAGGCATCGCCGAGAGGCACGGCTTCAAGGTGGACCGCGGCGTCGCCGAGATGCCCACCGCCTTCGTAGGCACTTGGGGCAACGGCAAGGGCCCCACGATAGGCATCCTGGGGGAGCTGGACGCCCTCGCGGGCATCAGCCAGAAGGCCGTCCCCTACAGGGAGCCCGTCAAGGAGGGGGCCCCTGGCCACGGCTGCGGCCACAACATATACGGCTCCGGCGCGGTCGCGGCAGCCATCGCCCTCAAGACCGCGATGGAGGAGCACAAGGTGAGGGGGACCGTGAAGGTCTACGGGTGCCCCGCCGAGGAGACCCTCGTCGGCAAGATATGGATGGTGAAGCATGGGCTATTCGACGGAGTAGACGCCGTGCTGGCTCACCACCCGGGCAGCGCAAACACCGCCGGCACTGGCAGCGGCAACGCCATGAACAGCTTCAAGGTCCACTTCTACGGCAGGACAGCCCACTCCGCGGGTGACCCCGAGAACGGAATAAGCGCCCTGGACGCCGTGGAGCTCATGAGCAACGGCGTCAACTTCATGCGGGAGCACATCATCGAGAAGGCTCGGGTCCACTACATCCACGAGTCGTGCGGAGGCCAACCCAACGTGGTCCCCGCCTACGCGCGTACGTGGTACTATGTCCGCGCTCCTGAGCGGGCGCAGGTCGACGAGATCTACAACTGGGTGATGGACATCGTCAAGGGAGCGGACCTCATGGCGAGGACCACCCACAAGATAGAGTTCCTGACGGGCTGCTACAACAAGCTGCCCAACAAGGCGCTCGCCGACCTAGTGGTCAGCCAGATGAGGGAGATAGGCGCCCCCACCCACACGAAGGAGGAGCTGGAGTTCGCCGACAAGATGGCCGAGAGCATCGACATCGACAAGAAGATGAACAGCCTCCAGAAGAGCAACAGGCCCGACTGGAAGAAGCTCAGGGACGTCCACTTCGACGAACGCGTCCTCGACGACTACCGGGAGGGCATGGTGGGGGCAGGGAGCACAGACGTCAGCGACGTCAGCTGGGTCACGCCCACAGTCGAGTTCAGCACCACCTGTAGCATGCTTGGCACGCCCGGCCACAGCTGGCAGTTTGTCGCCCAAAACGGTATGAGCATAGGCCACAAGGGGCTCATCTTCAGCACCAAGGTCCACTGCGCCTCCGCCCTGGAGCTCCTCACCAAGCCGGAGCTGCTCAAGAAGGTCAGGGACGAGTGGGTGGAGAGGCTCGACGGCAGGACCTACAAGCCGCCAATCCCGATGGACCTCAAGCCTCCGCTTAACCAGCTCAAGGACGCCTAGACCCCCGTCCTCCCCCATTTTTCCGGTCTTTGAGTTTCACCTACGACAAAGTCTTTTAGATGTTTAAGGCAATACGGCTTTAGGTTGATCGCCGCATATGCCTTAATCGTTTACATATGCTTGACCGCGGTGACGAACAGGTTCATCTTCAGCTCCTTCACCGGGGAAAAGTTCCAGGGCAGGTTCAGTGAAGCCACCGAGGGCATGAGGGAACGAATGATCCAGGCGAACAGGGAGATGGAGGGCCGACTCGGCAGCCGGATCGGCGGGGACGAGGAGCCTGATGAGCTCATCGAGTTCGGGGAGATATGGAGGAAGCGGCTACAGGTCATCAAGACCCTTGACGCGGAGAGAAGGAAGATGAACGGCCACATCAGGTTCATCTACTACATCCTCGTGTTCGGGCTGATCCACGCCGCCCTGGAGCTCGTCTACCCGCTGCCCGTATTCGAGGCTCAAGGCATTAAGGTCTACCCCAGCACCATAGGGTGGGGCTTCGCCCTGTTCGCGGGGGTTCTGCTCATACTGTATCAGATGTCATACCGCAAGCTGGATAAGGCTCTGAGGGAAGTCGAGGCCGAGTTCGGCGAGGCGCCGGACTAGTTTTTTAAACCTAAACACGTCAATCTGGTTAGGTTGATCGAGCCCTACATACTGATCCTGCTGGCCGTCATAACGGCTGTTAGCCACTTCGCCGTCTTCAGGCTTGTCTTCGACGACGACTTCGAGGCGAGGTTCAAGATGTATCAGGACAGGCAGAGGAGCCTTCTCATGAGGGAGAATGAGGAGTTCGTGAGCTCGATGCAGGGCGTCATCGACATGGACCCGGAGTCCGTGGAGGCGTCGGGCTTCGGTGAGAAGTGGCGCCACAAGCTGGCGAGCATAGACGAGGTGCTCGAGAGGCGGAGGGAGCTTGAGGGCAAGGTCCACATGACATACTACGTCCTCATCGCCTCCGTGTTGACCTCGGCGGCGGCGCTGAGCGTCCCCGGCGGGATACCGCTGCCCTTCAACACCGTCCTCTACGTCACCAGCTTCAGCTGGTGGCTCCTCCTCGGGGCGCTCCTGTGGATGATGTGGTTGCTCCTGAGGTACCAGCTGGTGAACGGCGAGCTAAGAAAGACAGGGTTTGACGACCGCAGAGGGATAAAGATAGGCTCAGGGGAGAACATTGTGTCCAGGCTCTTCAGCTGGCTCTCGGAGGCCCTGGGCCGTTAGAGTTCCACCCTGTCCTTGTACCTGAACTGCTTCTCGTAGAGCTCCTCCACCCTCTGCAGCGTATCCGCCTCCTCGGGCCCCTTGTCCTCCCTGATCCGCTTGACGCGGGCGAACCTTAGGGCGTACCCGGACTCGTAGTGGGGGCTCCTCTGGATCTCGTTGAAGGCCACCTCCACGACGAGCTCGGGGCGGACGTGCACCGTGTAGCTGGACTCGGAGACCTTGAGGCTCTGAAGTCTCTCGGTCATCCACTTGAACTGCTCGTCGGTGAGGCCCTTGAACGTCTTCCCAATCACCATGCACTCGTCCTCGTCCCAGACGGCGAGGTGGTAGTTGCTCAACCAGCCCCTCCTCCTTCCCGAGCCCCAGTCGGCGGCGGCGACCACCACGTCCAGGGTCTCGGCCTCCTTGATCTTGAACCACGCCTTGCCCCTGGAGCCCGGCGTGTACAGGCTGTCCAGCCGCTTCGCCATCAGCCCCTCGTGCCCCATGGTCAGCGCTTCCTTGAGGAACCGCTTCGCCTCCTCGGGGCTCGACGTGACTGTCCTCTTCGCCAGAAGCTCCCCGGGGGCGATGGACTCCAGGGTCTCCCAGCGCCGCCGATATGGTTCGTCGATGAGCAGCTCACCGTCCAAGTAGAGCACGTCGAAGAGGTGCAGCCTCAGCGGGACCAGCTCCACCATCTCGTCGACGTTCTTGACCCTCGTGAAACGGCGCATAAGATCCTGGAAGGGTAGAGGCCTATCGTTCGCCCCGACGGCGACCACCTCCCCCTCTATGATCATGTCGCCGCCACCGATCCGCTGCTCGACCAGCTCCACGACCTCCGGGACGCTGTCAGTGACTTCCGAGAGCCTGCGGCTGAAGACCCTTGTCTCCCCGTCCCTTCGATGGATCTGGATCCTGGCGCCGTCGTACTTGTGCTCGAACGCCGTCTCGCCGCCGTGCACCTCGATGGCCTCCGCGGCGTCCTCCACCATGTTGGCGAGCATGGGCTTCAGCGGCACGAACAGGTTGGCCTTGACCTTGGTTAGCCCCTCCTCCCCCTGTAACAGGGCCACCTCGGCGACCCTGCCCAGGTCCCCAGTCATCATCAGGGCGCGGCGGACCACACCCAGAGGGGCGTCTCCCGCCTCCGCTATGGCCTCAAGCATCACGCCCTCGCTTGCCCCTATCCTCATCTCGCCGAAGATGATCCGCACCAAGATGTCCGTCTCGTTGCTGTCGGCGGACGTGAGCAGCCCCTCTATAAGCTGCTCCTTGAGCCTCCTGGACCCTGGACCCGACGCAGCCGCGACCCTAGATAAGGCCTCATGGACCTTTTTGATGGTCAGCTGCTTACTGAAGAGAGTGGTCTGGCCGCCGTGGTTCAGCACGCTCCGTACGGTGCTCCACCCGACATCAAGGCTCCTCGGGTCGAACTCGGGGAAAACCGTTCCCACCAACAGGAGCACCGCTGGCGCCACCTCGTCGGGCTCCAGTCTCCTGAGGAAACCGGCTATGAGGGCCGTCTTCTCCTTCCTCTTCGTGGTAGCCTCTAGGCTGTTGCACAGTGCGGCGAGGTCGCTGAACCCGGTCTCAGGCGTGGCGGCCGCCTCCAATATAGTCTGTGAGGCTCCGCTGGCTGCCCGCGGCGCGCATCCTCTTCACCAGGGTCTCCACGCGTCTCGGGCTGAAGCTGCGCTCTCCGCACAGGAAATCTACTAGCCCCTCCTCGTCCAGCTGCCGCGTCTCGACGCCGTATGTCTCTGTGATCTCGGGGTCTAGGTAGATGCCGCGGATGGCCTGGTACGTGTCCGGCACCTTGGCGAGGGTCTCCTCAGGCAGCTCCTCTATGGAGCCGTGCCGCCTAATGAGCTTAAGCGCCGTCTTGGGTCCTATCCCCTTTATGCCTTCGTTGAAGTCGGTGCCAACGAGTATGGATAGGTCGATGAGCTGCTCCCTCGTGATCCCCAGCGTGGACAAGAACCCCTCAAGCTCTATCAGCTCGGGCTCAAGCCTCCGAGCCCTCCCCTTGCTCGGGAGCCATTCCTCCCCACTTATCGTGAGGTATCTCAACAACCGGGGCGTCCCAAACAGGAGGGAGTCGTAGTCTCTGCTGTTGGATGCCCAGACGTCCCCCCTGGACGCCATGTACGCGGCCTGGGCCTCTCCCTCCCCGGGGGCCTGCACCCACGGTATGCCGAGCAGTGTAAGCAATCTCTTCGCGTCGTCCAGGCCTTCCCTGGTAAGCCTCCCAGTCATAACGACCTTGGAGTAGGCGGTCGCGTAGTCTCCGCAGCTCACAGCCTCCCTGTACTCCTCCTCAGCCCTCCGTTTGGCTTTCTGGCGCTTCTCCACCTCCTGCTGCTTGAGATCGGGTGGTCTCCCGTCGAAGACGAAGACCAGCTTCATGCTGTAGTCTGAGACGAGCCGGGTGGTCCTGAAGGCCAGGCCGACGAGGTGGCTGGTTACTCTTCCCTCGCTGTCCATGAGGGGCGTCCCGTCCCGAGCCCTAATTAAGGCGAGGAACTGGTGGAGCACGTTGAAGCCGTCCACGGCGAAGCTCCTGCCCTTGAGGTCGTCTAGGCTCAGCGTCTTCTTCGCTATTATGGGTGTGAGGAGGACTCCCAACGGAACCATTCAAGCTAAGTAGCAGCCGAATAAATCGGTTTCCCGTTAAAGGCCGTTGAGCAGCAGGTGGTACGCGAGCCCTACTATGTAGAGTGCGGCGCTGGATGGCGCCAAGTACCGGATGACCTTGTTCAGGTCGGACTTGAAGTAGCTGTTGGTGAGCACCGTGCATAGGTGCAGGGGCGAGGTGATGTAGGTGCACGTGATCCCGAGGAACACAATGCTCGTGTAGTGGATGTTGGGAGCCCCGAAGAGGGGGAGCAGAATGGGGAAACCTATGCCCACGCCCATCGCCGGGGAACCCGAGACGGCGCCGATCATCAGGGGGATGACCATCGCGACGGCGAGAACCGGGATCCCTGAGCTGATCACGGCGTCGAAGAGGCTCGTCACGCTCCCCGAAGCCAGTATCATGTCCCGTAGGTAGAGCATGGAGACCGCGGAGAGGACTATCTCCAGGCTGAAGCCGCCGACGACCATCCTCGACGCGTCACGGGGGCCGACTCTTCCCAGCATGAAGGTCGCGACGATCCCGACGCCGAGGCTGATCCACACGGGGAGCCCGTACAGAGTCAGCCCCACGGTTAGCAGTATGGGCACGATGCCCTTCATGGACCCGAGGTCAAGCGCCTCGCGGCCGCCGTTCTCCCTCTTCACGGCTATGAATCTACGGCCCACGATCAACCCGATGGCCACCATGACGAAGAACAGCGGGGACTGGACCCTGAGCCAGGTGTTGATGGGGAAACCCGAGAGGGTCACCGCCATTATCGTCGAGGAAGAGATGGGGTTCATCCAGTAGAGGAGGTGCCTGAACCAGACGTTGAAGTAGGTCTTGTGCTCGGGCTTCAACCCCAGCTTGTCGGCCTCAGGCTCGATGAACGGCGCAGACATGAGGGCTCCGCCCGGCATGCTCAGGAACCCGAAGAGGGCTGGTATCGTCGCGAGGAGTACGCTGCCGGGCAGCACCGTGCTCAGGCCCTCGATGAACCGGACCATGAGCCCCGTCTCCTTCAACGCGTAGCCGAGAACCGATATGAGGGCGACGGCTATGCAGAGGGTCCAGGTGCTCGTCGCCGTCATCGTCTCGAGCAGAACCTCGAAGATCATGGCCGGGGGTTGCCTGGAGGTCAGCCCTATCATTATCGCGGCAACCGTTATGGCTGCGTAGAACTGGACATTCTTCGCCCTGAGGATGAAGATCGTGACGAACGCAGCCAATACTCCTACTATTTCTATCATATGGGGGACCGTGGTCTCTGAGCAAATAACCCGATGCTATTTAAACAATAATAATGTACGGTTACAGCCCCGGTTCCCTGCCCTCGTCTATCAAGTCGAGACCCTATATCCTCAGTATTGCCCTTACGATCCAGAAGAAGATCTTCAGGGGCAGCAGTAACAGGGTCAGGACGAGGCTCACCAAGAAGGTTACGCCCATCAGAACGGAGGCCACGAGGAGGACCACTCCCAATATGGCTATCAGGGGTATGAGGAACGCGCCCACCACTACACCTATATATCACTAGCGATATCTAGGTTTTAACCGTTTCGGTAACAATATAAAACGCCGCCCAAGGAGAAAACGCATGAACCTGGAGCCCGACATAGTGCTGTTCACAATCCCACTGTGCCCTAAATGCGTCACAGTCAAACGACGGTATCAGAGATATCCAAAGAACACCCGGAGCTCACCGTAAAGGAACTCAACTTACTGACAAACATGGGGATCGCGCTGAGACACGGGTTCCTCACGGCACCAGCCATGCTGGTCGTAGGAAAACCGCTCAAAGGAGTGGTTTCCAAACAGACGATAATGGATAAACTATCTCATGAGTGATGGTTAACAAGAAAATATGCACATATTAGTCCCTTATTTCTATATACACAGTGTATAAACCCTAGAAAAACGATGAAATTAGTCGATATAATCGTTAAACAGCATACGTGTATAGTTTAAGCGGTAGAAATATGCATTCACTCACGTCAATGAAATATATATGTCAACATGTTTCTTCAAAAAGGTGTCTTAAAACTAAAATACCTAATCAATACACACTATAATCTGTACGGTAAGCCGGTGCCCATATGAGCTTCACTGAAAGGATAGACGTGCTCGACCTCATCATCAACGTACTCAACGAGCATGAGAAGAAGCTGGACGACATCGTTCAGAGGATGGAGATAATCGTCGACATCCTCGAAGGGCACCCGCAGTTCTCAGAAGCCCTAGTAGAGTATCAGGAACAGGCCGCGTTGATCCCTGGAGGCAACGGCACGGTGCTCATCGTCGACGACGACGAGTTCCTCACCGAGACCTTCAGGATGCTTCTCCAGGACGCGGGCTACGACGTGGAGACAGCGTCCACCGGGAACCAGGCGCTGCTGAAGGCGAGCCAGACAGACTTCGACCTAGCCATCCTCGACCTCAAGTTGCCTGACACCACAGGGAACGAGTTGGCGAAGAGGCTCAAGTCGCGTAACAAGGACTTGAACGTCGTCCTGTTGACGGGCCACACTGAGCTCCTGGATAACCTGGATCCCGAAGACCTGGGGACGGACGAGGTCCTGTTCAAGCCGATAAGCCCAGAGGAGCTTCTGAGGATAACCGAAAAATTGAGGAGCCGAGCCTAGGCTAATCGAATATAGCTAGCCTGGCTTCAACCATCTGCCTGGGTAAGGCGCCCAGAGTCTTGTCGACGAGCTTCCCGTTCTTGAAGTAGAGGAGGGTGGGGATGCTCATGATGCCGTACCGCATGGGGACCATACGGTTCTTGTCGACGTCGAGCTTGGCGAAAGCTATGTTGGTCTTCTCCTCCGACAGCTGCTCGATTATTGGGCTCAGCATCCTGCATGGCCCGCACCAGGCGGCCCAGCAGTCGACTACCACGTTCTCGTTCTCCTTCACGAACTGGTCAAAGTTGGAGTCTGTGAGTTCTACGGTTTTACTCATTACGTTTCAGATACTGGTTCATGTCAACGAAATATAAAGGTATTTAAAGATGTTCACCATCATTGAACATAGATATGAGCCTGAGAGAGATCCAGAGCATCCTTAACGCACCAGAGATAGGGCCAGAGGAGCTCATAAAGTGCGCCCTCGGGATAAAGACCACCGAGATACAGGCTTACTGTACGCTGGTAAACACCGGGCCCCTCACCATACAGGACGCCACCGACCTGCTGAACAAGAGCAGGTCCACGGCCCAGAGGCTCCTCCAGAACCTCGTGGAGAAGGGGCTGGCCACCCGCGAGGAGGAGCTGATAGGGCTCGGGGGCTACAAGTTCATCTACAGGGCTGTGCCCCCTGAGAGGCTCAAGGAATCCATCCGCGAAACCCTGGAGAAGTGGTACGAGAGAATGATCTCGGAGCTGGACGAGCTGCCCCAGAGGATCGCTGAGATGGGGTGTGACGTTGAAAAGGAGTAGATCGGGGGCTAGCACCTGGTCAGGTATTGCTCGTACTCCCATGGCGTGATCTGTGGTCTGCTGGCGGCCCACTCGACGCCGGTGTACTCAAGGTAGCTCTCGTATTCTGCCTGCTTCAGCTCGACCAGGTTCCTGTGGAGGTAGTCGCCTAGGGCGTCCTTCATGGTGGCGTCCTCCTCGAACCAATCCACTGCCTCTCCGAGGTGCTCTGGCAGCACCTCCACGCCCAGCTTCTTGATGTCCTTCTTGGTGAAGTGATATATGTTGTCGGAGAACGGCTCCGGCGGCTCCATCTTCTTGTCGATGCCCTCCATGCCCGACTTGAGCAGAACCGTCGCCGTGAGGTAGGGGTTGCTGGACGGGTCGGGGTGCCTGTACTCTATCCTGGTCACCGTGTTCTTCTCACCAGGCGCCAAGGGAACCCTGACGAGGGCGGAGCGGTTCGCGTAGCCCCAGCTCACGTAGACCGGTGCCTCGTAGTGGGGCACCAGCCTCTTGTAGCTGTTGACGAGGGGCGCCACCACCGCCGACATGGCCTGGGCGTGCTTCAGTATACCCCCTATGTAGTGGCGCGCCGTCTCGGATAGACCGTGCTCGGCGTCCTCGTCCATGAACATGTTGCGCCCCGTCTCCAGCTCCATGAGGCTCTGGTGCATGTGGCAGCCGCTGCCGTTGATGCCCCAGAAGGGCTTGGGCATGAACGTGGCGGTGACCTCATGCTTCTCGGCGATGGTCTTGACGGCGAGCTTGTAGAGGATCACCCTGTCGGCTGTGCTCAGGGCGTCGCTGTACCTGAAGTTGATCTCTTGTTGCCCCTGGGCTGCCTCGTGGTGGACCCGGTCGAGCTGGAACCCCGCGGCCTCCAGGCACATGAGGGTCTCCAGCTTCACGTCCTCGGTGGGGTCGAGGGGCGGGAGGTCGAAGTAGCCGCCCTTCCCGTAGGGCGCGATGGAGCCGTTCTCGCTGGTGACGTAGAAGTACTCCAGCTCGGGGCCCGTGTTGAATCCCAGTCCCTCCTCCTCGAGCTCGTCCACTGTTCTCTTCAGTAAGCCCCTGGGGTCTCCCAGGAACGGCGTCCCGTCTGGGTTGCTGACGTAGCAGAACATCAGGGCTATGCCGGGTGTCTCCCACATGGGGACCAGGAACGTGGACGGGTCGGGGTGGAGGTTGAGGTCGCTCTTGTTAACCTCCGCGAAGCCGAGTATGCTTGAGCCGTCGAAGGCTATGCCGTGGGTCAGCGCGTCCCGCATGTTGTACTCGGGTATCAGCATGGCCTTGGGGCTGCCCATGGGGTCGATGACTATTAAGCGGATGTATTTAGTGTCGTGACGCTTGATGAGCTCCATTATGGGCTCCACGGCGTCCCCGGTGGTTAACGTTGAATGCATATACGCATGGGAATGATGCACATATATATACTTTATGGGAAATATACTGTACATATGTTCAAATAAATGGCCATTCTCTATACATATATTTAGCTGGGTTGACGTGTTTAAATAAAATTTACTTATTTGACATACACGTCAAGAGGGCCCCGGCCATGATCAACAGGCCTCCCCCGCGGTCAAGGCGTCAGGCACCATTCCCAACAGCAGCGCCTCCCCGATGAACGCCGCCACGGGCTCCATGTAAAGCCACACGGTGGCTTTTACAAACATCTAGTTTACGGCAAGTTTAATATACATCTGTATAGACGGATATTAATTTAATATACATATGATAAGGTGTCGACGTGTTCGCGCTTGACGAGATAGACAAGAAGATCCTCGGGGAGCTTCTACTGAACTCCAAGAGGAGCTACCGTGAGCTGGCTAAGGCCATAGGCATATCCGCGGCCACGGTGATCAGCCACATCCAGCGGCTGGAGTCCGCCGGAGTCATAAAGGAGTACACCGTGATGCTGGACTTCGAGCGGCTGGGGTACGAGCTCACGGTGGTCACCGAGATGACGGTGAACCGGGGCAAGCTCCTGGAGACCCAGGGGGAGATCGCCAATCTCCCCTACGTCTGCGCCGTCTACGACGTGACGGGGGAGATCGACTCCATAGTGATAGCCAAGTTCAGGAACAGGAGGGAGCTGAGCGAGTTCCCCAAGGACCTGCTCAGAATGCCTTTCGTGGAGAGAACCAACACCCACGTGGTCCTGAACACTGTGAAAGAGGACTTCAGGATGCTGAACAACCTCTAACCATCTTTCATCAGAAGGTAGAGGGGCGCGGCGAATGCTATGGCAAGGCCGTAGAGTATCACGGGTATCCAGATGAACTCGAGCCGCGTCAGGTAGGTCAACGATCTCCCGAGCCCCAACGGGGCTGGAGAGAATATCCAGGCCAGAAGCGCCGCGTACGCTGCCGTGACTAAGAGGTTTGCCTTACCCCCCAGTTTGAAGGTGTAGGCGTAGGTGAACACGAACATGAAGGCGAACCCTGTGAAAAACATGGGCCACATTTCGGCGCTGTCGAAGAAGGCCGTGTTGTACACCGCCACTATCACCGCGTGTATGGCCACGTAGCTCTCCAGGAGGACGATCCACCACCTCCTTAGGTGCACCCCCGTGAAGGCTAGAGACATCTGGGTGAACAACAGGAACATGTAGAAGAAGCCGGAGACGAGCTGAGGATCATATGCCATTGGGTGGAACCAGAACGTATAGACTAGGGCCCACGAGAACACGTACATGTGGGCCCTCCTGAAGAAGGTTACCACCCTGGGCGCGAAAGGCCTGCCCAATGGCCTACCCATTATGAAGCCCCTGCGCCTGTTCTCGAGTATCAGCGTCACGGCGAGCATTATGATGACGCTTCCCTGGCTCGTGAAAATGGGCACGTCTTGGGCGAGCCCGTCGAACCACAGGTGAGTCTGCACGAGGTGCAGGACCATGAAGACAGCGTTAACTCCCAGGACAGCTAAGCTGTAGCGGTTCAGGGTGTCTGGGCTCTTCCTCCAGTCCCTCAGGTTGACCTCGGCCCACCTGATGGCGGCCCAGACGGAAGCCTGGTGGCCAATGTACAGCGCCCACACTACGGCCATGGCTGTCGAGTCCCTGACCGGCAGCTTCCAGTAGTACCAGGAGGCCCCTTGATCGGGGAGGAGAGTGGCCAGGAAGTTCTGGAGGCTCGGCCCCGTCAACCATATCACGGCGGTGAACACGGCGGAGAAGGCCACCGCCGCGGCCCAGGCTTGACTGGGCGAGGCTCTGTTAGGAGACTGGACCATTGAATCACCAGCAACAAGTAACCTTGAGAATCGGTGAATTAAAAATAAGGAGATTAGGCTAGACCGTTTTTCTGAGCGCCTTACCGGGCAGCGCCCCAGTGTACTCGCCGTTCTCTATCACAGGCACCCCGTTGACCACTACGTAGAGGATGCCCGACGCGTACCTCTGCGGGTCCGTGAACGTGGCCTCGTCCTTCACCGTGGCCGGGTCGAAGACCGTCACGTCTGCCTTGCACCCCTCCCGCAGGACGCCCCTGTCCTTGAAGCCCATCCTCTGGGCGGGTGCGCTCGTCATCTTCCTCAGGGCCTCCTGGAGGCTTATGACGCCTTCCCTGACGTAGTGGCCCAGGACCCTGGGGAAGGTGCCGTAGTACCTTGGGTGAGGCTTCATATCAGCCCAGATGCCCTCCGGGGAGATGGCTGAGCCATCGCTACCCACCATGCCGTGGGGGCTCTGCATGACGCGTCTGACGTCCTCCTCGTTCAGCCCGAACATGACGCTCGGGACCTGGGTGTCCTCCATTATGAGGAGGTCGAACATGGCGTCCATGGGGGGCTTGCCCATCATCTCGCCGATCTCTTTCAGGTTCTTGCCCGTGTACTGGGGGTTGTTCTTGGCCTTGGTGACAAGTATGTTCTCGGGAGGGTAGCCGAGCCGCCTCTCCTCCTTCATGCGTTCACGTGTCGCCGGGTCTTTGAGTCGCTCCAGGATCTTCTCTGCGCCTCCCTCGTGGGCCCAGTGGGGGAGCAGGGCCGTGAGGCCGGTGCTGCTGGCGATGTACGGGTACTGGTCGAAGGTGACGTCCACCCCCTTCTCCCTGTACTCGGCGACCAGGGCGAGGCTCTCCCGGGTTCTGCCCCAGTTCTTCTGGCCGCTGGCCTTGAAGTGGGCGATCTGTACGGGGGTCCCCGCGTCGCGCCCGATCCCGCAGGCCTCGTTGACGGCGTCGAGGAGGGTGTTCCCCTCCCCCCTGATGTGGCTGAAGTAGAGGCCCCGGTGCCCGGCCACCACCTTGGCTAGCTCCGTTATCTCCTCGGTGTCGCCGTAGACGCTGGGCGGGTAGATGAGGCCCGTGCTCATCCCCCATGCCCCGTCCTTCATCGCCTCGTCCACGAGCCTCTTCATCTCCATTAGCTCCTCTGAGGTGGGCTTCCGGTTCTCGTGGCCCATAACGTTCTGGCGGACGGTGCCGTGGCCGACGAGGGGCGCTATGTTCAGGGCTGCGCCCTGCCTGTCGATCCTGTCCATGTAGTCGGCCATGGTCTCCCAGTCGAACATGAAGTCGTCCGGGACGGAGCTCCGCGCGTAGGTCTCCTTGTACTCCTTGACGGTGGCGTTCATGGGGGCCGCGCTGCCCCCGCAGTTGCCCACCACCTCGGTGGTGACGCCCTGATGGATCTTGCTCAGCCCCCGGGGGTCTATGAGTATCGGGATGTCCGAGTGGCTGTGGATGTCAATGAAACCCGGGGCGACTATAAGCCCCCCCGCGTCTATGACCTTCCCTGCCTCGGCTCCCTGCAGGTCGCCGACGGTCTTCACGGTGTCGCCGACCACGCCGACGTCGGCCCACCGCCACGGGTTGCCTGTGCCGTCCATGACGCGGCCGTTCCTGATGACTATGTCATACTTCAATTTGTATCATTGATGATACGCGGCTACGACGATAAAGGGTTTAGCAGGCGTCAAGCCGTTGAGATAGCCAAATATGATGCGGTTTCCCTCATCATATCGGGTTGAGCCGCAAGTATAACTACGTGAGATACAGGTGGTGGAGTGAGGTGGACATCGACGAGTTGAGCGGAGAGCTCTCGACGGAGTTCGAGGTCAAGCCCGTCAACACCCCGGAGAGTACAATACACGAGCTCTCCCTCTACAAGGATGCGAGGAACGAGATCCTCGTGAAGGCGGACACCTTGGGGGCTTACATCTCTAGGGTCAGGGCGGTGCTCTTCCAGAGGGACAGGGCTCCCTTCACCCCACGGGACATGGAGCTGCGCAGGAGGCTTCTGGAGGTCTACCCCAGGGACAGGCCTTCGCCTTTCCCGTGGGCGTTCAGCGACGAGGAGCCTTTCGAGGTAGCGGGGCAGTAGACTGGGGTTCTAGACGCGTCTGAGGTACTTGTGCCTCAAGTCTCGGGAGGGGGAGACCTGTCTCTTGTACACCTCCACGAGCCCCTTATTGATGAGGTTGGGGATGGCGCCGCTGTCCATCCGGGGCACATCCCTGCACGAGACGTCTCCCTGACAGACCATTTCGTAGACCCTCCTCTCGGCTGGGGAGAGATCGTGTTCATCGGACAAGGTGCATCGATACATTATCGTCTGCCGACGGTAAAAGCACTTCGATGGCCCTGAACGCTGTTTTGCTGTGGCTGTTGTGCTTGACCCGAGTCCCTGCAATTGTTTAAATAGTGTCGTCTCTGTAAATTTGTGAAAGTTTAGGCATGCCTAAAAATATGGTGGTAAGATGTACGAAACACTGTTCCCGAGTCTAATCATCACATTCAGAGAAGCACTAGAGGCAGCGCTCATAGTTACCATAATGGTGACATACCTCAGAAAAATAGGGAAACAAGAACTAAACAAATACAGCTATCTAGGTGCAGGCTCCGCGATAGTCGTTAGTCTGCTCGTTGGCGTCGGTCTTCAAAAACTCTATGGTGGGTTGGGAGACACGGCAGGTCAATTGTTTGAAGGTGTAGCGTCTCTCACGGCTGTCGTTGTGTTGACCAGCATGATTTTTTGGATGACAAAACACAGCAAAGAGATCAAAGGCGAGCTAGAGGGAAAGATCGAACAAGCGGTGACACGGGGCGAGCTCTACGGCATCGCGGCCCTCTCGTTCATAGCGGTCGCAAGAGAAGGATTGGAGACCGTTCTGTTCTTATCAGCTACTTTCATTCAGGATCAAGTGGGCACAATCATAGGCGCATTAATTGGAGCACTAATCGTCCTAGGAATATCAGTTCTACTGATGAAAGGCACAGTGAACCTTGAGATCAGCAGGTTCTTCAAAGTCACCAGTGTACTTCTTCTCGTCTTTGGCGCAGGACTGGCGGGGTATGGCGTGCACGAGCTGATCGAGGCCGGTGAAGGCTCAGGAATTGACATTGGTGTACTGGGAGAGAAGCCGTTTGACATCAATCCACCCGTCAACACAGACGGTACTTATCCATTGCTTCACGAGAAGGGTGTGATAGGATCTGTGTTGAAGGCGTTGGTCGGGTATGATGGGAATCCTGAATGGCTGAGAATCATTGTTTACATCGGGTACTGGATTGTAATCGGGACATACCTCTACAACAAATACTAAACCACAGCAGGTAGGACCACAAATCAATTTTTATCGCAAGGCGATTCTGGGATAAAACCCTTTAAACGGAAGGCGGAAGATGAACCATGGGTTTCTACGATCACCTTGGGGTGAAGCGCGTCATCAACTGCTACGGCACCTACACGCTGATAGGGGGCCACACGTTCTCGGACCACGTCAGGGCGGCCATGGACGAAGCAGACAGAAACTTCGCGTGGCTCTGGAAGCTAGAGGAGAAAGCCGGCGAAAGGATCTGTGAGCTGACTGGGGCGGAGGCGGCGTTCGTTACGCCTGGCGTCTTCGCCGCGCTATCCATGGGCGCGGCCGCCTGCATGGCGGGCACGGACAGGGACAGGATGAGCAGGCTCCCAGACGCGTCGGGCATGAGGAACGAGTTCATAGTCCAGCGGGCGCTGCGGGACTTCAAGTACGACAGGAACATGACCGTCGCGGGCGGGAGGCTCGTGGAGGTGGGCGACGAGAAGCAGGGGTGCACCGCGGAGGAGCTGGAGGCCGCCATCACGGACAAGACCGCAGGGTTCCACTACATGGCCCACGGCACCACGGGGAACTGGGCCTCCAAGGACTGCAGCATCGTGCCAATCGATGGCGTCATCGACATGGCCCACCGCAACGGTCTTCCCGTGATAGTGGACGCCGCGTTCCAGTGCTACCCCAAAGACGGGTTCACCCGATACACATCCAAGGGAGCCGACCTGGTCGCCTACTCGTGCAAGTACTTCGGAGGCCCCAACACGGCCGGCATCCTCCTCGGCAGCAAGGACCTCGTGGACGCCGTGGCCCTCCACAGCTTCGTGGGCCAGGAGGGCGGCCCCGGAGGCAGGCTCTTCCTCGAGGCGGAGCCGGAGAAGATGCACGGCAGCGTGTTCCGCGGCTACAAGATGGACAGGTCCTCCATAGCGGGAGCCGTCGCGTCCCTCGAGGAGCACCTGGCCACAGACTACGAAGCCATATTCACGAAGGCGAGGGAGAAGGCGGCGAGGATGACGGAGGAGTGGAGCAGCATCCCCGGCGTGTCGACCGAGCTCTACGACGCCGGGACGGTGCCCGATGAGCCGGGAAGGATATCTCTGCACCTGGTCCTCGATAGGAGCCCCGAGGAGGTGGATGACATAGTGAAGGAGCTCATGGCCGGCGATCCCTCCATATGGGCGTCGGTGGAAGGCAACCACCTGGTCATAAACATAACGAGCTTCAGGGGGCTGATGCTCGCCGATGACAAAGACACGGAGACGATAATGGAGAGGGTCTTAGAGGCCCTGAGGGGTTAGTGCCTCAGCCCTTCAGGTAGCCCTCTAGGTGACTGACCATGGGCCTGCCGAGGGCGGCCTCCACCACCTCGTAGTTCTCGCTGTACCTGTTACCGTCGCCCACGGGTATCTTCTCCTTGGGCACGTAGACGACGTAGACTGTCCGGCCCTCCTTGAGCCCGGCGCTGGTCACGGGGTCGCCGTCCTCGTCGAACGTGGTCATGAGGTCGGGGAACGTGGCCAGCCGCTCGCCGTCCTTCTCGAGGGTCATGTACTCGTTGACGTAGCTTAGCTCCCACTCTTCGCCGCCTTGCCTGATGGTGGTGAAGCCCACGTCGAACCCGCCCTTGGCCTCGATGGTCATCTTGGTGATCTGTCCCTTGCAGACGAGTTCGCCGCCGAGGAACTCGGTGGCGGCCTTCACCTTGGCTTCGGCTCCCTTGTCCTTGGCCGCATGGAACGTGTAGCCCAGGTCTATGGCCATCTGTATGGCGCCGGGGGCGCCGTGCTCCCTGGTGTAGCTCACCGGCACGGGGTCCCTGGCCATCGCTATCAGCGCCTTCATGTCCCGCGCCTGGGAGCGTATCACGTTGCTCGTGGTCTGGAGGGTGCCCCATGCCACCACCTCGCTGCCCTCGGTGACCCCCGTCTTGACGCTCCTGTAGTCGAGGCGGTGGAGCCCCATGCTACCCATCATGGCGGTGGGGTGGGCCCTGCCGTCGCCCGGTGTGTCCACCACGGGAAGCCCGAGGGCGGCCGCTATGAGCCAGCCCCCGAAGCTGTTGTGGCCCCCGTTCTCGGCGGCGATGACGCCATGGAACTCCACCCCCACCTCCCTGAGTAGCTGGGCCGCCCTGATGTAGTGCATGGGCTTGGTGTTCCCCCGCTCCGTGGGCGCCCCCAACGCGGCGCTCGTGATGACCCTCCACTCTGAGTCCGCCTCGTCTGGGCCCCAGAGCTCTATCTTGCCTATCTCCAGCGCTAGGTTGCCGGTCCTGAGGCCTGTCTCGGGCCAGCCCCCGCCGCCTCCTCCGAGGATCGCCCCGCCATAGGCTAGGGCTTCCACGTCCTCCATCGTGACAACGCGTGGCATATTGTCTCAGTACAATTATTACCTGTCACAGGTTATAACAGGTTTTAAAAAGGGGGGGGGGGCTAGTACCAGGGGAGCCTGCCCTCTTTCTCCATCTTGAGGAAGGCTTCCCAGTCGCCGTTGATGTGCGTCTGCAGTATCTCCAGCTGCTCCTCGGTGACGTGCCTGAACCGGCGCTGGGGGTCCAGGTACTCCTTAACTGGCTTCAGCTCCTTGGGCTTGACGCTTATCTTGAACTCGCCGTGGTCCACCTCGACCAGCGGGAAGGCGCCGGTCTGCACCGCCAGCCGCCCCACCTCCACCGTCTTGGATGGGTCGAAGTACCACCCCGTGGGGCACGGCTGGTGCACGTGGAGGTAGGCGAGCCCCTCGCCGTTCCGCGTCACCTCGGCGGCCTTCTTTATCTTCCGCTTAAGGTCCGGGATGTACGCGAGGCTCGCTGTCGCTAGGTAGGGTATCCTGTGGGCCGCCATGATCATGAGCATGTTCTTGCGGCGCTGGGGCTTGCCCTTCCACACGCTGCCCACCGGCGTGCTGGTGGTGGCGGCGAACATGGGGGTGCTGCCGCTGCGCTGGATGCCCGTGTTCATGTAGGCCTCGTTGTCGTAGCAGAGCCAGATGATGGACTCGCCGCGCTCGGCGGCCCCGCTGAGGCTCTGGAGGCCGATGTCGACGGTGCCGCCGTCGCCGCTGTAGCTGGTGACGTAGACCTTGTCGGCCTTCCCCTTCCTGCGGAGGGCCCTGTAGATGCCTGTCTCGTAGGCGGGGGCGGACGCGAAGTTGGCCAACACCCACGGCACCTTGACGACGCCCGCGTAGTTGACGCCGCTGCAGTTGGGCGGGTCGACGACTATGGTGTTGGGGCCCAGCGTGTCCAGGAGGGTCCTGATGATGATGCTGGCTCCGCAGCCTGCGCAGCCGTCGCTGCCCGGGTGCACGCAGTGCTCGCTCTCTATGTCGACCGGCGGCGCGCCGTCTGGTAGGGGGTGCTCCACGAACTCCACCTCCTTGTCCAGCTTTTTGCCCTTGTTGCCAATGATCTTCTTTCCCATCGCGTAGAGGTCGTCTATGGGTATGTCCTCGCCGCCTAGACCCGTGACGTAGTTCTTGACTGGGACCCTGACGTCGGTGTTGTAGAGGGCTGACTTGACGTCCATGAAGGCCATGCCTCCGCCGGTGCCGTGGCAGACTACCCTGTCCACGACGCCTATGCTGTCCACCTGCTCGGCGAGGTCGATGATCTCCTCGTTGGGGAAGGGCCTCATGAACCTGAGCTTCAGCAGCCCTATCTTCTCTCCCTGGCCTCGGAGCTTGTCGACGGCCCTGCGGGCGGCGGTGGTCATGCTGCCCATGGTGACCATGAGGCTGTCCGCGTCGTCGCACCTGTACCGCTCGACCATGCCGCCGTAGCTGCGGCCGAAGTTCTCATGGTAGCTCCGGTCGACCTCGGCGATGACCTTCTTGGCGTCCTCCATCACCTCCTCGTGGAGCCGCCTGTAGGTGGTGTGCAGCTGCGGCGGGAGGCTTGCGCTGGGCCACGCCTTGCTCAAGGTTGGGTCCACCGGGTACGGCGCCTTGTAGGGGGGCAACCAATCGTCCACGGCCTCCTGCTCGGGCAGGTACACCCGCTCCTGGCTGTAGCTCAGGTAGAAGCCGTCCAGGCTCATCATGGTGGGGAGGAGCACCCGGTAGTCCTCGGCGATCTTGTAGTTCATGAGGATCTGGTCGAGGCACTCCTGGTTGCTCTCCACGAAGCCCACGAGCCAACCCAGGTTCATCTCGGGCATGATGTCGCTGTAGTCGGGGCCTAGGGCCCAGTACCAGCCCAGCGTCCTGTTGGCTATGGCCATGACTATGGGGGCCCGGTAGTTGGTGGCCTGTGCCACCACCTCGTGCATGTAGGCGAGGCCTTGGCTGCACGTCGCCGTGAAGGTGCGTGCACCCGCCATGGACGCGCCTAGGGCGACGGCCATGCAGCTGTGCTCGCCTTCCGTGTGGACGTACTCGGCGTCCAGCTCGCCGTTGGCGACGAAGTCGCTTATGTACTCGATGATGGTGGTCTGGGGCGTGATGGGGAACACGGGCACGACCTCGACCCTCGCGAGGCGCACGCCGTGGGCGACGGCCTTGTTCCCGGGCATCACGTCGAAGTCCTGGGTCATTGCGTCTCCTCCATCTTCATCTCTATCGCCTTCTGGGGGCACTCGTTGGCGCAGACTCCGCAGCCCTTACAGAACCTGTAGTCTATCACGGGCTTCCCGTCGTCCCCGGGCTCTATGGCCTGCTCAGGGCAGTAGCTTACGCACAGGCCGCAGGCCACGCACCTGTCGTGGTCTATCACGGGCTTGTAGACCCTCCAGTTGGCGACGTACTTGCCGCCCTTGCGGGCTATGTCGTTCAGGATGAGTCCCTTGATCTTGGATTTGTCGAACTCCGATATCATGTCTAGTACTCCTCCACCTGCGCCCGGTCGTACCCGGCCTGGGCAGTCTCCTTGTTGGGCTCCGCGAGCTGCGGAGGGAACCTCTTCTCGATGGCCTTGAAGATGCTGTCCATCTTCAGCAGCCCCGTGGTCTTGGCGAACGCACCTAGGATCGTCGTGTTGGGTATCGGCCTCTTTATTATGTCCACGGCTATGCCTGTGGCGTCTACGACGCCCAGTTTCCTGATGTCCTTCTTGAAGAGCGTCCTAGCCTCCGCCGGGGTCTTCGTCGTGTTGTAGACGACGACGCCCCTGTCTTGGAGGCCCTGGGTTACGTCCATGGCTTCGGGCATGGGCGGGTCCAGCACCAGCAGGTACTCGGGGTTATAGATCATGCTGCGCGTGGCCTCGTCCTCGCGGCCGATCTGGGCGAACGCGAGCACCGGGGCGCCCCTGCGGGCGCTGCCGTACATGGGGAAGGCGCGGCAGAACTTGTCCTCGTAGCTGGCCGCGATGGCGATGAGCTCGCCGCAGGCGACGACGCCCTGGCCTCCCATGCCGTGAAGCCTAATCTCCTCTACCAATACATCACCTCATAGAACGATTGATGCGAAAGGGGTAACGTGTACGCCCTACTCATCTCAACTCTTTAGGACTTGAAATCTTAAAGTAATAACTTATTCGGATCGTACTACGCGGCGGTATTTACTGTAATTATCATTCTTATGTATAAATTACGGAAACGTTATTCATCGTTCTGCGACCGTTAATCCATGCATAACGTCATTCTCATAGTTCTCGACAGCCTCCGGAGGGACCACGTGGGAGCCTACGGCAACGACTGGATCGACACCCCCAGCATCGACGCCCTGGCGGCGGAGAGCGTCTTGTACACAAACGCCTACCCCGAGGCGTTGCCGACCATCCCCGTCAGGAGAGCCATGTACACGGGGATGCGGACGTTCCCCTGCAGGGACTACAAGGCGGCGAAGGGCGACGTGGTGCTCATCCCGGGGTGGCAGCCCATACCCGAGCACCAGGTCACCGCGGCCGAGGTGTTCAGGCACCACGGCTACCTGACCGCTCTCTTCTCCTCGGTGCACCACATGTTCAAGCCCTCCATGAACTTCCACAGGGGCTTCACGAGCTGGGAGTGGATAAGGGGCCAGGAGGCGGACCACCTCAAGGTGCCCTACGGGGGCGACCTGGAGGACCCCGGTAACCTGCCCTGCGACGAGATGTACGGCATGGTGGGGCACAGCCTCCCGTACTGCCTGGCCAACGCACAGGACTGGAGAGGGGAGGAGGACTGGTTCGCGCCCAGGACCTTCGGAGCCGCCACGAGGTGGCTTGAGCGGAACGGAGGCGACCAGAACTTCTTCCTGGTGGTCGAGGAGTTCGACCCCCACGAGCCGTGGAACCCGCCGAAGGAGTACCTGGACATGTACTTCGACACAGACTCCTACGACGGCAGGAGGATCATCCCGACGGTGGGTGGCCCAAACGAGTTCGCGGAGGGCGAGCTGGAGTACATACTGGCGATGTACGCCGGCGAGGTGGCCCACTGCGACACGTACGTGGGCAGGCTCCTGGACAGGGTCAAGGAGATGGGCCTCTGGGACGACACCGTCGTCGCCCTGGTGAGCGACCACGGCCACCCCATAATGGATCACGGGATCATGCACAAGGTGCCATCCCACATGTACAACGAGCTCATGGACCTGGTCTACATGATAAAGGGCCCCGCAGGGGAGCACGGCGGAGAGACCTGTGACGCCTACGCTGCCCACCACGACGTCCCGGTGACGCTCATGGAGATGGCGGGAGTCACGGTCCCCAAGGGGTTGGACGGCGTCAACGTCTGGGACATAGCGACGGGGGCCTCCGAGCCGACCAGAAGCTACGCCACCTGCATATTCTACCCGTGGCTCTGGACCAAGGACGACAGGCATGTCTACATGACCGACATCGACAAGACCGAGGAGAGGCTGTACGACACCGTCACCGACCCCAAGGAGACGAATGACGTAGCCGCGTCTAACCCCCAGGTCTGCCGGAGACTCAGGAAACGCCTGTGGGACGAGATCGGGGGAGACCCGCCCAGGTACGAGATCATCAGGCAGGGCCACGACTGGTACGAGTACCCCGACATCCACGACCCCACGGGAACCTTCTCCCAGAAACTCATCGCCGAGAGAGACGCCAAGAAACGCAGAATATGACACAGCAAACCAAGCACCATTCCTAGCGGGGAACGCTGACACCACCCCAGAAAACGCTTATTCCAAGTAACTAGGAACAAGCGCCTGGCACGTTACTTCAGCAAGGGAAGGTCGCCGGTGACCCTATCGATCTTCATGGCCTGATCCGGCCCGAGGCCGAGACACGTGACGGTCCCAGGAGGGACCTCCGTGTGCCCAGCGTCCTGGATAAGCACGTTGACTATGTCCAGCTCCTCGGCATGAAGTGCCAGCGCCTCCAGCTCCTCAAGGCTCTCCGCCTCCAGAGCCACCTTCTTGCCCCCAGTGTCCTGCCACCTGCGCCAGTGCTTGGTCCTCGTCTTCTTGGATTTCTCGCTGGCCAAGACCGCGGCGTGGCAAGCCTGGGCGATCATCTTCCCGACGCTCATGCCCAGGTCGGTGCGTATCACGATGACCATCTTATAGTCGTGGGGCCTCGACAAGGCTAAGGCACCAGCCTATCACGGTCACGGGGGAACATGCAGCACTCCCTGATGTTGCTCTGCCCCGTCACCGTCATGGTTATCCGCTCCAAGCCGATGCTCCACCCGGCGTGCGGCGGTGCGCCGTACCTGAAAGCCCCCACGTAGTACTCGAAGTTGTCGGGGTTCAGGCCCTTGTACCTGATGCGCTCCTTGAGCAGCTCAGGCAGATGTATGCGCATGGTGCCGCTGCTTACCTCGATGCCGCCGTAGAGGCAGTCGAAGGCCCTGACCAGCCTGTCGCCGACGTCGGCGGAGCCGTAGGTCTCCTCCAGGTACCTGGCGTCCCTCTCGTCCTCCTTGTCGTATGGCATTGCGTAGAACGCCTTCTGCTCGCCGGGCCAGTCCTTCAGGAAGAAAGCCTCGTCCCCGACGAGCTCCGTGAGGAGAGACTCCTGGGTCTTGGTGAAGTCGTCCCCCCAGAGTATGGTCTCGCCGGCGCCCTGGAGCATCTCGATGGCCTCCGTGTAGGTGACCCGCCTGAACGGCGTCTTCGGTATGGTCAGCTCCCGCTCCAGAAGCTCCAGCTGGTCGGCGGTCTTCTCCTTCGCCTCCTCCAGCATGTGGACCAGGGTCTTCTCCAGCACCGCCATCACGGTCTCGTCGTCCGCGAAGGTCTGCTCTATGTCCATCTGCCTGACCTCGTTGAGGTGCGTCGGGGTGTCGAACTTCTCGGCGCGCCAAACTGGGGTTATGGTGAAAACCTTCTCGAAGCTCATGGCGCACATCTGCTTGTACAGCTGGGGGCTCTGAGCCAGGTAAGCCATCTTCTCGAAGTAGGGGATGGCGAAGAGGTCGGCGCCGCCCTCGGAGGCGCTGCCGATGATGCACGGCGGCTGGAACTCCATGTAGCCGTCGTCCGTGAGGTACTCCCTGAAGCCCGTAATCAGCGCGTTCTGCACCCTGAAGATGGCGTTGGTGGTGGGGCTGCGGAAGTCGAGGAACCTCCAGTTGAGCCGCGTGTCCAGGTCGCTCTTCTTGTTCTCGAGTATGTCCACGGGCAGCGGCTGCTGGGACCTGTTGATGACCTCGATGCCGTCTGGAAGGAACTCGACGCCTGCCTTCGCCACGTCGCTTTCGACCGCCTCACCGGTCACAGACAGCACGTCCTCGCGGCCGAGGCTCAGGTTGAACATCTCCGGGGTGTCCGGCTTGACCACCACCTGGATCTCCCCCGTCCTGTCCCTGAGGACGATGAAACGTATCTTCTTAAGGTCCCTAGTCCGGCTCACCCACCCGGCGAGGGTGATCCTCTCGCCCACGCGGTGCCTAGCCTCCTCGATGTAGGTGCGTTCAAACATCTCCATGGCTTCCAGTGTTTACGAGGCTAGGAACAATAGTAGGGTATAAAAAGTTTGGCGGTTAGTAGGCGTACTCGACGCGTAGGTCCATTTTACGGACGCTCTTCGCGACGGACGTCAGCGCATGCAGCCGCTTCTTGCTCAATCGCCTCGACCCCCGGCCCTGTAGCACGACCCGGGTCTCGGTGCTCCCGTCAGGCAGCCAGATGATGTTTATGGTGACGATGTGCTGGTTGGCGAACAGCTCCTCGAGGAACTGCCTGTCCTTCGTCCCGGACTCGATGACGAGCACGCGCTTGTTAAACCTGTCCCCGAGATCCCTGGTGAGCCTCGACTCGGAGTTGAACTTCGCCGCGTCCCCTTTTCCTACCACGAGGACGAGGAAGCCGCCCGCGTCTAGAACGTTGTCGAGCCTCACCTTCTGGAGGAACTGGTTCTGGTTCTCCATCTCCAGCAGCGTCTTGGCTACTTCCATATACTTTTCGCTTACTTCGCCTGACTCCAACTTCGCCTGGCACTTCGAGCAGAGCATCCCGCTCTTGAGACAGAACTCGCATAGCTGTATTTGCACGTTGATGGGTCCTCCGGCGCGTCGGAGGGGTCAACGTGGATGATCTGCCCGTTCCACCTAAGCCTTGACGTGTATGCCAATGGTGCTTACGTTTGAGGGACCCCTGTCATCGGTCTCGATCCGATCGGTGCCGATCTCGATCTTCACCACCTCCGCGTTGGGCATGAACCTGTTCCTGAGGACCTCCACGACGTCAACCGCGTGGCTGATGCTTCGGCCCCTCGCCTTCACGACGATCTCCCCGTGACCGCTCTTGAACAAGGTCATACATGCCAGTACGTAGTTGAGGACAGGCTTCCTTCCGATGAAAACGGTGTTAGATCTCTCCATTTTGACTCCTCATTTGCTAGTTTTTACGCTGGTGCGTAAGATAAGCATAACAAAAGGTTAAAAGGATTTTCCCTGAGCGAATCTACGAGATATCTCCTGTAAATATAGTCATTATTCACATAAAAATGAATAAAAAACGGGTTTTATGCTCGTTTAAGCACCTTGCCAGGAGTGGCGCCCGTGTGTCTGCCCTTCTCGACGACGGGGACTCCGTTAACGAACACGTACCTGACGCCCTCCGGGTACCTCCTCGGCTCTATTTCGTCGGCCTCTATCTTGAGGTGGGGCAGGTCCATGAGCACGATGTCGGCGTAGCTCCCCGGGTTTATGGTGCCTCTCCCCTCCAGGTTGTGGACGCTGGCCGCCATGGCGCTGGTCTTCTGCACCGCCTCCTCGAGGGTGAAGACCTTACGCTCGTTCACCAGGGTCTTGTAGAAGAGGGGGAACGCGGCGAAGGTGTTGATGCCTGGGAGGCTCCAAGGCGGGTTCTTCTCCTGGTACTTCTCGTCCTGCACCAACGTGTCCAGGCCCACCATGCCCTTGGGGTGAGTGTAGTACCGGAGGTAGGCCGGGTTGAAGTTAAGGGTGCCCGTGACTCCCCTGGTGTCGGGGTCCTCGACGATGATGTCACAGTACGTCTCCCACGAGTCCTTCCCCCTCTCCTCGGCGACCTGGGCGATGGATTTACCGTCTACGCCCTTCACCTTACTCTTGGTGACCGTGAGGTTCTCGGCCCAACGGGGGTTGGTGTTGGGGTTGTAGGCCACCCTGATGAACCACTTGCCCGCCTTTATAGCGTCGTAGACCTCCTCCCTGAAGTCGGGGACCTCCAGCCACTTGCCTAGGGCCTCGCGGCTGCCCAGCTCCCTGAGCTAGGGCTCCAGGAGGCCGCAGAGGTATGGCATGACGCTGAATCCGCCGCGGATGAGGAAAGGTATGGCGTCCCATGTGATGTCGAGGTCGCCCTTGCTCTCCCTGGTGATCATGTCTATGGTCGCCTTGAGGTTTGCCTCCTCTAGCTCCGTGGGCGCAGTGGGGTGTATCTGCCAGCCGGTGCTGAGGTGTGCGAAGTGCAGCCTCACCCCGGTACGCTTGTAGACGTCCACACACTCCATGAGGGCCGTGATCTTCTCGTTGGCGACGTGCCCCGCCGCCACGCCGCGCCTCCTCCCCGTCCGCCTCCAGTGGGGGCAGTAGACGCCGCCGTACTCCTTGATCTGCGCTACGGCCTCCACTATCTCCTCCTGATCGGCGAAGACGCCGGGGTCGTAGTCGAGGCCGGCGCTCAAGCCGATGCACCCGTCCTTCATGCCCTGGTGGATGAGCTCGTGCATCTGCTCCCGCTCCTCCTTGGTGCTGTGCCTCTTGTAGTCGAGGCCCATGACCTTGGTGCGCACGGTGCCGTGTCCGAGCAGCGGAGCGTAGTTGATGCTGATGCCTGTCTTCTCCACCACCTTGAAGAAGTCCCCCATGGTCTCCCAGTCCAGGGTCCAGCCGTAGATCTCCTTCATCCACTCGTTCACCTGCTCCAGCTTGTGCCAAGGCGTACGGGGGTAGTACTTGTATGGCTCTAGGTCGACGAGGTGGTCCATGAGGAGCCACGGCACCTGTATGTACTCGCCGAGGGGCGCTGGGCTTCCGCCGCATTGGCCGCCAACGAAGGTGGTGATGCCTTGCATGACGTGGCTCTCGGTCTTGGGGAACCAGAGGAGGGCCCAGTCCACGTGGCTGTGGGCGTCGATGAACCCGGGGACCGCGGTGAGCCCCTTGGCGTCGATGGTCTCGGCGGCGTCGCCCTTGGCGTCGCCCGTCTCGACGACCTTGTCGCCCTTGACGGCTAGGCTTCCCTCGTAGGCCTTCTTGCCGGTGCCTTCCACGATGGTGGCGTTCTTGATTAAGTAATCATACTCCATGAACAATCGGTGAATATTCGGCGGCTGTGGATTTAACGGTTATATCAGCGCAGCCTGTACCTGTCGTTCCGCCACGGGTCCGCGGTGTTGCTGTACATGCCTGACTCCCAGTAGCCGAGCTTGTCCCTCTTCATGAAGAGGATCCCGTTTAACCACATCGCCGACTTGTAGGCGTATTTGTGGGGCACCACAAGCCTCATGGGGCCGCCCAGGGGCCGGGGCAGGTCCTCGCCGTTCAGCCTATGCGCCAGGATGACGTCGTCGCCTTCCAGTTCCTCGATGGGCAGGCTCGTGGTGTAGCCGTCGTAGCACCCGAAGGAGACGTGCCTCGCGTCTCGGGTGGGCCTCACCTCGTCCACGAGGTCGTTGAACCTGACGCCCTCCCACCTCTGGTCCTTGACGCTCCATGTCTCGACGCAGTGGAAGTCGCTCACCGACTCGGTCTGGGGCAGCGCCATGAACTCGTCCCACGTGAACATCCGGGGGTTCTCAACCTCTCCCGAGACCTCCAGGCTCCACTCCGTCCTCTCGACGACTGGGAGCGTGCGGACGATGCCGGGGTGCTCCACTCCCCAGCCCAGTATCTTGGGGACCCAGCGCTGCCTCGGCGGGAGCCTTTCCCGCGGCTTCTCCTCCCTCTTCCTCCTCCAGAACATGGCGCTCAAGCAACGCATCAGGTGGGCGGAAATTAAAGGCTTCCAAGGCTTTTATTGAGCCGTACACGACTCCTTGTCATGGAGCAGCGTGAACGCGCAGAGGAGATCGTAAGGCGGCTGGAGGAGGCGTACCCCGACGTGTACGGCACGGTGCTGAACTGGTCGACGCCGCTGGATCTCCTCGTGGCCACCATACTCAGCGCCCAGAGCACCGACGAGCAGATCAACAAGGTCACCGCCGGCCTCTTCAAGAAGTACAGGACAGCCGCGGACTACGCCTACGCGCCCAGGGAGGAGCTCATCGATGACATCAGGTCCAGCGGGTTCTTCAACAGGAAGGCCGAGGCCATCCAGTCGGCCACCAAGACCATCGTCGAGGAGTACGGCGGCGTGGTGCCGGACACCATGGAGGAGCTCACCAGGCTCAAGGGCGTGGCCAGGAAGACGGCGAACATCGTCCTCTCCGGGGCCTTCAACAAGACGGTGGGCATCGCCGTGGACACCCACGTCCTCAGGCTCAGCGGGCTGCTGGGGCTCACAGAGGAGAAGAACAGGGACAAGGTTGAGCGGGACCTCATGGCGCTCATCCCCCGGGAGAAGTGGTTCGCCGCCAACTACCTGCTCATCGAGCACGGGAGAAGGGTGTGCAACGCCAAGAAGCCGGACTGTGAGAACTGCGGGCTGAACGACATCTGCCCCTCGGCGTTCACGTTCAAGCACAACAAGAGAGGGTAGACGCTACCCTTCGTATATCTTCTTGTAGACCTTGGCCTTGCTGAGGGTCCTCTCATGCTCCTTACGCATGTACTCGTGCTCGGCGTCCCTGCACTCCCTGACGGGTTTCGCCGGCACCCCCAGAGCCAGGTGGTTGGCGGGTATCTCAGCCCCCGGGGAGACCAAAGCGCCCGAGCCCACGATGGAGCCCCTGCCTATGACCGCCCTGTCGAGGACGATGGCGCCGATGCCGATGATGCCGCCGTCCCCCACCGTGGCGCCGTGGACGGTGGCGCCGTGGCTGACGATGACATCCGACCCGATCTCGACAGGGTTCCCGGTGGGGGCCTCGATGAGGCAGCCCTCCAGCACCGTGGATCGGGCGCCCACTCTGACGGTGTCGTCGTCGCCCCTGATGACGGCGTTGGTCCAGACGTTGACGTCCTCGTCCAACGTTACGTCGCCGATGACCCACGACCCGGGGGCCAGGAACACGGAGGGATGTATCTTTGGCTTCTTCCCTTCGAACTCTATCACTGACATGGCTTCACCGAGAAAAATCAAGCTGTGAGGATCATGAAAAGGGTATCTGTTAGCTCATCTGAAGCATTCGCTCGATGGCTTCCCGTGCCTTGTCTGCTGTGTCCTCGGGCACCGTCACCACGTGCTGCTCCTTGAGCAGGGCCTCGTAGAGGTTTTCTAGGTCGATGCGCTTCATGGCGGCGCACTCAGAGTTCCTCTTCGCCGGCAGGAAGGTCTTGTGGGGGTGCTCGCGGCTCAGCCTGTCGATGAGACCCTGCTCGGTCCCCACGATGAAGACGGTGGCATCTGACTCCACGGCCCGCCTCGCCATCCCGCCGGTTGACAGAACGTAGTCGGCCCTGTCCTGGAACTCGGGCTCGCACTCGGGGTGGGCCCATACCTCGGCGCCGGGGTGCCGTCTCTTCAGCTCCATGGCCTCGTCGCCGTTGCCTATGAACCTGTGGACGCTGCAGTGGCCGTCCTCGGGGACCACCACCAGCTCCACATCGGGCACGCGTCTCTCCACGTAGTAGGCCAGGTTCCTGTCTGGGCCGAAGATCACCTTGTCGGCGCCCAGCCTCGCCACGATCCTGTCGGCGTTCGACGAGGTGCATATCACCGTCGCCTCCGCCTTGGCCTCGGCGAGGGTGTTCACGTAGAGGACCACGGGGGCCTCGGGGTGTCTGTCCTTGGCTTCCCTGAGCGTGCTCATGGGGAGCATGGCGGCCATGGGGCAGCATGCCTTCTGGCTCGGTATGATAACCTTCTTGTCGGGGTTGAGTATGGCGGCTGTCTCCGCCATGAAGTCCACGCCACAGAAGACGATGAGTTCCGCGTCCTCCACCCGCTGGGCCAGCCTGCAGAGCTGCAGCGAGTCGCCCAGGTAGTCCGCGATGTCCTGTATCTCGGGTACTTGGTAGTTGTGGACCAGGAGGACGGCGTTCTTCTCCTCCTTGAGCTCGAGTATGCTGCGCTGAAGATCGCTGAGCCCCAATCACATCATCTCTATCTCGAGCTTCACGTCGAGGCTCCTGACGCTGTGGGTGAGGGCGCCCAGGCTGATGACGTCCACGCCGGAGGCGGCGTAGTCCGCCGCGTTCTCGGGGGTTATCCCGCCTGAAGCCTCGTATATGAAGCCCTTCCTGAGCCCTCTCTCCTCCAGCTCGGTGAGGCATCGACGCATCTCCAATGGAGCCATGTTGTCGAACATTATTATATCCGCCCCTGCGAGGGCGGCCTCCTCGGCCTCCTCCAGAGAACGCACCTCGACCTCGATCTTCTTGGTGAAGCTCACCGCCTCACGGGCTCTGAGCACCGCCTCCGTGACTGACGGCACCAGCTCCAGGTGGTTGTCCTTTATGAGGACGCAGTCGTCCAGCCTGAACCTGTGGGTGTCGCCGCCGCCGTGCTCCACGGCCTTTTTGTCGAGGTCTCGCAGCCCGGGCAGGGTCTTCCGTGTCGCGGCCACGCGTGTCCCGGGGCTGCTCTCGGTTACTTCGTCAACGATCCTTGCAGTGGTGGTGGCTATTCCGGCCATCCTTCCGACTATGTTCAGCGCCGTCCGCTCCCCTGACAGCATCGCCACCGTGGGGCCCTCCACCTCCAAGAGGGTCTGGCCCGGCTCCACGGCGTCGCCGTCCTCGGCGAGCCCCTCAACGGTGCAGCCCAGGAGCTCGAAGACGATGGACGCCTCCATGAGCCCCGACGCTATCCCGGGCTCCCTGAAGAACAGGCGCGCCCTGGCCCTCTGATCGACGGGGATGAGGGCCTCAGAGGTGATGTCACCGTAACCAAGGTCCTCTCTCAGGAACTCCTTGATCTTATCCGTGGCTAGCTGTCTAGATCGGTTCATGCATGGCTCACCTGGCTATAGTTCACCTAGTTCTGAAGAAAGATCGAAGACACGCTTTTAACTGTTCCCCGCCGCGATAGACTTTATAGCATGTGCCCGCGTAACTCCTTGATTGGAATGGACTATAGGAGATACCTGCTGGAGGTGGGGACAGGCATAGACCTCCACGGTAAGGACGAGACCAAGGCCGCTCAGAGGGCCGTGAAGGACGCCATCAGCCACAGCAGCATGGTGGGGCTCGGCAGCCGCTTCAAGTTCGGTAGCTTCTCGGAGCTTGAGGAAGCCCTCATGGTGAACGTCACCGTGGCCGCCCCGAACCCGGAGAAGGTGGACGGAGACGCCGTGCTCAGCGTACTCCCCGAGGGTAGGAGAAGGATAACCGTGGTGAAGGGAGGCCTGGAGTTCCCCACTGAGGATACCGTCGAGGAGGCGAGGACCCACGACGTCGTCATGGTGAACGCCTGCATCGTCGTCCTGGTCGACGTGGACAAGGTCGAGCGCAGATAAGACCCGGCTTCCCCACGAGTTCCGTCAAAATACATTTATCGTTACTCTAGCGATAACTGTCATTGATGAGCCACATAGTGAGCCGCATCTGGGAGCCGGTCCAGAGGATAAGGGCCGAGGCGTACCTCCAGATAATGCTACTGAGCTTCGCAGCCAGCGTGTCCCTCACCAGACTGTTCCTCGAACTCTTAGGGTACCCGCAGCTCGGTAATCAGACGCTGCACGTCGCCCACGTGCTCTACGGCGGGGTGTTCCTGTTCGCGGCCAGCCTGCTGCCACTCATGTACGCCAACAAGTGGGCCCTGACCTGGAGCGCGGTGCTCTCCGGGGTGGGTATCGGGCTGTTCATCGACGAGGTGGGCAAGTTCATCACCCAGACAAACGACTACTTCTACCCGGCCGCCGCCCCCATAATATACGCGTTCTTCCTCTTGACGGCGCTACTCTACCTCAAGTTCTCCAGGGAGCCCAAGCTGGACGCCAGGGGCGAGCTTTACGCCGTGCTGGACACCCTCGGGGAGGTTCTCGACCACAGCCTGGAGCCCGAGGAGCACGAGGACATGCGCCGCAGGCTCCACGGGATACTGGACAAGACCAGTAACCCCGGCCTTAGAAGCCTCGCGGTCGAGCTCATCGACTTCATCGAGTCGGACACCCTTCAGGTGGCGCCGGAGGAGCCCAACTTCTTCGACGACTTGATCCTATTCTGCAATGGCATCGAGAAAAAGTACCTCAACCAGCGGAGAGTCAGGGTGTTCCTCGTGGCGAGCCTCATCATCCTAGGCACGCCTAGCTTCATGAGGTTCCTCGAGTACAACGCGTTAGCGGGTGACCCATCCCAGAGAGGTGACTACCTCGCAGCCATACTTTCTGATCTTCCGTCGACCTCAGGGTTCGACATGTTCTGGGCTTACATGCATCTCGTGCTCGACGGAGCGGTGGGGCTGGCCCTCGCTTCAAGCGCCGTCCTCCTCTTCGTTGGGAGGGACAGGTGGGGGCTGGAGCTGGGGTCGGTGGCGCTCCTCGTGTCCCTACTGGTGCTCAACGTGGTCCTCTTCTACATCGAGCAGTTCTCGACGATCATAACGGCGGTGTACCAGTACGTCACGCTGCAGGGGCTGTACTACTACCAGAGGAAGCACCTGCCGAGAAAAAAGTGAGGGTTATTCCAGTTTGTGGCCGCAGTGGCTGCAGAACTTGCCGGGGCCTGTGACCGGCTGACCGCACTGGGGGCAGAACCTCTGACCCTGAGCCAGGGGCTCGGCCTCGTCCTTACCTGCCCTCCGCTCCTCGATAGTCTCCTTGGCCGCGTCTATCCCTTTGCCGGCTAGCTCGGCTCCCTGCTTGACGCCCCTACGGGCGAGCCTGAACGCGGCGCCGAGCCCCTTTTTAGCGGTCTCCACGCCCTTCTCTACCCCTTTCTCGACGTCCTCCCTGTCGACGTCGCCGAGTATACCCTTCTTGGGTGGCGGCGTGTCGGTTTCACTGGAGGTCGGCGGCTGGGGCTCAGTCTGCGTCTCGGTAGATGTAGACGCTTGCTCGTTGCGTGCCCCGCAGCTGGGGCAGAACTTCTGGTGGCCCTCGATCTCGGACCCGCAGTTAGTGCAGAACGGCATATGTATCCAAAGAAACCCCGTGTAGAGAGGCGTTTAAGATTATCCCTAGCCCCGGATGAGCCTCTCGAAGTAGTCCACTATGAGCTCATGGATCTGTATGCCCGTGGTTTCCATGAGCGCCTTGTAGCCGGGGAAACAGTTGGCCTCCAGCACGAAGGGCTCGCCGTCGTCCCGTGGCAGAACGTCCAGGCCCGTGATCTTCAGCCCCACGACTTCGGCCACCTTCACGGCCAGCTCATCGTAGACGGGGTCCTTGAACGGCTCGGCCGAGGCCCCGACGGCGACGTTGTACCTGAAGTCCTCGGGGTTCGACCGCTTCTCCCTGCCCACCACCTCGCCGTCTATGACGAAGAGCCTTATGTCGTAGCCCTGGTTGGGTATGAACTCCTGCAGGTAGAACACGCCCTCGCCGTGGCTGCGGGTGTACCAGACCAGGAACTGGAGGAGGTCCTCGCGGCTCCGTATCCTGCTGAGCTTCATGACGCCGACGCCCCTAGCCAGACATATGGGCTTGAGAACGACCTCCCTCCCTTCCTCCAGCAGCCTCTCGGCGAACCCGTAAGCCTTCTCGACGTTCTCCGTTATCATGGTCTCGGGGTGCGGCAGCCCCAGCCCGCCGAGCTGCAGCGAGAGGTGCTCCTTCGAGTAGTGGAGCATGCTCTCCACGGGGTTTATCACCTCTGCGGCCTCGTCGAGCCTCCTCAGTATCAGGAGCCTGTGCAGCAGCTCGAAGGTTGTGCCCCTGTGAAGCATGTTGCTGGGCACATAAACCAGGTCGTAGTCGAGGTGGTAGTCCGGCAGCGATATGTCCCACGGCGCCTTGTAGTCGGTTTCTATGCCTCTGTCTACTAGCTCTCGGCGGACTAGCTGGGTCTCGCCGGTGTTCGGGTTGTCGGTGAAGATGAGGACGCCCATCTGGTCTCAATCACCGAGGGTGTCGCATCCATTTATATTCGTGTCGGGTGAGGAAACGCGCCGCGTAGAGGGCATGCAAACCTCTTAACGCGTATGCCCATCAAGAGATTCTGATCAAATTCTGTATTAAACTTGAAAAACCGTTTAAAACCTATGCGGGGACACCTTTAAAAAGGAGACCCACTTCCAAGATAGAAGAAGCCTACTAGGTAGATGTCAACCCAATGTCGCTGAGTATAAGTAGCAAGACCCCGGTCAGGATGCCCGTGAGCCCACTCCAGGTGCTGCTCATGATACAGCTCGACGGCGGCCCCAAGTACGGCTACGAGATGCTCAAGACCCTGAAGGATGAGTTCGACGGCGTGTGGGAGCCCAAGACGGGCACCGTCTACCCGGCCCTCAAGAGCCTCGCGAAGAAGGGATTCGTTGAGACCGAGGACAGGGACGGAACCGAATACTACAGCATAACTGAGAAGGGGAGGAAACTCTTCCCCGAATTGGAGACGCACTTCGCAGACTCCCTCGGCTTCACCGTCAACTACCTCACCGTACTCTTCAAGTGGATGTCCAAGGAGATGAAGCAGGGCGCCCTCAGGATAATGAGCCTCGTCGTCGACAAGGACGAGGACATGACCCACAAGATGCTTACCCAGTTCCACAGCAACCTAGACGCCGACGTGAAGAAGAGCTTCCTTAATAAGGTACGGAATATGACGGAGCATAGACTTGAGCTCGTCGAGAAGCTTCTGGAGGAGACACAGTGACCCACCTGATCGAGACAGTTGACCTCGTGAAGACCTACATGCAGGGCGGAAGGCCACTGGAGGTCCTCAAAGGATTAAGCCTCACAGTGGAGCCCGGCGAGTTCACGGCCATCATGGGCCCGAGCGGCAGCGGCAAGAGCACCCTCCTCAACATGATAGGAGCCCTCGACAGGCCGACCTCGGGCAAGGTCTACATAAACGGCGTCGACCTCTCGAAGCTCAACGACAACCAGGTGGCAGAGCTCAGGAACAAGGAGATCGGGTTCATCTTCCAGTTCTTCAACCTCATCCCCCGGATGGACGCCAGAGGCAACATCGAGCTCCCCATGGCCATCGCAGGCGTCTCAAGGAGTGAGAGGCATAAGAGAGCATTCCACCTACTAGAGATGGTGGGGCTGGGCGACAGGGCAGACCACAAGCCGAGCCAGCTCAGCGGAGGCGAGCAGCAGCGAGTCGCCATCGCCAGGGCCCTCGCCAACGAGCCGAACCTCATCCTCGCCGACGAGGTCACAGGTAACCTGGACACGACCACGGGGGACGAGATAATGCATCTGCTCAAGGACCTCAACAAGGAGGAGGGCAAGACCTTCATACTCATCACCCACGACGCCATGGTGGCCCAGAACACGGACCGCCTCATACAGCTCAGAGACGGCATCATAGTGGGCGACAAAAGCTTCAAGGATCTGATCATGTGATGAAGAAGAGATACACAGTATCGTTAATCCTGGCTATGCTAATAGCCATCCAGTTACCAACGGTTTTGGCCGACTCGGCCATACTGCAGGTGTCCACCGATAACATCTACCTGACCGCAGGCCAAGAGAACACCATAAAAATCAACCTCAAGAACACGGGGGACTATAACCTGTTCGACGCCGAGTGCTTCCTAACCTCCGCCCAGCCGGGAGTATCGATCCTCAGCGGGGCTCACATGGTTTTCAACACCATAGAGAAGGGGAAGACGAAGACCTATGAGCCGACCATATACGTGGGCCAGAGCGTGGAGCTAGGCGCCTACAGCCTGAGCCTGACCGTGATCTACAGGAGGTTCGGCGCCGCTCAGGACTCGGAGGTCACGGTGCCCATCGGCCTCGTCGTCGACGAGGGCTACGTCCCCAAGGTCAAGTACTCCACGAGGCAGGGAAGTGCGAGGGCAAAGTCTGGGGCAGAGAACCAGCTGACCTACATGTTCACCAACAACTGGGACGAGACGCTCTACGACCTGGAGTTCACGCTTGGCTCAACGTCAGGCTACATATCGGTCGTCGACGGGCTCAGCACAAGCCTCGACGAGTTAGGGGTCGGGGAGCCGGTCGCCGTGGAGCCCGTGCTGAGCATACTGGAGGGCACCCCTCTGGCCGTCTACACGTTGACGGCCACTGTGTCTTACAGGGACGCCGAAGACAGCAGGTACTACCAGTCCTTCAGCCTCCCGGTGAACGTCGACTCGGCGGCCGCCGCGAAGGTCACCGTCATCACGCTGAAGCGCATGGAGGTGGTCCAGGAGAACGTGAAGCCGGGAGACTCCTTCGACGTGCAGCTGGAGGTCCAGTGCAGCGGGGCGGACGCCTACGAGCTGCTCAGCAAGCTGAGCTTCGGGACGGTCACGTCGATATCGCCGCTGAGCCCCACCACGAGCAGCCTCGGAGACCTGGAGGCCGGCGGCACAGCCGTCGTAACTTACCGGCTCCTCGCGTCGGGCAGCATCGCCGCCGGGCAGTACCCCGTGACGGCGACCATAACATACACGGACTCCAGGGGAGGCACGGGCAGCCTCACCGAGACTCTGACGGTCATGGTTGAGGGGCTCATAGAGTTCGAGCTAATAGACACCCCCACCGAGACGGTGAGACGGGGCGAGAGCAAGGAGCTTGAGGCCGACCTCCTCCTCATAGGGACGGAGAGCGTGGACTTCGTGAGCATAAGCCTGGTCGAGGACGACATCTTCAAGCTGGTGGCCGGCAGCACGGAGTACATCGGCGCCGTGGACCCGGACAGCCCCATCCCCTTCGACATAAACTACAGGGTGGCCGAGGACGCTGAGGAGGGCGACCACGAGCTGACCCTCAGCATCGACTACAGGGACCACCTGAACAGGGAGCACGAGGAGCAGCTCGGGTTCACGATGAGCGTCGGCGGCGACGCCGCTCAGCCAGGCCAAGACGCGGCGCCCTCCGGGTTCTGGGTATGGATACGCAGGCTCCTAGGGCTGGGACCGTGAGAGTGAGCGCGTGAACCTCCTCGATATCCTCCTCATGTCCACGCGGGGGGTGAGGGAGCGTAAGTTCCGTTTCGCGCTCAACCTGGTGGGTATACTGATCGGGTGCACGGCGGTTACGGGGCTCGTCTCCGTCACCCAGGGGCTCACCGACAGCGTCACCGGGCAGCTCGAGGTGTTCGGGCCCACCAACATCATAGTCATCCCCGGCGAGGTCCGTCATGGACAGGGGATTGTGGCGGACACCCTCGACTGGAGGGAGCTGGACATCATCGAGAGGACCGCCAAGGTGGAGGCGGCGACTCCCATCATCGCCAACAAGTACTGCAGCTTCACCGTCAAGGGAAGGAGCTTCTACACGGACGTCTACGGCGTCACTGAGGAGTACGCCGAGATCAACAAGAACACCGTGCTAGGGGAGGGCAGGAACTTCGTCCGCGGCGACACGGCGGTCGTGGTCATAGGCGCCAACGTGGCGAAGCCCGTGGACGCTGACGAGAGGGTCATCGACCTGGGGGACAGGATCAAGATCAAGTCCACCGTGAACGACGCCGAGAAGGAGCTCACCCTCAGGGTCATAGGCGTCTTGGAGGCGCAGGGCAGCAGCTTCGGGTTCAACCTCGACAACAGCATATCGATACCGCTGCAGACGGCCCAGCAGTTCTACGAGGTGGCAGGCGAGTTCGACTTCGTGTTGGCCAAGGCGGCGACCATCGACGAGGTGGACGCCGCCATCGAGGGAATAGAGGACAGGCTCGGGGACAGGGTGACAGTGGTGTCCTCGGAGTCGGCGATGGAGACGGTGGGCTCGGTGCTGGGCACCATCCAGTCGGTGCTCGGCGGCATAGCGGGGATCTCGCTGCTGGTGGCGGGCGTCGGGATTATAAACACCATGACGGTTTCAGTCATGGAGAGGACTAGGGAGATAGGTACCATGAAGGCGGTGGGCGCCAAGAGCGGGGACGTGCTGTTTATGTTCCTCAGCGAGGCCATGGTGACCGGGCTCGTGGGCGGGGCCTTAGGTGCAGCCTTCGGGTTCCTCCTGGGGTCCATCATTGGCAACTTTATCGATTTGACGGTGAGGCCGTCCATGAGCCTAGGGTTGTTCGTGGTGGGCTTCGCCGTGGTGACGTCCATACTGTCGGGGCTCTACCCGGCGTGGAGGGCGTCCAACCTCAACCCAGTGGAGGCTTTGAGACATGAGTGAGGAGAGAAAGGGATTCCTTGAACTGGTCGCCGGGGTGCTAAGGAGGCCCCAGGAGACCTTCCAGTACATATCTGAGAGAGACCTCACGAGGGGTCTCCTGATAGTGTTCTTGATGGTGGTGCTGGCCGCCGCGTCGGCGTCCACGTACATGTCCAAGATACCGTTGGAGGTGCTGGTGCCCCAAATCGGCCAGGCCGGCGTCGACGTCTCCCAGCTGGGCGGCAGCATGGGGCTGTTCGCGGGCATAGGTGTCGCCGTCAGCATCCTGGTGGGGTTCGGGGCTTCCACGTTGCTGATGCACGGCGCCGCGACGCTCACGGGGGGCGGCGGAAGCATGAAGAGGTTCTTCGCCATGCATGGCTTCGCCGCGACGCCCCACACGCTGAACTACGTGTTGAGGCTCGCGGACTCGTTCATATCGTCGCCCAGCCAGCTGGCCGGCTACTTCGTGGCCAACAGGGAGATAGAGAACGGCGTCCTCAAGGCCGTCGTAGGCACCAACCTGTTCACGGTGTTCGGGTTGGCGGCCCTCGTCTACATCACATACGCGGTGGCGGAGAACTACCAGATAGGCAGGAGGAAGGCTTTCATCATAGCGCTGGTGCCGTACGTCCTGTACGTGGCGATTAACCTGTTCTCGCCGACGGGCTAGCCCAAACCATTTCTATTGTTCCGCATCCAGTAGTACACGATAGCTATGTCTAAACCCTACCTTGAACTCGACAAGAGGATCCTGGGCGAGGCTTACAGCAGCGCCGAGACCATGGAGACCGTCACGACGCTCTGCGACGAGTACGACAGCAGGTGGCCGGGCAGCGGGAAGGACCTGGAGAGCTGCGAGTACATGGCGGAGAAGCTGACTGGGTACGGCCTAGAGGACGTGCACCTGGAGAAGTTCACCCTCCCGGGCTGGATACGCGGCGGCAGCAGCCTAGAGATGTTTGAGCCCAAGCGGAAGAAGATCGACTGCATCGCGCTGCCCATGAGCTGCGAGGGCGCCGTCGAGGCCGAGCTCATCTACCTGGGCCCCGGGCCCCTTGGAATCTACGATGAGATGCGGGACGAGATCATGGGCAAGATCGTCATGGTGAACAGCGGCAGCCCGGAGGGCATGACTCGGTACCTCCACCGCAGCGAGAAGTACCAGAGGAGCGTCATGGCGGGAGCCGCCGGCTGGATATTCATGAACCATTACCCGGCCTACGGGCCGCCCACCGGAGGCATCAGCCCCATAGTGCCGGCGATAGGCGTCAGCTACGAGGACGGCATGTACCTGACCCGCCTCCTCGAAAGTAAGGGACGAGTAAAGCTGCGGATAGCGACCAGGTGCAGGAACTTGGACGTGGACACGTGGAACGTGGTAGCCGACCTCCCCGGCGCAGGCGGCGCAGACGAGTGGGTGGTCTACGGGGCCCATTACGAAGGCCACGACATAGCCGTGGGGGCCCTGGACGACGCCACGGGTGCCGCTGTGGTCATGGAGATCGCCCGCATCCTGGCGAAGGAGAGAGGCAGCCTCAAGCGGAACATGAGGTTCATCCTCTTCGGCGCAGAGGAGATAGGGCTCCACGGCAGCAGGGCCTACGTCAAGGACCACCTCGAATTGATGCCCAAGATAAGGTTCATGCTCAACTTCGACGCCGCCGGCCGCGCTGGCCGTCAGGGTTTCTGCGTCCACGACTGGCCAGGGCTGGACCCGTTCTTCAAGGAGATCATAGCCGGCATCGGGGTGGATCTGCCCCTCTGGAGCCGCGTCAGCCCCTACAGCGACCACTGGCCTTTCCTCCTGGAGGGGGTGCCTACCGCAACCATGGGGGACCCTGAGGAGGCGCGGATGCGGGCTGGCAGGGGCTTCGGGCACACCAAGTTAGACACCGTGGACAAGGCGAACCTCCGCGCCATGCGCGAGTGTGTCGCCAACGCCGCCGTGGCGGCTATGCGTCTATGCAACGCTGACATGTGGCCGGTGGAGCACAGGGGCGCGGAGGAGATCGACAGGATCATCGAGGGCGCCGGTATCCACGAGACGGTTCGCCTCGGCATTCGACTCAAGGAGTACCTTGAGGCTAAGAAGGATGAGCTCCGCCCGGAGACCCTCGTCTACATGGAACGGCTCTCCGGTAGCATGGAGGAGGTAATATAGCCTTCTTTACGGAGAAACAACTTCGAGTGAGCTCGGGGTTTCATTTATTTTAATCTTGAAGCAATCGCCAAGGCGAGGCAGCTCACAGCGATGCTCGCTGTGAAGGTGCCTTGGAGCCCGAAGCCCTCGAAGAGGTATGCACCTATGAGGGGAGCCGGGAACACGATGATGCCCCTCAGGCCGTTGATGCTGCCGTAGAGGCTGCCCCTCTCCTGCTCCGGCACTGCCTTGGCCAGGAAGCTGTTGTAGGAGGGATCCCAGAGCCCCATGGCTAGGCCCCTGAACACCTGGAGGACGAGCAGCACCTGGAACGATCTGAACACGGCGTAGCCTGCGAAGCTCGCTATTGCCAGGAGCACGGAGGCCCTGAGGAAGACTGACGACCCGTATCGGTCAACGAGGTTGCCGACGGGGATCAGGGCGAGGGAGGTGGTGGCCGTGGCGACGGTGATGAGGACGCCGATCTGGAGCAGGCTGAGGCCGAGGGACTCGTACAGCATGGCGACGAAGATGCCCCGGTTGATGGCCCAGCTGAACCTGTCGAGTATGGATAGGAGGTAGACGTCGCGAAGATCTCCTTTGGGCTTTATGACGCCGACGATGTTTCTCTTGACGGCGGCCCAGTCCATGGGCCTCCTCTCTTTCAGGGTCTCCTCGACGCCGAAGAAGAAGACCAGGGTCGCCGCCACCTCGCCCACGAGCACGAGTCTGAGGACGTTGACCAGCCCGACGTTGTCCCCCATGTAGCCGGCTATGAGCTTGCTGTAGAGGCCGGGGAGGAACCATGTGAGGCTCAGGAGGCTGATGGATAACCCGATCTTCTTGGCGTCGACGGACTCCGCGTATATGGGGTAGAAGCTGGGCTCGCCGAGGCTGTCTGCTACGCTGTAGAGCACTATGACGGGTATGAGCCACCTCCAGTCCCGGGCGTAGACGCTGATGAGAAGCCCCGCCATGCTTGCGAGGTAGTAGCCGGTGATTACTGTTTTCCGGCCCCAGCTGTCACAGAGCTCTCCAGTGACGAACTGGAGGCCGTTGGTGACGAGGGTCCAGAGGCTCCGCATGCCGCCTATGATGGCCATGCTGCCGCCTAGGCTGATTATGTACGGCTGCCATACGAGTTCATGCATCTGCCACGCGGTGCCCTCGATAAGCCCACTCGCTACTAGCCCCGGCATGTTCCCGCGGAGGGATAGTCTGTCACGTAGCTTATCGATGTAACCCAAGCCTCGGCACCGCTGGTCATGTGACCCGGAAGACGCTTATCACCGATATAAACCTAGGTCAATTTAAGGGCGTATACGCATCGTCGTCTTTTTAGGATATGCAACCTTTCTCTCTCCATGATTCCTGTAGTCGACGTCGGTGAGAAAGCCGCGGAGATCACTGAGCCTTGGTCGCCCGTCGACGTGGCGTTCATTAACGACCAAGTCATCAGATTGGCGCTGTTCCACGGCGAGTACCACTGGCATAGGCACGCCGAGGAGGACGAGCTATTCTACGTCGTCAAGGGCGGGATCACGGTAAGGTTGAGGGCACAGCCTGACGTGGTTCTTGAGGAGGGCCAGCTCTGCGTCGTCCCTAAGAACGTGGAGCATCGTCCCGAGAGCCCGGAGCCCTCCATCGTGCTCCTCTTCGAGCCCAGAGTCTTGAAGAGTAGTGGAGACTGACCCACCTAGGCGGCGTTGATAGTCTTATATCCCTTGCAGCCGTCTTTTCCTCGGTGAAACTTTTGGCTAATCCGTATCTGGATGTCGACAAGAAGATTATGGCCGAGGTCTACACGAGCTCGGAGCCCATGGACAACCTGGAGGTTCTCTGCGACGTCCACGGCAGCAGGTTCCCGGGCACCCCGGGCGACAAGGGCAGCGTGGACTACATGGTGGAGAAGTTCAAGGAGTACGGGTGCGAGAACGTCCACCACGAGGAGTACACCATCGCCGGGTGGACCCGCGGCAAGGCCTCCCTCGAGGTCGTGAAGCCCATAAAGAAGAGCTTCGACGTCATCAGCCTGCCCCACAGCATCGGCGCCGAGGCCGAGGGAAAGCTGGTTTCCCTCGGTGACGGGGCCATCGATGACTACGAGAAGCGGAAGGACGAGATAGACGGCAACGTGGTGATGGTCACCAGCGCTAACCCCCTGGGCATGAAGAGGTTCCTACACAGGAGTGAGAAGTACATGCGCAGCGTCATGGCGGGGGCCAAGGGCTGGATATTCATGAACCACTACCCCGCCTACGGGCCCCCCACCGGAGGCATCAGCCCGGTGATACCGGCGATAGGCATATCGTACGAGGACGGTAGCTTCCTCAGCCGCCTCCTGAAGCGCGAGAAAGAGGTAGTCGTCAGGATCAAGACCACCGACATGAACCACTCCACCGTCACCTATAACGTGGTCGCCGACGTGGTGCCCGAGAAGCTCGCGGACGACATGTACGTCGTCGTCGGCAGCCACTACGACGGCCACGACATCAGCCAGGGCGCCGTTGACCCCGCCAGCGGCGCCGTCACGGTGATGGAGATCGCCCGCAACCTGGTGATGGTCAAGGACAGGCTCAGGCGACGCGTCAGGTGCATCTGCTTCGGCGCCGAGGAGATAGGGCTCTACGGCAGCAGGGCCTACGCCCGTGACCACGAGGCGGAGCTAGACAGGTGCAGGTTCATGCTCAACCTGGACTCGGGCGGCAGCAAAGGCAACAAGGGAGTCACCTTCCACGACTTCCCCGAGCTGGAGCCGCTGGCGGCGAAGTGGGCCGATGAGATGAAGGCGTACATCCCCACGGATCAGATGGTCAGTCCCTACAGCGACCACTGGCCCTTCTTCCTCAACTCGGTTCCCTGCGGCAGCGGTGGGGACCCCGAGGCCAGGAGGACGAGGACCGGGAGAGGCTACGGCCACACCAAGTACGACACGCTGGACAAGGTGGAGACGACTTACCTACGGCTGGCGGCGGCCAACTACACAAGGTTCCTCTTCAGGGTCGCCAACGAGGAGGACTGGAGCCCGCGGAGGAAGACCCAGGAGGAGATCGAAGCCTTCATCGAGGAGCAGGGCTACGACAAGACAGTCGCCCTCGCTGACCAGATGAGGATGTACATCAAGGAGAACTACGAGAAGATACACCCGGACACAGAGGCTTTCATCAAACGCAGCAACGCCTGGTAGCCGCCCCCCAATTTTTTCTTCCCTTTAACCCATATATTATCAGTTCAAGGAGCCAATAAAGCCCAGGCAGTCTGATGGCAGATGAAAAACGTTCTATGGACACAGAGCTGGTGTAGACCCGCCAAGAAGATCCTGGAGCATACCCTGAAGCTGTCCGGCGCGCACCCGACCATCATGCACATCCGCCACACGGAGCGCGAGAGAGCGACGCCGGGAGACGACCCCCTGTGCACTGAAGAGGGGTTAAAGGCGGCATATGAGTTTGGGGCCAGCCTGCCGACCGGCAGAAGATACAGGGTCTGGCATACCGTCGTCGAGAGGACACGGGAGACATGCCTAGCCATCATGGCGGGGCTTGAGAGCAACCAAGCTGAATGCACGCTAGAGGGCCCGATACCGGTCAACACTATCCTGGACCCCATAGGCTTCCACGACGAGCAGCCCAGGCACCAGGTCGTCGAGGACACCGACGAGAGCGCGAGGACCTACCTGACCCACTGGCTTAGCGGGCTCTACCCGCCCACCATGGTGCGTCTGTCCACGGAGTTCACCCAGATGGTGGCCCAGACGATGCTACAGGACGTCAAGGAAGACTCGTTCCACATACTGGTCAGCCACGACACGTGGGTCGCAGCCCTCATGTTCCACTGGTTCGGGTTACCCGCGCCCCACGATTGGGTTAACTTCCTAGACGGCTTCGTCGTAGAGCTAAGAAGCCCTACGCTTACCCTGATAACCAAGGAGGGAGCCGTGGAGACCGGGCTCCCAGACTGGTGGAGAAAGTACCAAAACTCATAGAGCTAGAACACCCCGAAAAAACGCCCAATTACTAGTAAATAGGAAGCGGCTCGGCCCAGAGTGGGTTTTCATCGCCATAACAGTGATAGATCTGCTGATCAGGACTCCTTTGTTTTACTCCGTCGAGACTCGAAGAAACCAGAGAGAATAGAGCCTACTCTACCGGGACGCTGTGGATCTCGTACTCCCCGGGCTTCCTGTAGTTGAAGCCCGTGTGATCTATCTTGATGAGCACGTAGTCGAGGTGGTCGACGGTGTCAAAGAAGTTCTTGGCCCAACCGATCAAGTCGTAGACCTTCATCTTGGTCTTCTTGTCGTCTACTTCGGTGGTCACACCCTCTCCCCTTATGAAGCCGTTCCCTTCGTCGCCCTCCAGCGTCATGTAGTACTCGACCCGGGGGTTCCGCCTGATCTGGACCAGCTTGTTGGCGTGTACCCCGCCCCGGGCGCCCGTGATCATGTAGAAGCCCTCGCCCATCTTGATGAGTGTCATGGGGCGTACGCGGGGCTGCTGATCATTCACCGTGGCTAGGTAGACCACCTGCTGCTCCCTGTACCATGACATTACTTCCTCTACCATCAACTTCCATCAAAGAAACCATGGCAGAAGCCCCGGATAAGTTTATCAACGGACGGCTCATGAAACCCCACACCCGGTCACGGAACCCCAGCAGCCGTCTCAGGCTAGGCTATATGCAGCAGCGTTCATAGACCTGTACGAGTTACATGAAGGTTGTTAGACCCAGCCAGGCCCCGTCTGAGGAGATGACCGGCGGCATATTCACGGGCACCATAAGGATGACTCCCCTCATCAACGCGGACACTGGCGCCGAGCAGCTCAAGTCGGCGCTCGTCTACTTCCCGGCGGGCGTGAGGAACAAGCTACACCACCACACCCACGAGCAGATACTCTACGTCACCAAGGGGAAGGGCGTCGTCGCCACCAAAGACGACGAGTGCGTGGTCGAGCCCGGGGACATAGTGGTCATACCCGCGGGGGAGGCGCACTGGCACGGCGCCACCGACGAAACCGACTTCGAGCACCTCTACGTGGTGTCCCTCAACAGCAAGACCACCTACTAGCCCGCTCAGAGTCCAAAAAAGTTTCTTTATTTTTATTAACATGTATTAAAAAGAAAGAGGGGTTGGCTAGACGTCCATGTCCTCGTCCATGCCGCCGCCTGGGCCGCCCGCGCCCATGTCTGGGCCGCCGCTCTTCGCCGCCAGCACGTCGTCGATCCTGAGGATCATGGAAGCCACCTCGATGCCGCTCTTGATGGCCTGCTCCTTCACCACCGTGGGCTCCACGACTCCCTCGCTCATCATGTCGATGACGCCCTCGTCGTAGACGTTGACGCCCATGTGGGCGCCCTTCTTATTGGCGTGGGCGGTCTTCATCGCCACCATGGTGTCCAGGATGTCTAGGCCCGCGTTCTCCGCCAGCGTGCGGGGGATGATCTCCAGGGCGTCGGCGAACGCCTCGATGGCCAGCTGCTCTCGGCCGCCCACCTGGGCGGCGTAGTCGCGTACGGCCTTGCTCATCTCCATCTCGACGCTTCCGCCGCCTGCCACCATCTTGGGCGTCTTGGCGACGTCGCTGATGACGAAGAGGGCGTCGTTGAGCGACCTCTCGGCCTCGTCGATCATACGCTCCAGGCCCGCCCTGATGAAGATGGCGACGGCCTGGGGGTCCTTGCACTCCTCGACGAAGATCATCTTGTCGTTGCCGACCTTCTTCTCCTCGACGACGCCGCAGACACCTAGGTCGCTCTTCTTCAGGTCGGCTAGGTTGTTGACGACCTTGCCGCCCGTGGCTTTGGCGAGCTTCTCCATGTCGCTCTTCTTGACGCGCCTGGCGCTGAGCACGCCGGCCTTGGCGAGGTAGTGCTGGGACATGTCGTCGATGCCCTTCTGGCAGAAGAGCACGTTGGCGCCTGTGGCGACCACCTGGTCCACCTTCCTCTTCAGCATCTCGCTCTCCTGATCCAGGAAGGCCTGGATGCTGTCGGGGCTGGTGATCCTGATCTCGGCGTCGAACTCGGTCTTCTTGACCTCCAGTGGAGTGTCCAGCAAAGCGATCTTGGCGTCCTTGATCTTCTTGGGCATGCCGTCGTGCACAACCTCCTTGTCCACGATGATGCCCTTGACCAACTGGGTTTCGGTGAGGCTCTGCCCCTCCTTCTTCACGATCTGGACGTTGTCGACGTCTGCGATTATCGTGCCGTCCCGCTTCTCCACGATCTGCTTGATGGCGTCGATGACGATGCCGCTCAGGTGGTCCCTGGCGCTGCTGACGGCCTTGCTCCTCATGCTCGTGTTGGCGAGCTTCATGAGGGTCTCACGGTCCTCCAGGTCGACGTCCTTAGATACACCCTCGAGGGTCTCCAGGGCCTTCTCGGCTGCCTTCCGGTAGCCGATGATGATGATGCTCGGGTGGATGTTGTCCTCCAGAAGCTCGCTCGCCTTCTTCAGCAGCTCGCCGGCCAGCAGCACCGCGGTGGTGGTTCCGTCGCCGACCTCCTTGTCCTGGGTCTTGGCGACCTCGATCATCATCTTGGCGGCTGGGTGCTGCACGTCGATCTCGTCGAGCACCGTCGCCCCGTCGCTTGTGATGGTGATGTCGCCTAGGCTGTCGATGAGCATCTTGTCCATGCCCCGTGGGCCGAGTGTGGTCTTCAGCACCTCTGCGATTATCTGGGCCGCCAGCATGTTGCTTTTACGTGCGTCGCGGCCTTTGCTTCGCTGGGTGTCCTCCCTCAGTACGATAACCGGTTGTCCTCCATAGTATGCCATTTTTTCTGCCTCCTACATCATGGGCGGCATTCCGCCTGGCATTCCGCCCGGCATGCCTCCCATTCCTCCTCCCGGTGGTCCCGCCGGTGCCCTCATCTTGGAGATGGCTATAATGTCGTCTATCTTCAGAAGCATTGTGCTCGCCTCGGTTGCCGACTTGATGGATTGGGCTTTGACGACCATGGGCTCGTAGATGTCGAGCTTCGTCATCTCGGCTATCTTGTTGTTGTAGCCGTCGACGCCGATCCATTTCTTGCCTTTGGCGTGCTCGCTCTGCATCTCGCTAATCGCGTCGATGGGGTCCATCCCGCTGTTCTCCGCGAGGGTCGTCGGTATGACCTCAAGGGCGTCGGCGAAAGCGTTGACGGCGAGCCTCTCGCGGCCAACAAGCTTCTCCGCGTAGTCCCGTAGCAGCCGGGCTACCTCGATCTCGGGTGCGCCGCCGCCTGCGACGATCTTGGGCTCCTCGACGACATCTTTTACGACGCAGAGGGCGTCGTGGAGGCTTCTCTCGGCCTCTTCGACGACGCGCTCGGTGCCTCCTCTGATGAGGATGCTGACCGCCTTGGGGTTCTTGCAGCCCTCGACGAAGATCATCTTGTCGTCGCTGATCTTGCGTTCCTCGACCTGCTTGGCGTAGCCGGTGTCTTCGCCGTTGAGCTGCTCGACGCTGTTCACGACCTTGGCGCCCGTCGCCTTTGCGAGAGCCTCCATGTCGCTCTTCTTGAGCCTCCTGGCGGCGAGTATGCCCTCGCGGCTGAGGAAGTGCTGCACCATGTCGTCGATGCCCTTCTGGCAGAAGAGCACGTTGATCCCTGTGTCCTTGACCTTCTTGGCCATGTCCCGGAGCATCTGTTCCTCCTGGTCGAGGTAGGCCTGCATCTGGTCGGGGGTCTCGATGGCTATCTTGGAGTCAAACTCCGTCTTCTCGATCTCCATCGCCGCGTTGAGGAGCCCAATCTTCGCCTCCTTGACGAGCTTGGGCATTCCGTCGTGGACGACCTCCTTGTCGATGATGAGGCCATATATCAGGCTCGTGTCGGTCATCGAGGCTCCGGGCTTCTTCTCGATCTTTATGTTGTCGAGGTCCACGCTGTAGCCTCCGTTGCTCTTCTCCGCGACCTGGAGGACGCCGTCGACAGCGATGTCGCTCAGGTAGTCCCTGTAGCCGCTGATGAGCTTGCTGCCCATCGAGGTCATGGCGACCTTCTTGAGCACCTTCTTGTCCTTGGGGTCGACCTTCTCGGCGATCTCCTCAAGGATCCTGAGGGCCTCGGCCTCAGCCTGCCTGTAGCCGTCGATGATGACCGTGGGGTGTACCTTCTTATCCATGAGCTCGCTGGCGTTGCCGAGGAGCTCGCCCGTGAGTATCACGACGCTCGTCGTTCCGTCTCCGACCTCGTCGTCCTGTGTCTTCGAGACCTCCACCATCATCTTGGCGGCAGGGTGCTGCACATCCATCTCCTTGAGCATCGTTGCTCCGTCGTTGGTGATGGTCACGTCGCCGAAGCTGTCCACCAGCATCTTGTCCATGCCCTTAGGGCCTAGGCTGGTCTTCACCGCCTCCGAGACGATCCGGGCGGCCATGATGTTGTTGCCGCGGGCGTCCTTGCCTGTGGATCGCTCGGTGCCTTCCTTCAGGATGATAATGGGTTGTCCTTGTAAACTCATATTTTCTTCTCCTTAGTGTCAACCACGGGTATACTGCGGCGCGAATCTGCTGAGAAACCTTTGTTGTACGCTGTCTTTTCACCGCTCATAGGTATACCACTTGTGGTTGTAAACCAAGAGTTGTATACCTAGGCTTATAAAAAACCTTTTGGTGGCCCCCCGGGGCTCTAGATGAAATCCCTGAGCTGAATTATATTGTTTTCCTTTTTCACGAGGCCATCTTTCTCTAGCTCAGTGACTATGTCCCGTATCATGTCCTCCCGCAGCTGGAACTTCCGGGATAGCACCTCTACGCTCGTGGGGCCCTGATCCACTATGTGGTGGACGACCTGCTTCTTCCGGCGGTCCATCTCCTCGAGGGCGTTCTGGGTCGCCCCTAGGGCGAGGTTCCTTATGTAGAGGAGCCTGGCGCGACGCTTCTCGAGGGTGTCCAGCTCCTCGTCGATGGTCTGGATTATCTGGCTGAGGGGCGTCACGTCGTCCGGGTCGAGGCTGTTCTCCTCCATGTCCTTGACCTGCTCCTCGAGGCGCTCCATGTGGTTGTCGTGCTGTATCCAATGCCCGGGGTTGTTGAAGCTGATGAGCCGCTCATTGTAGAGGGCGGGGCTGAAGTCGATCTGGAGGCTGTAGAACTTGTTAAGGTGGAAGACGTTCTTGTCCGCGCCCCTGTTGCTCTTCTGCCGGACCACGTCGACCAGCTCGGCGTCCCTGATTACCTTGAGGTGTTTGGCGGCTAGTTGCTGCGCTATGTTGAGTTCGTTGCTGAGCCTGAGCGTGTAGTCCGGTCCTTCGCTGAGCTTCCTTATGATGCTCCTGCGTACAGGGTTGCCTAGGACCCCTACGACGGTCTCGAAGTCTTTCCTAGCCACTCGTCTATTGCCGGACACAGGTTGTAAACCAAAGGTTGTAAACTGTTATGGTTTAAAAAGATTTTGAGGCGGCTCAGAGCCTCTCGATGACGGCGTCGGCCACGTCGTCCGTGGTGTTGGCGCCGCCGAGGTCCGGCGTCCTGACCTCACCTTCCTCGAGGACCTTGAGGACGGCCGCCTCCAAGCGGTCCGCCGCCTCCTTCTCGCCGAGCCACTCCAGCATCATGGCGGCGCTCAGGATGGTGGCGACGGGGTTGGCTATGCCCTTGCCTGCGATGTCAGGCGCCGATCCGTGGACGGGCTCGAAGATGCAGAGTTCGTCACCGACGTTGCCGCTGGGCGCCATGCCCAGGCCGCCGACTAGGCCCGCGGCCTCGTCGCTTAGGATGTCGCCGAACATGTTGGTGGTGACTATGACCTGGAACTGCTGGGGCGAGAGGACAAGCTTCATAGCGCAGGCGTCGACGATGACCTCCTCGTAGGCGATGCCGGGGTAGTCCTTGGCTACATCCCGGGCCGCCTCGAGGAACACGTCATCCGTGTAGTCCAGGACGTTGGCCTTGTGGACGGCGGAGACCTTGGACTTGCCGTTCCTCCGGGCGTACTCGAAGGCGTACCGTACGATGCGCTCGCTGGCTTCACGCGTGATGACCCTGACGTTGAACCCGTAGTCCCTGCCTCGGTCGCCTATCATCTTGTAGATGCCCTCGGTGTTCTCGCGGACGATCATGATGTCGACGTCGGGGTTTATGGCGGGGACGCCGGGGTACGCCTTGACGGGCCGTAGGTTTGCGTATAGGTTGAGCCTCTGCCTCAGCGGTATGATCACCTCCTTGGCGGTGTCGCCGACGGCGGCGAAGAGGCATGCGTCCGAGGCCTTGACTCCCTCGACCGTCTCCGGGGGGAGCGCCACCCCCGTCCTCTCCTTGTGCTCGTCGCCTGCGTAGAGTAGGCTGAACTCGAACTCGAGGCCCGTCCTCTCCGCGAGCGCCTCCAGTACCTTGACGGCGGCGGCCATGACCTCCGTGCCTATGCCGTCGCCGGGTATCGTGGCTATACTGTACTTCATCTACCATTCCTCAGTCTTGTTGAGGTAAGGAACGAGCCCGCCTGCATTTAAAACCTCCACCATGAACGGGGGCAGCGGGTTGAAGCTCAGCTCAACGCCTGTTTCGAGATTCCTAACAACTCCGCCGGTGACGTCAACCTCAACGGTGTCGCCTTTGGAGACGGCGTCGTGGATACCGGGGCACTCCAGGGCTGGGAGCCCTATGTTTATGGCGTTCCTGTAGAAGATGCGGGCGAAGCTCTCGGCGAGGACGCAGTCGACGCCGGAGTGTTTGAGGGCGAGAGGTGCGTGCTCGCGGCTGCTGCCGCACCCGAAGTTGGTGGCGCCGACCACTATGTCTCCTTTACTGACGCCGTTCTTGAACGTCGGGTCGTGCTCCTCAAAAACGCGTGTAGCCATCTCGTCGGGGTCTGTGAGCTCCATGTAGCGGCCGGGGATGATGTAGTCGGTGTTGACGTCGTGTCCATACTTCCAGACTCTTCCCATAAGCTTCATCATGCAACCTCCTCTGGGTGTGTTATGTGCCCGGTCAGGGCCGAGGCGGCGGCGACGGCCGCGCTGCTCAGGTAGACCTCGGCCTCCGGGCTCCCCTGGCGGCCCCTGAAGTTTCGGTTGCTGGTGGCGATGCCTCGCTCGCCGGGGCCGAGGAGCCCTATGTGGCCGCCGAAGCATGCGGCGCAGCTGGGGTTGCTGACGACGGCGCCTGCGTCGACGAGATCCGCTATGATGCCCTCTTCTAGAGCGGCCCTATAGACGCCTCTGCTCGCTGGGATCACGAGGAGCCGCACGTCCCTGTGGACGTGTCTGCTCTTGAGGATGGCGTGGGCTTGCCGGAGGTCCTCGAGGCGGCCGTTGGTGCAGCTGCCTATGAAGGCCTGGTTGATCTCTACGCCTGCTAACTCGGTGACGGGTTTGACGTTGTCGACGTTGTGGGGGCACGCGACCTGGGGCTGCATGCCGGCTACGTCGAGTTCCACTACGCTCCTGTAGTGTGCGTCGGGGTCGGGGGGGAGGGGGTTGTTTTCATCATCGTCTGCGTCGTGGTCTCTGAGCCATCTGAGTGTCTTGTGGTCGGGTTGGCAGATGCCTGTCTTGGCTCCCATCTCGATGGCCATGTTGCAGAGGGTCATGCGGCCGGCGACGGTGAGGTCGGCGACTGTCTGCCCCGTGTACTCTAGGGCCATGTAGGTGGCTCCGCTGACGCCGATCTCCTTGGCTACGCGGAGCACAACGTCCTTGGCGTAGACGTGTTCGCTTAGGCTGCCGTTGATGTCGACCTTGATGGTATCTGGTACCCGGAGCCATGTCTTGCCCCGCGCCAGCACGGCGCCCATGTCTGTGCTGCCGACGCCGGTGGCGAAGGCTCCGAAGGCGCCGTGGGTGCAGGTGTGGCTGTCTGCCCCGATGACGACTGTGCCGGGGTGGACGTGGCCGTGCTCGGGTAGGACCTGGTGGCAGACGCCGCTCTCGACGTCGTAGAAATGTTTCAGGTTTTGTTCCTTCGCGAAGGCGCGGATGACGCCGTGGACTCGGGCGCTGTTGACGCTGCTGGGGGGCGCGACGTGGTCGAGGATAACGACGACTCTGTCTGGGTCCCATACGTGGGCTGCGCCCATCTTCTTCATGGCCTCTATGGCTAGGACGCTGGTGACGTCCGGCATCATCGCCGTGTCGACCCGGGCCTTAACTATTTCGCCTGCCTTGACCCTGCCTCGCCCTGATGCTCGGGCGAGTATCTTCTCCGATACGGTGCTCATCGCTGTTTCCTCATGCTGTGGTAGAGGTTGACTCCCTTGAGGTAGGCGTCGACGCTTGCCATGACGATGTCTTCGTCGACGCCTCGGCTGGTGACCACCTTGTCTCCCTGCCTGAGCCGGACCTCGACGTTGACGACGGCGTCGGTGCCGCCGGTGATGGCCTCGACGTGGTATACCTCCAGGTTCACCGCCTGGTCAGGCTTCACGGCCTTGATCAGGGCGTTGAGGGTGGCGTCGACGGGGCCGTTGCCGGTGGCCGCCTCTATCATGTATTCGCCGTTGCGCCTCATCTTCACCGAGGCCGTGGGCGTGATCTTGTTACCCGTGGTCACTATGAACTCGTCGAGCTCGTAGTTGCGCTGTTGCTCTAGGTTCATCGTCTTGGCCGCGATGGCGTAGACGTCGGTGTCGCTGAGGGTGTTGCCCTGGTCGCCTAGTTCCTTTACCTGCTGGTAGATGAGGTCGAACTGGTCCTTGCTTGGGTGTAGGCCCATCTCCTCGAGGCTCATGCTTAGGCCGGTGCTGCCGGCGTGCTTGCCTGAGACGATGCGGCGGGCTGCGCCGACTAGCTTGGGGTCTATTCGCTCATAGGTGCTTGGGTCGCGGAGGATGGCGTGGGTGTGGATGCCGCTCTCGTGGGCGAACGCGCCATCGACGCCGGTGTAGACCGCGTCACACCATGCGACACCGTGGGCACCCTGACCCCGGAGAAGAGCGCCGAGTGGTACGGCGAGATCCACAGGGAGTTCCCCGGACTCCTCCTCGGCGTCCACACCCATAACGACTTCGGCCTGGCCACCGCCACAAGCATCGCAGCCGTCGCCGGCGGAGCCACCCACATCCACGCCACGGTGAACGGCCTCGGCGAACGAGCCGGCAACGCAGCCATCGAAGAGATCGCGGTCGCCCTCAAGCTCCTGTACGACGTCGAGACAGGGCTCCGCCTCGAACGGATCACCGAGACTAGCATGCTCGTCAGCAGAGTAACAGGCATGAACGTCCAGCCCAACAAGGCCATCGTCGGCGATAACGCGTCTGATGACCTCCTTGAGGTACGGCGTCTCGGTTCTGCTGCCGTCCTCGAGGCAGATCTCTGCCATGACTCCCCTGTCCTTGGCGTGCTCCACGACCCGGGTGGTGACCTCCAGCATCTCCTCCGGAGTCTTGGTGAGCTTCTTCATGATGTGGAGCCTGCTGGTGGGAATGATGATGTTGACGCTGTCCACGCCGGCGTCGATGGCGACGTCGATGTCGCGCACGACGCTTCTGGTGGCGCTGCAAATCTCGGCCTCCAGCCCCGCCTGGCTGATGAGCCTGACTGCCTCCTGTTCCCCGGGTGACACCGCGGCGAAGCCTGCCTCTATTACCTTAACGCCGAGGGCGTCTAGGGCCTCGGCTATCTGCAGCTTCTTGGTGGGTGTCAGGCTTATCCCGGGGGTCTGTTCTCCGTCGCGGAGGGTGGTGTCGAAAAACTGTACTCTCTTCGGGTACTTATCTAATAAAACGATACCCCATGTGCCTCACGTACCACGTACCGTTCTCTGACGGGATTTAAGGATAACGCCTCGATTGTGGGTGCTTGTTCCCTGTTACTTGGAATAAGCGTTTTTGGGATGTCTCGGATGAACTTAAGAATCCTGTGCATATGATTTATCGTCTGGTTAAGGTGTCCCGGTTCGACTCCTGCACGGTAGCGAAGGTGGGTGGCCCTGAGGAGCTTGGGGTGGTTCTGCCTGAGACCGTCCACGACTCGGAGACGGTCATCGCTAAACCCAACTTCGTGGACAGGGCGCCTGGCATGTACACCGACCCCGAGTCGCTGAGGATGCTCTTCACGGCGCTAGAGTCAAGGATCGTGGTCGTGGAGGGGCATCAGCTCGTTCGCGTCCTGTCTGAGGGGGAGGACGGCCTACGCTTCGAGATCAAGGGCAAGACGCGTGACTGGAGCTGGATGCACAGGGGAGGGTGGGGCCACTTCTAGAGGACAACGACTGGGGCTGGTTCAGGGACGGCCCCCACTGGAGCCATCTGAAGAGGCTGGAGAGGGGGTACATGGACGAGAAGGGGTTCACCGAGTTCGACGCCGAGTACGTCAACGTCACGGACGAGGAATGGGGTGGCGATGTCGCCGACCCCGTAAAGGTGAGGGAGATCGTTGAAACCAGGTACAGCCCCTTGTTCGACGAGAGGCTCTACGGGTACATGCCCGAGAAGCTCTACAGGCTCCGCGGCTCATGCCTCATCAGCTATAGCTAGTACAAGCACTACGTGACGTTCACGTTGAAGAACATGTTCGGGCTCATCCCCGACCCTATCCGGCGCTGTTGGCACGGCCCCAAGAACGTCAGGATGAACCCGAGCGTCATCGGGGTCAGCAAGCTATACGGCAGCCTCTTCGACGTCGTGGGGGCCCACGAGTCCCTCGGCGGGACCCCCGTGGCTCACCCCGAGGGCGAGATAACAGTCCCCGGTTTCAGGTATAACCTGCATGAGGAACTCGGCTGCGTATCACAGGAACTATACGCGGAATGCCGCGGCTGTGCCGGTGAGTGGCTGCCCCCCATGGCAAAGAGTTAGACCCCACGCTCGTAGTAGCCTGGCTTCTTCTTCGAGCCGAAGCTTTTGAGGCCCTCCTCCTCCAGCTGCCTGCGCAGCCGCTCGGCCTCGTCGACGGTAATCTCCTCCCTGCCCCTGAGGTACTCGATGATCTCGAGGGCCTCCTCCTCTCCACTGCACCGCCTGATGAAGTCTATGGCGTCGGGGTCGTAGCTCGCGAAACTGCGCTGGGGCTTGGGCGGCTCCACCTCGAACTCGAGGTCTGCCTTGCCTTTGCCTTCCTCTATCTCCTCGGCGATGGCCGGGAACCGTTTCTTGAACTCGTCGCGCTCCATTTCCTGACTGCATTCCTGTGCGGAGGATAATAAATGTGATGGGCTGCCTAGCGTGGCCTCTCCTCAAGCCTCGGCATCTTGTACACTATGACGCCGCCCTTGACGTCTCTCTGCACCGTGATCCCCGGTGCTATCCAGCTGCCGCTGCCTATGACCACGCCTGGGTGGATGGACACGTTGACGCCCGTCTGGACGCCGTGGCCCATGATGACGCCCAGCTTTCGTCGGCCGCTGCTCATCCTTTCCCCCTTCACGGTGACCTCGATGTCGGATTTGTCGAAGCGGAGGTTGGCCGTGGTGGTGCCAGCGCCCAGGTTGCAGTTGGAGCCTATCAGGCTGTCCCCTATGTAGCTCAGGTGGGCCGCGTGGGTTCCCTCCATGATGACCGTGTTCTTTATCTCGCAGGCGTTGCCTATCCGGACGCCTCTGCCTAGGCAGGTGTCCGCCCGGATGTGGCAGTTGGGACCCACGTCGCAGCCCTCCCCTATGATCACCGGGCCCTCGATGTACGCCCCGGAGCGCACCCGGGCATCCTTCTTGACCCACACGGGGCCGTGCATGTGAACCCCGTTCTCGACGGTGCCCTCTACCTTGGTCTCTAGATCCGCCATGGCTCGCCTGTTGGCCTCCAGCAGGGTCCATGGGAGCCCTATGTCCAGCCAGTCGCCTTCGTGTATCTCGTGCATGTGGAGGGTCACGCCGTCGTCAATCATGAGCTGCATGGTGTCCGTGATCTCGTACTCGCCGCGGCTGCTCTTCTTGGTCTTGGCTATGTAGCTGAAGACCTTCGCTGGGAACACGTAGATGCCCACGTTGGCGTATTTGCTAGGCTCTGTTCCCCTAGGCGGCTTCTCCACCACCCCGGTGACGACATCGCCGTAGAGCTTGAAGGCGCCGTACTGACTCGGGTCCTCCACCCTGAGCCCGGTGACCGTGACCTCGCCCTCTACATGGGTGTCCCGTAGCCCCTTCAGGGTGCCCTCGGAGACGAAATGGTCGCCGTAGAGCCCCATGAAGCTGTCCATACCGACCCACTCAGTGGCCGACTTAAACGCGTCGGCTGTGCCCAGGGTCTCCCTCTGGGTGACGTAGCTGATCTTGACTCCCAGACCTGAGCCGTCCCCGAACCGTTCCTTGATCATGTCCTCCAAGTAGTTGGTCACTACGAGGACGTCCTCTATTCCCGCCTCCCTGACCCTGAGTATGAGCCACTCCAGGAGCGGCCTCCCTCCCACCAGCAGCAGGGGCTTTGGGCACCCATCCGTCAGGGGCCTGAGCCTCGTGCCCCTCCCCGCCGCGAGTATCACCGCCTTCACTTCAAACCACCTAACACCTTCTTCACCAGGCCCTTAACCTGTTCCATCAGGGCCTCCACGTCTTCCCTGCTTCTACCTTCCACGGTTACCCTTATGAGGGGCTCCGTCCCGGACGGCCTGATCAAAGCCCAGCCGCTCTCCAGCTCCAAGCGGACCCCGTCCACCGTGCTGACCTCCCGGACGCCTTTGACGCTTTCAGCGGACTCCATAGAGATCGCCGCCATGGCCTTCCCTTTGAGGGCGTTCGGGCACTCCAGCTTCGCCCTCCCGAGGGGGTAACTCGGCGCCCGCCCTACGAACTCCTCAAGCGTCGTCCCTGTCTCCCTCAGCGCCTCAAGGAGCTTCAGCGCCGACAGTACGCCGTCGGGGCACATGTGGACCTCCGGGAACACCCAGGCGCCCACCGGCTCGCCGCCGAAAACCGCCCCATTCTCCGCCACGGCCTCGGTGACGAAGGCGTCCCCCACGGGGGTCCGCACCACCCTGCCTCCCGCCGCCTCGACCATGGCGTCGACGCCCATGGACGCACCCACGTGGGTGACCACGACGCCTCCGCCGCTCCTCTCCACGGCGTACCCGGCGTAGGCCGACAGCACCCTGTCCGGGCTCACCATGGCCCCGTCGCTGCCTACGGGCATCATCCTGTCCCCGTCCCCGTCGAACCCGAACCCAACTGAAATATCCCGAGCCCTCATGTAGCCGCCTAGCCGTCTCAGCGTCTCGGCGTTGGGCTCAGGGTCTCCCGCCGGGAACCTGCCGTCGGGCACGGCGTTGATGAACTCCGCTGGTATTCCCAGCTCCTCGAAGACCCTGGGCGCGGTCACACACGTGGCCCCGCTGAACAGGTCACACGCTACCTTGTCGTCCCAGTACAGGTCCAGGGCCTCGCCCAAGGCGTCCGCGTAGGGCTCCACGGCGTCCACCTCCTCCACGCCCCCGACGCAGTCCCAGGGCGCCAGCCTGTAAGCCCCCTCCTCCAGTATCCTCTCCAGCTCCAGCTGCTCCCTGCTGGTGAAGCTCATGCCGTCGCCGTTGAAGACCTTGAAGCCGTTGTACTGGGGCGGGTTGTGGCTGGCGCTTATCTCGACCCCCGCGTCGGAGCCTGTCTCCATTATCATCCACGCCGTGACCGGCGTAGGCACCAAGCCCAACGCGAGGGCGTCCGCTCCTCCTGCGGCCAGCCCGCTCAGGAGCGCCGATTCCAGCATGGGGCCGGTCAACCGTGGGTCTCTGCCCACCACCATGCCCCCGCCTTCATGCATGGTGGTCAGCGCGGCGCCCACCCTCTGGGCGAGGGTCGTCGTTATCTCGACGTTGGCGAGCCCCCTGATCCCAGAGGACCCGAAAAGCTTCGGCTTCACCTGACACGCCTCTTGGGTATGAATCTGCGGAGGGGGTCAACCCTCATAAGCTTTTCCAGCTCCTCGACGCCGAGCCCCCTCCTCGGGTCGCCGTAGATCTCGCAGCGGTCGTCCCCGTACGCGTCCATATCCGCCGGGGACCTCACCACGACCTCGGTTTCGTAGCCTCTCACCGTGAGCCTGATGTGGGTGGTGGATCTAGGGAGCCCCTCCAGGGTGAACCCCTCCACGTCTCTCCCCTCCACGTTGTAGGTCCGGGAGAGCTCGCGCTCCACTTCGTCGGGGTCCCCGTACACTATCACGTCGATGTCGCTGCCTACGCGGGCGGTGCCCCTCCATACGCTGCCCATGAGTCTGGGCCCCCACCGCCTCAGCTTCCTCATCACCTCGAGGGCCGCCTCTCTCATCTCTATGAGCCGGCTCCTCCTCTCGGGGCCCTCCGCCTCGTCGGCGAGCCTGTCGAGCTCGGTGGCCACCTCATAGTTGCTGGGCAGCGCCTTGACGCCCAGGCTGGCCGCTGCGTTCTCCTTGGCGTCCTTGTACTCCTTCACGGAGCGGTTGTACAGCAGCCTCGCCGCCTCGCGTGCGACGTCTTCACGGGTGGGCATCCAGAACAAATACGCGTCCCACGATATGATAGTTTCAGTCATGGGCCTGAAAAAGAGTGAGTATGGAGGATAATCGAGAATTTACATTTAATTCTATATCTTTGTGGTAGTTTTGAATGAGTCATAGACGCTCGGCGAGCATGGCGCGTATCTGTTTCTCTGATCTCGCGCCTACCTCACGGTGGATGAGCTCACCCTGCTTGAAGATCATGAAACATGGGACCCCCTTCACGCTGTATTTTGAGGCGTAGCCCAGGTTCCGGTCCACGTTGACGGTGACGATCCTGAACCCCGTGTCCTCTCCGTCGAGCTTCTTGAGCACCTTTTTAATGGTGTGGCAGGGTGGGCACCACGACGCCCAGTACTCCAGGAGCACGGGCTTCTCCGAGGAGAGCACCTTCTCTTCGAAGTCCCTGCCGCTTATCTCCATCTACTCGTCCCCATCATGATCTGATACCACGAGGTCTGGGCTGTAGCCCTCCGTCACGTGGGTCCCCGGCTCGTAAACCTCCAGCGTCATGGTCTCCTTGTGCTCCCCGCTCCACCACGTCTTCGGGAACACAGTGTCCCTGACGGACTCCAGCCGTCCGCGGACCCTGGGTTGCAGGAGCAGGGTGAACATCCTGTCGATCTCCACCTCCAATGGGGTCTTAGGCTGGTAACCGAGGTTCTCACGAAGCTTCTTGGCGACCACCAGGAAGGGGTGTTCGTCCGCCTCGACGCGGGGGTTCTCCACCCGCTGGATGCGGACGGTGAGCCCGTGTCGCTGGCTCCCCACTCTGGCCACGATCTCCGCGAGCTCCTTGACCTTGTGGAGCTGGCTGAGCTGATTCACCACGTCGTACTGCCCGGGCTCCGGGGGCGAGGACAGGAGCCGCACCATGCACTCCATGGCGTCCTCCAGCGCCAGGTAGCCCCGGATCTGTTCCCCGGACCCGTAGACGGTCAACGGGATGCCCAGCACGGCCTGCGCGACGAACCTGTTGATCACCGTGCCGAACCACTCGTCCACGTCGAGCCGTGTGCGCCGGTCCGGGTGCGCGGCGACCTCCTCCGTGTGGACGCCGAAGATGACGCCCTGCATGACGTCGTAGCTTCTGAGCCACCAGTACTTGCACGCCTCGTACACGTTGAATGTGTCCTGGAACTTGCTGACGTGGTAGAAGCTGGCCGGGTCCCGCGGTGTCAGTTCCCCACCCATGCTCCACTCCTGTCCCCTCCAAGTGAGCACGGCGTCCGCGGGGAACAGGCCCTCGAAGATGGGGCGCCCGGTCAACGGTGTGCCGTACTCCCCCATCGTGCCCAGCTTGAGTATGTTGGCCTCTGGGCAGATCTCCTTGATGAGGAACAACACGCCGAGGGTGCCCAGGGTGTTGTTGCGCTGGGTCCTGATGGCGTGCTCCGCGTCCACCATGCTGTAGGGCGCGCTCGGTATCTCCCCGTAGTGGACCACCGCCTCTGGCTGCACCTCTCTGAGGTACTCGGCCAGCTCGTCCCTGTCCAGGAGGTCGAGTTCACGGAAGTCTATGTCCACGCCGAGCTGCTCCTTGGCGGCTCTGAGCCTGGTCTCCATGTCCACGATTGGCACGACGCTCCTGCTTCCCTTCTCCGCCACGGCTTTCCTCCTGAGGTAGTTGTCTACGCCGCTGACCCTGCAGCCTAGCTTCGCGAGCTTCAGGGCCAGGGTCCAGCCCAGGTACCCGTCGATCCCCAGGATCATCACACGCATATCTTTGAGGAGGTACCCGTACCTGGTTTCACGCCACTCCGGGCACTGCTCGAACGTTATGCTCGGCTCGAACATCCCGAGGTCGGGGCGTCTCGCGCACTCGATGAGGAGGCCCTCCTCGGAGATCTTGTTTCTTATCGCCGCTATCGACTGGCCGCACGCCCTGAAGTCCACGTTTCCCTTGAGCAGGGCCGCGGGGCAGTTCCAGCACGTCTTTTCCTCGTTATGCTGCATCTAGCTACTCTCCATATAGTTTCCTGAAAACGTGAATAGAGTCCTCGATACGGGGATGACCCGGGAGCCGGTCATCCTGGCTCCACCCCCTGAGGTACAGGAAGGCGTCGTCCTCCGTGTGTGCCCCGGATAGGAAGTCTTCCTCGTAGAGGGTTTCTTTGAACAGCCCTGTCTTGAAGCTGAACCCGTGTCCCGGTGTCACGACGAGGTCGGGCGCGTTCCCGGTTTCAGGTCCCCTGAATATATCTTGTTTGAGGTGGACTGCTTTCACTACCTTGCGTCCGTTATGCCTCAACCCGGATAACAGGTCGACGAGCTCCCCTTGTATTTTTTGGGTGTCCTCTGGCTTCACGGAGCCTCTGGGGAACCTGTCGACGTGGTTTAGATAGATCTTGCTGGACTCGGAGGCGAAAGCCCGGGTCTCTTTTCTGATGTTGTTGAAGTTTTTCCGCGGGGTGTCCCCGGTCACCAGGTAGTCTTCTTCCCTGAGCAACGTGTTGAGGTTGAGGGCGGTCTCGACGGGGCCCATGCCGTGGTCGCTGAGCATCATGAGGGGGGCGTCGGGGTCCAGCTTGGACGTGACGTGCGCTATGGTTGCGTCCACTTTCTTGAAGAAGCCGAGGAACTCCGGGTGCTGGTCATGTGTTTCATCGGTGTAGGCGTCCCAGAGGTGGTGCTCTACGCGGTCGGTCCCTGTGACCACGAAGAACAGCAGGTCGTAGCCGTCTTTTTCCAATAGATGGTCGAGGACGTGGGCTCTCCGGTCCAGCGTTTCCTCTAGTCTTTGGAGGAAGAGAGAGATGGACCTGTTGAACAGCGAGGCGTCCACGTCCACATCGTAGCCGCTGTCTCTCAGCCGAGGATACAGGTCGGGGGGGTACACCGCCTTCTCGAGTTGGGGTGAAACGAAGCCGGTGATCATTGCGCCGTTCAGCGGCTGGGCGGGATACGCCGCGGGGAGGTTGATTATGAGCACACGTTTTTCCGGTTCTGTTTTCCAGAACGGCGGGGCTTTTAGTCTGCGGCTGTTGTGGAAGCTCACGGTGTAGGTGCCGGGGATGAAGTCGGTGAAGCCGTAGACGCCGTGGGTCCCCGGGTTCGTCCCTGTGATCATGCTGCTCCAGGATGCGGCGCTGTTTGCGGGCAGGCTTGATCGCATCTTCATGAGGTTCCCTTGCTTGATGAGCTCCTTCATGTGGGGCATGACGTCTCGTTGCGCCAGGTCCTCTAGTAGGTGGATAGGTACGCCGTCGAGGCCGATTATCGCGGCTTTTGGTTTCATGGCTTCACATCGGGGGATATAACCTGATAGGAATGTTACTATCCAAGAGTAGTAAATAAGTTTTGGGTGTTTCTCCTAGGAACATCAAAGCAATAGTCTACGACTCGCGTTTCGGAAACACTGAGGACCACCCGTTTTTCAATGCGGCACAGTACTCGACGAGCCTCCCTCCCAGCAGCCTGCACGCTGCAAGCGAATCCTCGCCGGGGCTCTTGATCGAGACCGCGCCGTAGTGGAGGGCCACGTCCCTCGACACGTAGTCTGGGACGCCGAAGGTGATCATCCCGAAGTTGAGTATGACGGAGAGAAGCGACATGAGAGTCACCTCGTTCCCTCCACCGAGCCCCCCAGAGGAGGTGAACGCCACCCCCACCTTGCCTTGCAGCCTCCCCCAGTACCTGGGGTGAAGCCCCTCGTTGAAGAACGTGTTCATCTTAGCGCTCATGGTGCCGCAGTGGGTGGGGGAGCCGAAGGCAAAGCCGTCGTACAGGGGGACCGAGTCGAGATCGACCTCCTCGACCCTCCGGACATCCACGCATCCGCCGCGCCCCCTGACGCCCTCCGCGACGGCCTCAGCCATGGACTCCACGTTACCGGTGATGCTGTCGTAGACGACCAGAACCCTGACATCATCCAAGTCAAGACACCTACCCATAGAACAGTGCACCCAGATAAAAAACATCAAATTAACCATAGGGGAGGGGGGTAACGCGAAAAACGCGAAACCAGGCTCTTTTCACCGAAACAAGCACTAGAACCGCCCAGATCTGATCACGATCAGTGCAAAAACGTGCATGTGTAACGGCGAATTGAGGCAGTTCAGGGTACCCTCAACCTTACACGACACTTTTTGACTGACGACGACAAGGACACATTCAAGGACGAGCCATCAGCTCCGACAGCGAGTCCGGCAGGTGGTCGACTCCGCCGAACTCCCGGACCTTGATCAGCTTGATCCGTCTCTTGGAGGCGGCGCTGACGCGGGAGTATGTCATCTCCGTCTCGCCGCCTATGCTCTCGCAGTCGTCCTCGATCAATACGTCAGGCATGAGCCTCTCGGCCACGTCCCCGTACCCCTCCAAGCCATCCCTGAAAATCAGCTCACCAGGCGGGAAGCCGTGCACCTTAAGAGCCTCCCCGATGTCCTCGACGTCTCTCACGGCTTTCCTCGAGGTCATGTAGAATATCTGAGCCCCCTGGTCCCTCCAGCGCCGGAGTTTCTCTGGTGAGCCGCCGATGGGCACATAGCTCCTCCAGTCGCGCAGAGAAGGGTCGCCGCGTTGAACCTGTCTAACCCTCTCCTCACGTGGCACACCGAGTCCGTTCCTGTGCATGAGCAAGGTCCCCTCGGTGAAGACAAGCATCTTCATGGCTGCCTCTACATGAGAGGGCAACGATAATGAATCCTTTGGATATACGGAGTAGAACTAGTTTGGGAGAGCCAGTAGCTCGCTCTTCCTGACACCCACGTGGCGGAGGCTCGTGACGTTCTTGGCGCGGTTGTAGACGTCCGACGCCAGCTTCCCGAGCACCATCTCGTGGGCCAACTGATCAAACGTCAGATTCTCCGCTTTACCCTCCACGATCTCCTGCATGATCTTCCGGATGGCGAACTCGTGGCTCGTCTGGATCCTGCGCTGCGTCATCGCCGTGACCACGATCTTGACCCTGAACCCGTCCTTCGTGTAGACCCTGAAGAACCCGTCCACCTTGGTGCTGCGCCTCCTCACGAGGCTGCGGAGATAGTCGCGGAGATACTCGTGTCCCTTGAACACAGTGCGCGCCGTGTGTCCCTCGAGCTCGTTGACCTGGAAGTACATCTTCATGTACTCCTGGCTGAAGTCCCCGGTGATGGCCGCCAGCGTCGTCTCGAAGACCCTGCCCATGACCTTGTCGGGGTCGTCGCTGGGGGTCTCACCCACCTTGGTCTCGCCGAAGTAACGTGGAAGGATTATGTCGTACCATTCCTTGCGGCGCCACTTGTCCCTTACTGCCCTGGACACGTTGATGTTTCTCTCCTAGTTACAGTGTTCAAGCAACGCAGCGCCGTCATATATAGGTTTTGACGAGACGTCTTTATGCTGCCTGTCGAGGCGATGTGTATCTGTCACGCAAAGTGTACCTCATGGCAGCCAGGAGGAAGGAGGTTCTCTTCGTGTGCACCCACAACTACGCTCGGTCACAGCTGAATCTCTAAATGTCGCACGTCTGTGGTCCGCATAGTTTTTACCGGGGCTGAACCATCTTTACCCCATGTCTGAGCCCTGTGACTGCCTGAAACGGTTCCAGTACCAGGTAAAGGCCTTCAACAAGAAATCCGGGCTACTCCGGGTGAAGTGTAGGGCGTGTGGTAAGGAGTTCCTGAGCAACGTCGAGACGGAGCTATGCTACGACTGCCAGCACAGTGAGACGTGACGCCGCTTCTCTTCGATAAATTGGGACAATCTGGCGTTAGGCGAACTCGATTCTCCACCCCAGATCCACCGGAGTGACGGCGCTCCTTATAGCGGCGCCGTCCACGTGGGGGCACCTGTCGAAACCCGTCTCGCCCGAGAACATCTTAGCCACGTAGTTGAAGCAGCCGACCTCGTCGCAGTCCCCGCAGTTAGTCTTCGGGAAGAGTTCGTAGAGGGACATGGGCGTGAGCCTTCTCTTTTCGTTTATCATGCCTTCCAGGCCTCGTCTGTGTGACAGGTTGTACTTGATGCCCCTGTTGATGAGGTCGATCACCCTTTCTATTATGTGGTCCTTCTCGGCCTCGTCCTTGACGTATGTTACCGCCAGGTTTCCGTCGTGCCCGATCATAACGTTATGCTGCTCCACGGTGAAGCTCAGGATCATGGGGCTCCTCGTGAGCTTTGAGTTGGGGGTAGACAGGAAGAGGACAGGCAGCACGTCGCTAAGGCTCCTGTTGATCTTGGCGATGAACTTGATCCTGGTGTCATCGGCCATGCACGGGGAGACGTCGAGCACCTCTACGCCCGCCCCGTCCAGAAGCAGGTTTCTCAGCAGTAGATCGTTCACGAATGACCGGGGCGTCGTTTGAGGCCTCCCTCCCATCGATTAAACATATTTAAATATTTTAATTTATAGATGCGACTCCGAAAGGGGACAGGAAAACAATATACGCCGCACTCGCCGAATGCATCCTGACATGATGCTAACGATAATCGTGAACGACGCGCCATACGGGCTGGAGAAGCCGTGGAACGCGTTCAGGCTCGCCTCATCGGCGGCGTCAGAGGGGATGAAGGTGAGGCTCTTCCTCATGGGGGACAGCGTCGTCTCAGCCAAGAAGGGCCAGAAGACCCCGGAGGGATACTACAACATGGAGAACATACTCCGGGCCCTCGTCGGCAAGGGTGCTGAGGTCAAGGCCTGCGGCACCTGCATAAACGCACGAGGCCTAGACGAGAAGGAGCTGGTGGAGGGTGTCGGCAGGGGCTCCATGAAGATACTCACGGATTGGATAAGGGACAGCGACAGAGTCGTAAGCTTCTAGGCGTTCCTCCAGAAGCCCCTCTCGCCCAGCCTCTTCCCCAGCCACACCAGGCTCAGCATGACTGGGACCTCCCAGAAGAGGCCCATGGTGGTTCCGAGGGCCGCCTGGCTCCCTAAGCCGTAGAGGCTCACCGCGGTGGCGATGGCTATCTCGAAGTGGCTGCTGCTGCCGATTATTACCGTGATGATGCCCTCCTTGTAGCCGAGCCCCGCGAACCTGGTGATCAGCAGGTTCGCCCCGACCACGACGAAGAAACCCGCGAGCAGCGGGATTGACATGAGCACCATGAGGTCGGGGTTGTTCAGCAGCACGTCACCGTTTAGGCTGAACAGGACGATGAGCGTCGTGAGCAGAGCCAGCATGCTGACCTTGCCCACAGCCGGCCTGTAGACGCCCTGGAACCATTCCTCACCCTTCGCCTGGGTCACGTACTTCTTCGAGAGGTAGCCGATGACGATGGGCAGCCCGATGAACACCAGCACCGAGACGGCTAGGACCACCCTGTCTATCGGTATCCTCTGGACCCCCGTGAGCAGCGATACCACCGGCGCGTAGAGCACCATGATGGTCACCGTGTTGAGGCTGGTGGTGATGAAGTTCTGCTCCTGGTTGCCCTCGGCCAAGCTGCCCCAGACCAGCACCATGGCGGTGCAAGGGCTGCTGCCCAGCAGAATGAGGCTGACCATCAGCTGGTCGTGGCCGACGAGGAACATGTTGGCCAGGATCACCGTGACTATGGGGGCGATCACCCAGTTGCTGAAGAGGGTGAGGATGATGGGCTTGGGGTTCTCCGCCAGCTTCCTGAGCTCCGCCAGCTGCAGGTTGAGAAGCGCGGGGTACATCATGAGGAACAGGCATATCCCGATGGGCACGCTGATGCCCCTTATCTGCCAGCTGTCGATGGCCTGGCTGAGGCCGGGCAGGTACTGTGACAGTATGAGGCCTACGGCCATGCACGCTATGACCCACGCTGCCAGGTACTTCTCGAAGGTGCCTAGACTCTTCTCTTGCTCAGACAACCCATGTCACCTTTTTGACTCAGTACACAACTACAGGGTTGTATTTAAATTTTTAAATTTGTTTATATGAACCCGGTTTTTTGAAACATATTTAAATCCGTTTAAAAATATATTATGTGACGATGCCCAAGGAAATAGTCGACCAGAGACTGCAGAGGCTCATAGAGTCAGACGTCTGCCACGGAGACAGCCTCACAGACTATAAGGAGGAGCTTAAAACACTGGCGCGGCAGGCGGCCGACCAGAAGGAGACAAGGGACCTGAGCAGGGTCTTCAAGGCTCTCTCCGACCCCAAGAGGCTAGGGATACTCAGGCTCCTCGACATCAGGGAGATGTGCGTCTGCGAGCTCATGGTGGCCCTCGACATGACCCAGCCGAACCTGTCACACCACATCAAGATCCTTGAACGCGAGGGCTTCGTGGAGAAGAGGAAGGAGGGCAAGTGGACGTTCTTCTCGTCTCTCTACGATGAGAGGATTAAGCAGCTGGACCTATGACGCCGCATACAACAATGGATTTAAATATGTTAATATGAGTCTGGTCTCAGGCATATCCCAAGAAGGTTCAGAGATGAAGGACGGTTTCTACGAGACAACCATCGACAAGTTCATGTTACGCGTAAAGAAAGGCCTCCAGTACACCCTGGAAGACGTCTGGGTGAAAAAGAAAGAAGCTGGCTACAGGATCGGGTTAACCGACCTAGCCCAGAGGATGGGCGGAGACATCGTGTTCATAGAGTATCCGCCTCAGCCCAGCGAGTACAGCGCAGGTGAGGTCCTCGCCAACTACGAGACCATAAAGGCTGTGCTCGACGTCAAGGCGCCTTTCGGCTGCAGAGTCAATCAATACAACGAGGCGGTGGAGGAGGCCCCCGAGCTCATCAACGAGGACCCCTACGGAGAAGGCTGGATAGCCGAGGTGACCCCCACCGGGGGTGTCGATGGGCTGCTCACCGCCGAGGAGTACTTCGAGGCCATGACCCGTAAGGCTCAGGCCGAGCTGAAGAAGATCAAGGGGGCTGAAGATGACTGACGGCAAGGTGCTCGTCATCCCGTGCAGCGGCATAGGGAAGCCTTTCGGCACAATCGGTAGGGAGGCCACGTTCACCGTGGTCGACGAGCTCCGCCCAGGGAAGGCGGACACCAACTGCCTGAGCCTGCTTGTCATGGGTGACCCAGACGCCAAGAGGCAGGTCCAGGAGAGCAGGTGCGTCGCGGTGGACGGCTGCCCGCTGGAGTGCGCCCGGAAGAACATAGAGATAGCCGGGGGCCGCATCGACGCCCACATGAGGGTGATGGACCTGCTCCGAGACAACAGGGGCCTCAAGCCCAGGCAGGTCACCTTCCTCGACGAGGACGGCGAGAAGCTCGCCACGATACTCGCCGAGAAGATAGCCGCGAAGGTAGACGAGCTCTACACGGGGGAAGCACGGTGAACATCAAGCCAAAGATAGGCGTGGTCTCGTGCAGCGGCGAGTGCTGCATCCTCGGCACGCTGAGCCGTGTAGCCACCAGGTTCATCCTCGAGGGCGTCAGGGCCGACACAGTCACCCTGTGCCTCCCCCTCTTCCTGGCCGGGGACAGCGGTGAACGAGAGTTCGCCCAGCGCTTCCCCACCGTCAGCGTCGACGGGTGCCACAAACATTGCGCCAAGAAGGCCATCGTGGAGTACAGCGGGCCCACGGCCGCCTCGGTGGACGTGGAGAAGCTACTCATGGAGTGGGGCGAGGAGCCCACGGGCACGAGAAAGACGCTGTCCGCGAAGGACGTCGAGCTCGCGAAGCGAATAGCCCAGGAGGTGGCCGAGAGGGTCGACGAGGCGAGGGAGGCCCAGGATGGCTGACTACTCAACAAGAGTAAAGTGGATGGGCGGCCACAGGGGTGTCCTTAGCTGCAGCAACGGCGCCGAGCTCCCCTTCAGCGCCCCCGCACAGCTCCACGGGGAGCCAGACGTCCTTACCCCCGAGGACGCCTTCGTGGGCGCCCTAAACACCTGCTACACTTTGATGTTCATCTGGGCCGCGGAGAAGCTCCAGATAGAGCTCGTCGACTACGAGTGTGAGGTGGCCGGCCACATCGAGGAGTTCCTGGACAGGACCTCCACCTTCAGCGAGATGACCGTCAAGCCCAAGGTAGTGGTCAGGGGCACCTCCGAGGCCAAGGTCCGCCGTGCTCTGAAGCTGGCGGAGAAGTACAGCCTCGTCTGGCAGTCCATCAAGGCCGAAGTCTCCCTGGAGCCTGTCATAGAGATACTCTAGGCTAAGAGCTCACCTATCGCCGCCTCGGCGGCTTGTATGCATGAGAGGAGGTCGTCGAGGGTCGCCACGAGGCTTCCGATGCCTCGCCTGCACTCCAAGTTGATGGTGACGACGCCTCCCCCGGCCTCTGCCTCGATCTTGACTCCCTCCGGCGTCGTCAGGTTGTCCGGCTCGATCGCCCTGAGGATGGCCTCCGCGGTCCTCTGGTCCACGTACTGTATGGTTACCGTGGCCTCACTCTTTGAGGTGCTCGGGGACAAGGCTGTTCACCTTAGCTATGAACTCTTCCTCCTTATCAATGGGCACATACGCCCCGGCGGCGACGTCGTGGCCGCCCCCGCCGCCCCCCACCGCCTCGGCGGCCTTCTGCATCACCAAGCCCATGTGGAGGCCGCGCAGAGCGAGCTCCTCTGTACCCCTGGCCGAGACCTTCATCTGGTCGTCCTCGCTCACCGCCGTCGATATTATGGGTTTCTTCTTCTTGAGGATTCCTTGGCTGAGCAGTATCCCCGAGACGACGCCGATGACAGCGTCGTCGATGGCGTCCCCCGCCCTTATAACGTAGATGTGGTCCCGCTCCTCCACCATGTCGTTCTCCCTTACTAGGCCCAGGCTCGAACCGATCTTGCGGCGGTAAAGGTCAAGTATCTCCTGGGCCTCCGCCATGGCCTCGCCTCGGTCGCCGAGACAGATGCTGAGACCCACCCCTGACTTTTCCATCCTGCCGCAGGCGTTGAGGAGGCTCCCGTACTCCCTGCCGCTCCGCAGGCTCGTGCTGGGCTCCTCCAGCCTGAACGTGTATATGGTGCCTATGAGCTGGTGGACGGCTCCAGCGTCGCAACCCATGCTAACCATGTGGCTGCTCAGGGCGCTGAACAGGGTCCTCTTCTCCTCGTCGGTCAGGTCGGCCAGGGAGCGAAGCCTGTTCCCCTCGTTGATCGGGATGCCCACCTCCCTGAGGAACGCCAAGCAGGCCCCCTCCTCGCCGCTCAGCCCCGGGATGTAGGGGGTGGTCGTGTAGGCGATGGCCTTGGCGAGGGGCCTCGTCTCGTAGCCGTAGAAGATGAGCCCCACATGCTTATCGAGGAACCCGTCCTTCACAGCGTCCCCCTCAATCAAAGTGTTCAGGCCGGTGAGGGTCTTCCTCTCCCCCTTGTCCTGCTGGTCCCCCAGGGCGCCGACTAGGCCGAGGCAGCTCAGATCCCTGTTCCCGTCGTCGACCTCCCTGGCGAAGAGGTAGCATATTCCGCTGGCCGCTATCTCCCTGGCGCCGTTTATGCCGTGGAGCATAGGGTTCACGTGCACTATGTTGCCTGCCTCGTGCTCCGATGGGAGGTGATGATCTAGTATGATGACGTCTTTGCTCAGGTTCTCTGCGATCAGCTTGGTGTACCCGCTGCCAAAGTCGCTGAACACTATGAGGCTCGGGTTCTCGTCAGCTAGGCTCTGTAAGAGCTTCTCGTCCAGCTTCTTCTCGCTGCTGGCCCTGAAAGCCGCGCCCTTGCGGTGGGCCACGACGCTGAGGATGCCCCCGCTGGCGAGGCCGTCCGCGTCGTTGTGGGTGACGATGCGTATCCTGCTTCCCTGCTCGACGTGCTTGAGGAACAGCTCCACGGCTGGCTTGAACGAAGAAATGAACGCGTCCTCGCTGGACATTTAGGTCAGCTTATACGGTGACTATCTCGCGCCGGTAGTTCCAGTCCCTCGGCAGGGCTCCCCTGCGCTTGTAGTACCTGGTGACGCGGTAGATCATGCTCTCCGTGAGCTGCATGCCCCTCTTGTTGCTGTAGTCCTTCGGGTTACGCTCCAAGTGCCTCCGGAGACGGGTGGCGCGGACCATAAGGTTGTAGAGGTCCTCGGGTATCTCGGGGGCCAGCCCGGCCTCCTCCAGGACCTTCTTGACGCCGTACCCCACGATGGGCTTCGCAAGGGGTACCCCGTGGACGTCTCTGAGAATGTTGCCTATCTGGCTCTGGGTCTTACCCTCGCGGGCCAGGTTTATGATGAGCGCTTTGACCTCGTCGGGCTGGTAAACGACCCAGTTGGGTGGCCTCTTGCTCACCGGCCTTGTGCTGTGGCTTCTGCCCCGCATGTTAGAGAGTTTGCCTACCATACCGTGTTTTCTCCGGGTGCTCTATGGTTAGACTCTACACCATTTAAAAAGGTTATCTCGGACCCGGAAGAGGGTTCAGAGACGAGATGGGCACCTGTTATCTACGACCACCATCAAAGATACTACGTGAGTTTCGATGGTCAAGGAAGTTGAGAGCGTTCTACGCGTTGGAAGGGAGCTCGCGGAGCACGTGACTGGGGCGTCCTACGAGCAACTGCCATCCACGGTGGTACACCAGGCGAAGCGGGTCATACTGGACTCCCTGGGGACTATCTACATGGGCTCAAGGAAGGAGGAGGCCGCCGGGATAGACAGGTTCCTATCCGGCTTAGGCGAGCCTGAGGAGTGCACCGTCCTCGGCACAGGCAGGAAGACCAGCCTACAGTGGGCTGCGTGGGCCAACGCCGCCTACGCCCAGGTGCACGACTGCAACGACGGCCACAGGGAGGCCGCCGCCCTCGGCGGCTCGTCTCACCCCGGGAGGGTCGCCGTCCCCACAGCCCTCGCAGTCGGTGAGAAGCTGCACGCGTCGGGACGCGACGTGATCACAGCCATAACGGTGGGCTACGACGTGGCCGCCAAGGTGAGGGGGATGAACAACAGGCCTCCGGCGTCTGCTTACTGCTCCGCCGCTGTGGCGAGCAGGCTGCTTGGGCTCGGAGTCGACGAGACCATCTTCGCCATGGGCATAGCGGGCTACAACAGCCCCAAGGGTGTCCCCCGGACGATGGGGTTGGACGTCAACTTCCTCAGCAACGGGTACCAGGCCAAGGTAGGTGTGGAGGCCGCGCTGCTGGCCAGGGAGGGCCTGAACGGCCCAAAGCTCGCCGACGACAACAGGCTCTCCACCCGCTTCAAGACTAGGGGCCTCGGCGAGGAGTACGAGATCATGAACGTCTACATCAAGCCTTGGCCCACCTGTAGGATGACCCACGGCGCCGTCGAGGCGCTGCTGCGGCTGAGGGAGCGGCACGGCTTCACGGCGGACGACGTCGAGGAGGTGCAGGTGAGCCAGCTCACCCACGGCATGTACATAACAGACGAGAAGGTGGGACCCGACAGCTACTACAAGAACTGCCAGTTCAACCTCCCCTACATCGCAGCCTGCGTCATCGCCGACGGCGAGGTCACCGAGGCCCAATTCACCAAGGAGAGGATAGCGGACACCAAGCTCCACGAGCTCGCCGCGAAGGTGAAGGTGACGCCAGACGAGGGGCTCGACAGCATCTACCCTGAGGGCAGCAGGCCCACCACCGTCGAGGTCAAGCTCAAGGACGGGGCCACCCACACGGAGAGGGTGGACACGCCCTGGGGTGAGTCGCGTAACCCTCTCACTGACGAAGAGCTTCTCGACAAGTTCGTGAACTGGTCCAACCTCACCGTCGACAGAGGGAAGGCTGAACGGATCTGGTCAGCCCTCAAGGGCCTGGATGAACTGGAGGACGTATCGGAGCTCATGCCTCTCCTCTAAGATCTTTCACTATCATAGAGAACGCAATCAAGCTTTAGGACTACATGACTTCGTTCCATAACCGTCAATTAGGGTTTAACCAAGAGTAGAGACGGCATGAGCTGCACAGCGATACCCCTAGCCGTTCATGACGTCATGACCAGCGAGGTGGTGACCATAGACCCCTTGGAGACCGTTGAGAACGCCGCGCGGGTGATGACCCGCTTCGGCATAAGCAGCCTCATAGTCCAGTCCGAGGACGGCATCTTCGGCATTATCACGGAGAGGGATGTCCTCACGAGGGTGGTGGCCAGCGGCAGGGACCCGCAGCTCGTCACGGTGGGCGAAGTCATGACCAGCGCCCTCATCTCCGTGTCCCCGGAGACGCCGCTACTCGAAGCGGGCCGCATCATGCTCCAGAACAGGATCAAGAAGCTCCCCGTCGTGGACTCCATCGGCCAGGACAGGGTCATCGGCATCCTGAGCCTCACTGACGTGGCCAACCATCAGCCTGAGATCATGAAGGAGTACATGGCGGCGAAGAGCCACGAGCAGGAGACCCTGGCCGTGGAGCAGCTGATCAACATGGACGAGGGGCAGCACCTCGAGTTCAAGGCCAGCCTCCGCTACAACAACATCAGGGGCTGCGTCGACCAGGACCTGGAGTACAACTGCCTCAAGACCATATGCGCGTTCCTGAACGCTGACGGCGGGGACCTCCTCATAGGCGTCTCGGACGACAACTGGGTTGTGGGGCTCGAGACGGACTACATGACCCTCCCCAAGAAGAACCGGGACGGCTTCGAGAACCACATGGTTAACCAGATAAGCAACAAGATCGGTGACGTCTTCATAGGCAAGATCAAGTTCAGCTTCCACGCCATGTACGGCAAGGAGCTGTGCCGCGTGCATGTCCTACCCAGCAGGGACCCGGCTTTCCTCCAGGAAAAGGGCAAGCAGTCCTTCCACGTCAGGACGGGCAACAACTCGCGTCCCTTCAAGATAGCCGACGCCACCAAGTACCTCATGGACAGGATGAATTGGGTGGACCCGTTCCAGTCCTCGCCTCTTGCCGAGTAGAGGCTAGCCTGCTCTAAGCCACTCGCCCAGCTTCCTGAAGGCGCGGGCCCTGTGGCTGATCCTCGCCTTCTCCGCGGCGCTCATCTCGCCGAAGGTTCTGCCGTCGCCCTCCTCCGGCATGAATATGGGGTCGTAGCCGAAGCCGTTGGTGCCCCTCATCTCCTCCGCTATGCGACCCACTACCTCCCCGGTGAAGGTGACGCTCGTGTCGCCGTCCCGGAACGCCACAGCCGATAGGTACCTGGCGACCCTCTCCGTCTCGCCCTCCATGAGCTTGAGGATGCCCTCGTTGTCGATGGTGCGTAGCGCGTAGCTGCTGTAAGGCCCAGGGAAACCGTAGTACTTGTCTATGTAGAGCCCCGCGTCCTCGATGAGTATGGGCACGTCGACGTCGAGCACCTTTAGGCTGTACTCGGCTATCAGCTCGGGGTCGTCCGCCTGGATCTCTACGCGGTCTATGCTGAGGCGCTCAAGCTCGACGCCGTACTCGGCGAGCACTTCCCTCGCCTCCTCGTACTTATGGTCGCTGCTGGTTCCCATCCATATCTTAGTTCTTCTCAATGTACCTTCCCCTCTTGGCCACTTCTTCCATGCGCATCAGCGCCTCCTCTGCCTCCTTCCCCAGCGTCTCCCGATAGCCTTCTACGAAGGCGGCGAGGAGCTCCTCCTGGTGCCTGTAGTGGGTGCTGGTGAGCATCCTGTTCATTAGGTTGAGGTCGACGCCCCGCTTCTCCACCTCCGTGCTCACCTCCGCCAGCCCGAAGTCGATGAAGACCAGTCTGTCTCCCTGCTTCAGTATGTTGCTCGTGGTGAGGTCGCCGTGGATTATGCCCGCCCCGTGGAGCCTGCCCGCGTACCCGCCTATCCGTGTGAACAGCTCCCTCCTCTCCTCGTCGGTCAACCTGTCCACCGCGTCCCTGACCTTCACCCCGTCGACGTACTCCATGACTATGACCGCGTTGTCCGGGTCGACGTGGTACAGCAGCGGCGTGGGCACGCCGCTCAGCTTTGCCCTGTGGATGGTGTCCGCCTCGGCCTTCGTCCTGCTCCTCCTGAGCCGGCTGTCGAGCTCGGGGTGCCTGTAGCCCTTGGGCTTACGTATCTTTGACAGCGCCTTCAACCCGTTCCACTCTCGTAGGACGAGGTCAGCCTCCGCGCCCTTGGCTATCACTCTCTCCACGGTATCTCCACCTGGTCCATCCTCCAGCTCGGTTTCACGTGGCTCGCGTCGAGGGGCGTCACGTGGCCCGCCTGGTAGGCGATGAGCCCCGTCCAGGCGATCATGGCGCCGTTGTCCGCCGCCAGCCTGATGGGGACGATGTGCGGCTCGGCGCCGTGCTCTTCCGCTATGTCCCTGACGATCCCAGCGAGCCTCTTGTTGGCTGCGACGCCGCCCGTGAGGAGCAGCTCGGGCTTCCCAGTGTGGGTCAGCGCCCTCTCTGTGACCTCGCCGAGCATGGCGTAGGCCGTCTCCTGAAGGCTGTAGCAAAGGTCCTCGACGGTGTGCCTCCCGCTGTGGAGCTCAGCGGTTATCGCGGTCAGGAGGCCGCTGTAGCTCAGGTCCATGCCCTTGACCGTGTAGGGAAGCTGTATCAGGTTCTCCCCGGCCGCCGCCCTACGCTCTATGTCGGGGCCGCCGGGGTACTCTAGGCCGGCCTCCCGGGCGAAGGAGTCCAGGCAGTTCCCGATGGCTATGTCCAGCGTCTCGCCGAATATCCTGTACCGGCCCGACTCGTAGCCTGAGACTATGGTGTTGCCCCCCGAGACGTAGAGGGTGAGGGGGTCCTCCGCCCCCGTGGCCATGCGCCCCACCTCGACGTGGGCGACGCAGTGGTTCACACCGACGAGGGGCTTCCCTAGGTAGGCGGCCAGCGCCCGTGCGCTGGTGGCGCCGGTCCTGAGGCACGGCCCGAGCCCGGGGCCCTGGGCGAACGCGATTATGTCGATCTCGTCGACGGAGACCCCTGCCGTGTCCAAGGCGCGCCTGACGGCGTTCCCCATCTCGTCGCTGTGGTGCCGGGCGGCCTCTCGGGGGTGGATGCCCCCCTCCTCGGGTACGTGGACGTCGAGGATGTTTGCTAGCACCTCCTTGCCGCTGGTGACTATGCCGATCCCTAGGTTGTCGGCCGTTGACTCGACGCCGAGCGCGATCATTCAATCCCAGAAAACAGGAACCAGATAAAAACTTTTAGATATGAAGCCGGTAAAGCTGGGTCCGGAGAAAGTATAGGGAAGTTGGGTCACTGGACGTAGATGGCGGGCCTGTAGGGTTTGGCTCTGTGGGCCCGCTTCGCCGGGTCCTCCGTCCACGGGTCGCTCTCGGCCGAGACGGCTACCTCGCAGCCGTGCTCGCCCTCGATGAAGCTAACCGCGTCCATGAGGATGTTCACCTCGTTTAGCTGCCCCATCTTCAGCTGTAGCTCCATCTCGTCGTCCGGCAGCTTTATGACGTCGTCCACGATCTGGCGGGCGTAGCCGGGTACGGCTTTGCTCCTGGCCTTCATCTCGGCGTCCTTGAACGCCTCCTTGATGAGGGTGCCCACGTCCAGCTGCTCCTTCTTCGCCAGCTCCAGTGCCTTTAGGTAGATCTTCCACTTCCAGCCGTCGGCTGTGTAGAAGTGGATCTTGGCGGGTCTGATACCGGTGACGCGGGTGATCTTCTGGATGTCCTCCATGCAGGTCTTTATCATCCCCTCCAGTACCTCGCTCATCTGGCTAACGGAGGACACGTCGACCTTGGGCCACTCGGCGAACGCTATGAAGCCCTCGCCGCCCATCTTCTCCCAGATCTCCTCGCAGAGGTGGGGCGTGAACGGCGTCATCATCCTGACCTGCGTGTCCAGGACCCTCCACTCTACGTAGCGTATCGCGTCCGCCCGCTCAGGCCTCTCCAGCTCCCTGGCGACCCGCTTCTGGTACCAGTCCATGTCCTGGTTCAGGTTGTACATGGCGGCGTGGATGGTCTTCCGGACCTTCAGCTCCTTCAACGCCTCGTCGGCCTCAGCTATGTAGCTCTGGAGCCTGCTCAGCATCCAGCGGTCGATGTCATGTAGGTTGTCTGGGCTGCCCCTGCCCTGCTCTATGATCTTCACGGCGCGCTGGTGGAACCTCTCCAGGTTGTCCCCCATGTTCTTGGCCAGGTCGGGGCTGAAGTCGGCGTCCTTCAGGGGCTCCGCCGTGATCATGAGGCTCAGTCGCAGCGGGTCGGCGCCGAAGCCGTCTATGGCGTTTATCAGGGGGATGATGTTGTTGAGGCTCTTGCTCATCTTACTGCCCTCCATCAGCACGCTGCCGTTGACGACGATCCCCCTGGGCCACAGCTCTCTGGGCCAGATGCCGTCGTGGCAGAACACCATGTACGTAAGGTGGTTGCTGATGAGGTCGCGTCCACTGTGGCGGGCGTCGAGCGGGTAGAAGTAGCTGAACTCCTCGTGGATCTCCATCAGCTTCTCCGCGGTGAACCCTGTGGCCTCTGCGACGCTCTCGGCGTCGCCTCTGCCCAGGAACACGTAGTCCCAGAACTCCTCCGTCAGCTGCTCGGGCTCGGGCCCCACCTCGTTGATGCCCTTTATGACCGTGTAGTACGCCATGTAGATGACGGAGTCGCTAAGCGCCTCTATTATCCAGTCGGACGCCCACGGCAGCGGCGTCCCCAGGCCGGCCTTCCTGGCGCACGCCTTCTCCCTCAGCCAGTCCACGACATTGTGGAACTCCTGGCGAAGCTCGTAGGGTATGATGGTCATGCTGTCTATGTTCTCGTGGGCCAGCCTCTTCCACGCTGGGTCGCCGTAGTTGATGAACCACTGGTTCTCGAATATCTTGACCACGACCTCGCTTCCGCACCGGCACTGCACGGGCTCCAGCATCTCGTACATCGTGGTAGCGAAGCCCTTGGCTACTATGTCCTCCTTGACCGCCTCCTTGGCCTGCTGCACAGGCATGGACGCGTACTGGCCCGTGTTGTTCCTCATCCTGCCTCCGTGGAACTCGGCGCTGTAGACCTCCTTAGTGGCCTTCTCCAGCTTGGGGTCCTCCTGGTCTGTGATCCCCATGCGGTCCACGACGTCCCTCGCGGGCACGGGGCCATAGCCGTCTATCTCTAAGACGCTGATGGGCTCCAGATCCTTGATGTCGCTGGGCTTGAACCTGTAGGCGTCAGGGTTCTTCTTGGCCTCCCGCTTCAGCTGATCCAGCGCCACCAGGTCGAACGGCGCGTGGGCAGGCACCGACATCACGACGCCTGTAACCGCCTTGGGGTCCACGAAGCTGGCTGGCAGCATGGGGAACTCGTCCCCCGTCACCGGGTTGGTTATGGTGATGCCGATGAACTTGCTTCCCTGGAACTCGCTGACCCTCTCGACGCTGCGCTCCAGCAGCTCCAGCTTGTCCGCCGCCTCCGCGCTGATGATCCATGTCTCGCCGTCCACTTTCGCCTCCACGTAGGTGGCGTCGGGGTTGATCCACATGTTGGTGACGCCGAACACCGTCTCGGGGCGCAGCGTACCCGCCGGGAACACCATGTCGCCCTTCCTGAACTTGATGATCGTGAACTCCTCGATCTCGGGCTCCTTGTCTCCCACGGTGTCGTGCTGACCCACAGGGTTGCCGCAGCTGGGGCACCAGCCCACGGGGTGGCTGCCCTGGGTGATGAAGCCCCGTTGCCTCAGCTTCTCGAACTGCCACTCTATGAACTTGCTGTACACGGGGTCCACGGTGGTGAACTCGCGGCGCCAGTCCACGCTGTACCCGATGCGCTGCATCCCGTGCTTGATCTCCTCGGCGAAGTACTCCGCCATGCTGATGGGGTCCTCCAGCTCTGGGAGCCTCTCCTCGGGGATGTTGTATATGTTGAGGAACGTCTCGAGGAGCTCGGGGTCTCTCTCCTTGAGCCTCTCCACCATGGCGAAGAGTGGTGTCCCGGTGTAGTGCCACGCCATGGGCAGAAGCACGTTGTATCCCTGCATACGCTTCCACCGGGCGTGGACGTCCGTCATAGTATACGTACGTCCGTGCCCTATGTGCTGCGGGCTGTTAGGGTACGGGTACGCCACTGTCAGGTAGAACTTGGGTTTCTCCGGGTCGGGGTCCGTCTCGAAGGCGCCGGCTTCCGACCAGCGCCTCTGCCACTTCTCCTCGATGGCTTTCCAGTCAACCATATGCATACTATCCTCTAACTCTGTCAACCTTGTATAAGACACCGGAATAAAGGTTGTGAGTAAAAACAGTTACCCATCGTGCGGGGATACAGATTCTCGTTAGAAGAACTTTTATGTTGGATGGATGATCCATCCAACTGGTGTAGATTGTGCGCCTAATGAAACCCCATCCATCACCCAGAAGCTTGCTAATCATCTTGGTTATTGCATGCTCAATCCTCAAAGTAATGCCTGCATCCACGGCCCCCAGTGACCCTGAGGTACAGGCAGCCATAACATACCTCAGAAACAACCAGGACGCCGATGGCTCGATCAACGACTTCGGCACCACGTGCTGGGCCGCGATGGCGATAAAGGCCGCCAACCTAGACCCGAACACCTTCGACTCTGGCGGAGATAGCGTAACCGAGTGTCTGGTCAACAATGCAGGTTCAATGGATAAAAACGACGTATCCGAGCTATCCCGGTTCATCCTCGCCATGTCAGCTAGTGGCCTCGACTCGTCAGATATCGACGGCTACGACTATGTCGCCAAGCTCCAGAGCCTCGTAAACTCGGGGCAGTACGGCGACACGTCATGGCTTTTCGACGACTTCTGGCCAGTGATAGCTTTGCGCTCAGTGAGGATCTCTGCGACCGACCCGTCCATAGCTGATCCTGTGAACTTCATAATGATGAACCCGAACCCTGACGGAGGGTGGGGGTGGGCAGTAGGCGCTGCGTCCGACGTCGACGACACGGCGGCAGCCATCATGGCGCTGCGGGCCTCGGGCACAAGCCACACCAGCACGGTGATACAGGACGCCCTCAACTACATACGAAGCCAGCAGATGCCGGACGGTGGATTCCCTTCGTGGGGGGCATCCAACAGCGACTCCGACAGCTGGGGTATCTCAGCCCTCTACTCCTCGGGAGAGGACCCGGCGACATGGCTCTCTGGGGGCAACAGCGCCATCGACCACCTAAAGTCCCTCCAAAACCCCGACGGTTCATTCAACTGGCAGCCGGGAGCCCCAGGTTTCAACAAGTACCTAAGCACGTCCTACGCCATAGTCGCCCTATCCGGCAAACACTATCCCACCGGATATTACTCGGGTGTAACATACGTCAAAGACCCCAACAACAGCAAGCCGAAGGTATCCTGCACCGTCAAGGTCGTCGGCGCATCAGAGGTGTCATCGAAACTGGAGTTCACCAACTTCGACGTTATCGAGTTCAACGACACATCTGAAGACCCGGATGGTCGGGTAAAGAACTATGAATGGATCTTCTTCGGTGACCCCACGGTGAAGTACTACACCAAGTCATGCACCCACCAGTTCACCGAGCCAGGACGATACCTCGTCAGGCAGAGGGTCTGGGACAACAAAGGCTGCCGCGCCCAGAAAGACTACTTTGTCACAATTGATTACGGTGAGCCGCCGAACGTAACTGCCGCGGTTTACTACTTTGATGGCGGCGCAGTGGTCGCCCTCCAAGCCCCGGAGGGGTCCAAAGTCGCGGAGATCTGGTACACCTTGGATGGGGGAAACTCCGTGAACCTTCTCCATGGTCCGCCCATAGTCGAGGGTAGCGGTGAGCACACCTTGATCTTCTGGTGCATCGACGAGAATGGGAATAAAGGAGAGCCTGAGGAGATCAAGATCACGATATGAAAAGAAACTAGGAGAGCTGGTTTTTAACGATGCCCAACATGGCCTCAATCGACTCGGTGAACCTGGCCGGGTTTCCTCCGCCTCCCTGACCGAAGTATGTTGCACCGCCACCTCCACCTCCGATGAGTCTACCCAACTCAGTTGTTAACTTACCTGCGTGGACGCCCCTCTCCATGGCCGCCTTACCCGCCTTGACGCCAAACCTTCCCTCGGTGGCGCTCATCATGAAGGCCACGACGCCCGGCTCCAGCCCCTCGAGGCTGTTACCGAGCTCTATGATGAAGCCCATGTCCACGTCGTCAACGTAGAACACGACCTTGACCCCGTCCACCTCCTCGGCCTCGCTCAGAAGCTCCTCGGCTTTCTGGCCTCCCATGGCCCTCTGCAGGCTGTCCAGCTGGCTCTTCAGCTCCTTGAGCTGGCTGAGGGTGCTTCCCACGCTCTGGGGGAGATCGTCGTAGGGAGCCCCGAGGAGCTCCGCCGCCTCCATGAGAAGCGCCTCGCGCCTCTGGACCTCGGCCAATGCGTATGGGCCTACTGCGTAGATGAGGCGCTCCACGCCGTCCTGGACGCGCTCTGTGCCGATGATCTTGATGAGCCCCGCCTCGCTGGTGTTGGCTAGATGGGTGCCTCCGCACGCCTCCACGTCCCAGTCCCCCATGTCGACGATCCGGATCTCCTTCCCCGGCACCGCGCCTCCTTGGTAGAGCCTCAGGCCGTATAGGCGCTCGGCCTCGTCCCGCTGCATGAACCTGCAGGTGACCGGCCGGCCCTCCCGCACAACCATGTTGGCGAGACGCTCCATCTCCTCTACCTGCTCCCGGGTGATGCGGGCGTAGTGGCTCACGTCCAGCCGCGCCCGCTCAACCGTCTTGCTTGCACCGGCCTGCCACGCGTGCTCCCCGAGGACCCTCCTAGCGGAGCCTAATATGATGTGTGTCGACGTGTGGACGCGCATCAACGCGATCCTCCTGTCCCAGTCTATGACGCCGTGCACCCTGTCGCCTTTCTTCAACCCGGGTCTGTCCAGCTCGTGAACCAGGACGCCCTCGATGCTCTGGACGTCAACTACCTTGTACTCCTCTCCGTCTGAGATCAAGGTCCCTTGGTCTGAGATCTGGCCCCCGCCCTCCGCGTAAAACACCGTCTGGTCGAGCACCACATGCTTGCCGTCGAGGACCTTGATCACCGTGGCGTCACACTCCCGCTGGTAGAGGTCCTCATAGAAGAGTCGCCGGGTGTTTGGGAGATCCTCCACCCGTTTGGCGAGCTCCGCGCCCTCCCTCTCCATGATCTCCTTCTTGCCCTTCATGTGCTTGCCGCTGACGAGGGCGTAGAACTCGCCGGGGACTGTCAGCTCGACGCCTATCCCCTGGGCCGCCTCCTGGACGTCCTCAGGCGTCAGGCCGTGGCTCTCATAGAACTCGACGAACTGCTCCTGAGGCACATCCTTGTTCCTCTTGAGGTACCGCTGAACCAGCCCCGACCCCCGCCTCAGGGTGTCCTGGTACTTCCTGCCCTCTACCTCCGTCATCTCGAGGATCTCGTCACGCATCTTCTCGAGCTGGGGGAAGTCGTCTCCCCAGAACTCGATCTGCTCGGCCACGAGGTCGGGCAGCCGTTCCTCTATGCCAGCCTTCCTGAGGAGCCTGTAGCCCCTGCGGAACAGCATGCGGGTTAGGTACCCCTCCTTGACGTTGCTGGGCACCACTCCCTCGCTGAGGATGAACGTCATCGCCTTGGTGTGGTCCAGCGCTGCGTAGATGCTCTCAACGGGAATCAGTAGACTCCTCAAATCGTCGTAGCCTATACCTACGCGCTTGGCGATGTTCCTACGCTGCTGCTCCATGTTATTGAGGTCGATGAGGTAGCTGTACTTCGCTAGCTCACTGAGTAGCTCTTCATCTGGGTCTAGCCCTGCCCAGCCAAGCGCCTTGTTTAGCACAGGTCCGTAGATGCTGTGGAAGGCGCTGGGTGCGCCGCTGCTGAGCCAGCTCCACCTCTCGATCCCGTACCCGGTGTCTACGATTTTGATGGGCATCTGCTCCCACCTGTCGCCCACGACCCTGTATTGCATGAAGACCAGGGTACTTATCTCCAGGCCGCCTACGCATGGCTCCAGGCAGTACCCTGCGTTGCCTCCGCCTGACCATATGCCCTCCTTGTAGGTGACGGCCTCGCTGGGCACACCTATCTCGGTGACCAGCATGTGGTGCAGCTCAACGGTTCTGTCCTTCCAGTACACCTGCTCGCCTCCCTCGTAGTTGAAGGCGTGGTGGCCCCCCATCTCGAAAATGGTGTGATGCCGACCGGCTGTAATGCCGACGAGGTCTATGTCCTCGAACCTGAGGCACGGCTGGCTAACCACAAGCGGGTTAGCGGGCGGCGGCAGTATGCCGTCCGTGACGTAGGGCTGGAAGTCGATGATGCTCGCGATGGTGAACATGAGGTCGTCACGCCACCTGGCCACCACCGGGTAAGGAGCTATCCGCTTATGGCCGTGACGCTCGAAGAAGCTGAGAAACTTTTCACGCATCTCCTTCAACGTGAACACGTGGCTCACGGGTGAGGCGCCTATGAAGTCATAGTCGACGCACGGAGCGTCGCCGCAGCTAGTCGAGTCTTCGTCCTGCGTCCAGTAGTGGATCCCGCAGTGGGGGCATTGCTTACGCGTGAAGCCGTTCTCCTTGAAGAAGGGCAACATAAATTCATCTGGGGGTATCTGCATAGATCCGGCTCCTTAAAACTAGTTTACGGGTTTGGACTAGAAGAAACTTGGGGGAAAGCTTAACCGAAGAGGGCTCCGAGACCCTGAAGGTCCTCTTCCTCTTCCTTCTTCTCCTCTTCAGGCTCCTCTTCCTCAGCTGCCTCCTCAGCTGCTGCTGGGGCGGCGGCGGCAGGGGCGGCGCCGGCGGTGAAGACAGGCGCCTTGAGGGCCTCTTCGATGTCGACCTCGGCGAGGGCGGCGACCAGAGCCTTAATCCTTGTAGCGTCTGGCTGGGCCCCCGCTGCTGTGAGAGTGTTGCTGATCCCGTTCTCGGTGATCTCTTTGCCTGCGCTGTGTAGCAGCATGGCGGCATACATGTATTCCATACTTTTCACCTCAGTTGATAGTCTATTCTGATTGACTGCTATTACACAACCACGCCGCCTATTTTTATTCTTTCCGTTTTTCGCCAAACCCGTGGGGTAACCGTTTAATCCCAATCCCAAACCCAATACTTCTATCTATTTCTAACACTATCCTTCTCTACTTCTCTTACTACTACTCACTGTATGTACACACCCACGTAGGGAGAGTATGGGATAATTATGAACGCCTAAAGATTTTCTCAATAGCATAATCTACTACAAATGAAAAATTCAATCCTATTATCGAAAAAACAAGAACCGATAGTAAAATACAAGATTGTTGAAAAGAAAGAACGGCATCAAATGGAATCATCCAGTCAATAACTTGGAATCCAATTAAAAGAAATAAGGAAAACAAGGTAGCTCGACTTGCTCGAAGATTTGATAATTCCTCTTTTGTACGAACACGAATACTATGAAAAATTCTAGACGGGGTGATTAGTTTCCCATCTTGATCTTTTATTCCAAGAGGGACCTTCTTTACATAATAAAATTCATCATTATTATCACCTGGATAAACAATAGAAAATACGATCCCCCCATCAACTAATGATCGTTCTGAAATATGACATAAAGTGGCTTCATGTACACCCAATACAGGAACATGCATTGCATTTACTACTCTTAGCGTAGAAAATCCTGAACGGATTACTCCAATCATTATGTTTAATCTTTCTGTTTTATTTTTTCATGCATAGCCTCTTTCATATCCGAAAATTGTCTCGTTATAAATGAGAATCCTTCTTCCCATTTCTCTTTTGGTGTTGTGCTTTCTTCCATACTTTCTTTTAAACACATTTCAATATTTTCTATTATTTTAAAACACTTCAAAGCAATTTTCTCTTTATTATAATCAATTCCAACCTCAAAGAAATATTCAATAGTTTCCCGAACTTTGTTAAAAAAAGATTTTCTGAAAATATATTGCGTCAGACAACAAGTAAATTCTATTATCTCAAGCCCTTTTAATATCAGATCTTCTTTCCATTTTTCATCAAAAGACACATATTCAGGTCCTACTAACTCAAGAAATTGTTTTTGTATAGCTTCAACAAGGAAAATTACTTTGTTTTTATCATCGAATCCAAATATTGAAATCTGATTTAATTCATTCATTGCGGCTTCTCGATATTCCCTATCTCCCAATCCACCTATTTCCCAGAGTTTTTCAAATTCAGTTTTAAGTTGTACTACATTATCGTCTGGAATGCTTCTAATATTGAGCCCCGCAGTTTTTATTCTCTCATGTTCTTGAAGTCGTTCATTTTCTCGTTTTCTTTCAGTGATCAATAGCTGATCAACAAATGCTACAACAATAATGATACCAATAATTTCTGTTATTATATTTGGGACGTATCGTTGTACTAAATTGGTTTCTGAGTAAGTAAAATCAATTAATACTAAACATGTTAATATAACTCCTAAACCTAGGTACATCCATTTTCGCACATTCTTTGTGAAAATATTTGAAATTATTTTTATTCTTTTATTTTCGAATGCTGATTCTTTAGGACTAATTAAATAGCCCAAGGAAAACCCGAAAACTCCATTTACAATACATAATATCCAAGCATTCATAAAAGATAACATATAAACTAAGACAATTAACTATTTTGAACTGCATCCTCTTTAATTTACTGCGCGCGCTAAAGAGCACACAAGAATCAAAATTAAATCATGAATTTATATTTAAACTCGTTTCTAATTAAACAATTATGTTTATGTGTGAGCGCATTTCCCATTGGAAATGCACAACATTCCTCTAGCAAAGTTTCTAATTCATCACTAGTACTGTCCCATATTTTTACCCCAATACATCCTTCCCCAGATTTTAAAGCACTCAAGGATTGGGTAAAATCTAATTCAAGACTGGAGGCAAAGGGTGTACTTTCCAAATTTTCAGATCTTTTCCTAAAAATTTTAATAGGAGTTATTGTTTCAGAAATTTTATTCTTTAACCTAAGTATATCTTTTTTTGGAATTTCATGAGAAAGACCGATAATTAAGACACTTTGATCAACTCCAAAATTCAAATAAGAAATTGTCTGTCCCAAGCCGGTATAAATTGGAACAAGATTTGTTTTCTTCCATCCTTTATGATACTTTAGGAGCTTAAACTCAAATCCAGTAGCTGTTCGAGTAGATTGGTCTACTTTCAAAAGATCTATATCAGGTGATATTTTTTTTGTGGATATTTGATAAACCTTACAATATTGCCCAAGATTAAATTTTTTTCCAACATACTGAAGTAATTCTTCTTCTGATTTGACTTGAGTTGACATTGTAAACCACGTGTATATGGAGATTTGATGTAATAAAATGTACTTTGGAGTGCATGAGCACGCATGCAGTCAATTATACTTTAACATCTATTCTTTGTGTGTGTGGGATTACTGATTTATTTTGGGTTTGGGTTTGGGGTAACCGTTTAATCCCTTGAAACCAAGTGGCTAATGTGGTCGTTATGATCAGGAGGATAGTGAAAAAACCTCAAGACGAGCTTACCGCCTGGGATAACTCGACGCTGAACCCACGTACAGAGCCTGTAGCTCGCGTCAAGCCGGGGGAGACCGTCGAGGTAGAGACCTGGGACGCCTACGGCGGAGTCGTCAGCCCTGAGCGCACCTTTCAGCAGGCCGTAGAGGATGGAGCAGTGGGCGCCCTGAACCCCGTGACTGGGCCCATCTACGTGGAGGGAGCCGAGCCCGGGAACACCCTAGTGGTGGAGATACTCGGCATAGAGCTGCCTGAATGGGGTGGCTCAAGCATAATACCGGGCTTCGGCGCCCTCGAGGGCTGGCTCAACCTGATGGAGCCCAAGACCAAGGTCAGCTACATCAAGGGGGACAAGGTCGTCTACGAGGCCGACCACGGAACTACCTTGGAGATACCCGTAGACCCCTTCATAGGGACCATCGGCGTCTCCCCCGCCTACGAGGCTATACAGACCCTGGCGCCTGGGCCCCACGGCGGAAACATGGACTGCCCCGACATCAAGCCTGGGAACAAGCTGTATCTGCCAGTCTCGCAGCCAGGCGCCCTCTTCGGCCTCGGGGATGTCCACGCCGTGCAGGGCGACGGCGAGATATGCGGAACGGCCGTGGAGATCGGGGCAGTGGTGAAGTTACGGTTCCAGGTGCAGAAGAAGACCACCGCGTGGCCGAGGGTTGAGTCGGATGACCAGATCATGACGGTCTGCAGCGCGAGGCCGCTCGAGGACGCCGCCCGGCTAGCCTACAGGGAGCTGATAAACTGGATGGTCGAGGACTATGGCTGGGATAGAGACGACGCATACATCTTCCTGAGCCTCGCGTGCAAGGCACGCATAGCCCAGATCGTGGACCCCCTCTACACCGTTGTAGCCAAGCTGGACAAGAAGTATCTAAGAGGCTAACCCATCTCTTTCAGGGCGTTCAACCAGCCCTTTTCTTCCTTGAACACCCTGGACAGCCTCACGAGCTCGGCCTCGTACGTCTCGAACGCCTCGCCCATGTCTATCACCAGCAGCGCCACCTTGCCCTTGGCGTACCGGATGCACGCAACCTTGTGGTCGCCGACTCCTATCCTGATGTTCCCCGGAGGCCGTTCGTCTGCGAGCTTGAACATCTGGTTAATGACTACGTCGCTTATGGATTCAGGCAGCTTCCAGCCATGAGGGTATGTGTACACCCTTTTCCCGAAGAGCGACTTGACCACCACGGCCACCCGCGTCTGCCTGGGATCGGCGTGCTCAGCCTCACCGTCCAAGCAGTCCAGCCTCAGCGCAGGCTCGTCGTCATACATTAGACGCTCTATCTCCTCCTTCCGCAGCCTCACGTACTCCCCAGGCTCTATCTGGCCGTCCTCGAAGAGCTCATCGATCTCCTTGAGCCTGGCCTGCATCGAGGCGACCTCCGCTATTGACCTACCCTTGGTTAAAGTGACTGTGCGCTGGGCCATCGGCGTTGAAGCCCCTGCACGGGCTCTCACGGTCAGTTCCGTCTTCCAAGCCTCGATGCATACCTGACACGTCTGTAGGGGTATCTCGTCTTCAAGGAAGGGGCACGGTCTCCCCGCTACGAAGATGCATTGCCGCTTCCCGCTCACCGACCCCGCCTTCTACGTGTAGTCTTCGATCTCGATTAGAACGGTCTCGTAGTCGAGCACGATATCGGATATTATGAAAAGCACTTTGAGCTGCCCCCCCGTTGTGTCTTCGTGCTCGTAGTAGAAAATCATCTCCCTGTCAGGTATGGGGAAATCTCTCCAGTCTACGAGGCTTCCTCCTCCTCCTACGCTGTACTTGATCTTCGACCCCGGCCCGGTCGAGTTCAATATGTTGCCATATTCGTCGAGGGGCTGCACCGTGACGTTGACGAACTCGTGCCCGCACTAACATCAAAAGTGACCAAGATCTTGTTCTTCCCCAACGGCCTGGATCTGAAGTTGGATATGCTCCTGTCCGAGGCCTCCGTCTCCGCCTCGTAGAACGATGACTCCTGCGTTATCGGGATTATCGACTAAGCCTGCTTGGTCGTCACCATCGACCCCAGGAGTAGCGGCACGAGGAGTACGATGTTCCTTTTCTTCACTTCTCTGCCCCTACAGAGCTATGTTCAACGGGTATTTATCACCTTAATCCGTAAACACACGTATACTAAAAGTAAACTAATAGTATATCATCATTTACGATTGGTAGATATCCCTCATACTTAACATATAAATGTTAAAATTCCCAATAAAATAACGCTGATTTTACATGTTTCTTCATCTACCACCGCGTCTAACGTGGTGGGGGAACCACACAGCGTCTCATCGTAAATCTGGTAAAGATCCACAACTTTATGATGGGATAGATTCTGCTCAGCCTAAACTTTTTTATCTTATCTCTATGGTTAAGAGATGCTGAGCCATACGGAAAAGACTAGGTATATATGTCGGAAACCTGTATGGTTCAAACGTCTGGGAAGAAGAAAAATGACGACAGCATACGACGTACCGGCTGACGTGCTAATAGACCGGCTCTCAGGGTACCTCAAAGAGAACGTCAGAGACATCCAGCCGCCGGAGTGGTCAGGCTACGTGAAGACGGGAAGCCACGTTGAACGGGTGCCTCAGAACCCCGACTGGTGGTACGTGAGGAGCGCATCCATCATACGGAAGCTCTACATGAACGGCCCCGTAGGAGTATCGAGGCTCAGGAAGGAGTACGGCGGGAGGAAGAGGAGAGGCGTCAGACCCGCCCACTTCGCCAAGGCAGGCGGCAACATCATAAGGACCATGCTTCAGCAGCTTGAACAGGCCGGCCTCGCCCATAAGGAAGGCGTCAAAGGCAGAACGGTTACCGGTAAGGGACGCAGCCTTCTTGACGCCATGAGCACCCAGATAAAGAGAGACATGGACAGGGAGCGTCCAGAGCTCAAGGATTACTAAGTGAAAGTCGATGTCTTCAGACGAGGAGCTTGAGAGGCTAAGGCAGCAGCGGATGGCCCAGATTCAGGCTCAGCGGAGCCAGCGGGAAGAGACCGCGCAGGCACAGCAGGAAGCCGAGGCCCAGAAGCAAGGCATCCTCCGAAAGATCCTCACACCTGAAGCGAGGCAGAGACTGACGAACGTGAAGCTAGTGCAGCCCGAGTTCGCGGCGCAGATTGAGCTGCAGCTCATACAGATAGCGCAGACGGGGCGCTTTGCTCTGCCAATCACAGACGAAGCTTTGAAGAGGCTGCTCGCTCAGATACAGAGCCAGCAGACCAAGAGGGACATAACCATAAGGAGAGTATAGGAAAACGGCACGAAACAAGCATCTCGCGTACAAGCTCCGCCTCGCGAAAGCGGGGAAGGCAAAGAAGTCGGTGCCCGCCTGGATCATCGCCAAGACCAAGGGCCAGGTCCGGTGGAGCCCAAAGAGCAGAAGGAACTGGCGTAACAGGAAGCTACGTCTATAGGAGGAGTAAGTTGTGTCTGAGCAGGAAAGAGTATACACGGTCCCTCTAGGAAGGGCCTGGGTCTCCCAGAGATACAGGAGAGCCGAGAAGGCCATGATGGTGCTCAGGAAGTTCACGGAGCGCCACATGAAGCCAACCGAGGTGGTCATCGACCCCGCAGTCAACGAATACATCTGGGCCCGGGGAATCAAGAACCCGCCGCGGAAGATCCGGGTCAAGATGACGAAGGACGACGAGGGCGTAGTCGTGGTGGAGCTGGCGGAGGCAGAGCAGTGAGCGTCAAGATTTTCAGGGTCAAGGGCGAGATAATGAAGAAGCACTTCTTCGAGCCCCTAACCTTCGACAAGCTGGTGTCGGCTGCCAAGGAGGAGCATGCGGTGGAGAAGATCTACAGCGAGATGGGGAGCCGCCACCGCGCCAAGCGACACCAGATCTCCATCAAAAGCGTAGAGGAAGAGCAGCCAGAGGAGTAGAAAGTTGAGCCAGCAGGAGAAGGAGAAGCAGCTGAGGCGCCTCGTCACCGAGATAAGGATGATGGAGGGCTCCGTCGATGTACTCAACCAGAGGCTTCAGTTTCTCACCGTCTCTATATCTGAGCTTCGGCTGGCGCAGGGCTCGCTCAGGGACCTAAAGGGCGTCGAGTCCGGGAACCCGCTCCTCGTCCCCGTGGGGGGAGGCGTGTTCATGGACGCCCAGCTCGGCGACATCAGCAAAGTCGTCGTGGGCATAGGAGCGGGCGTCTCCGTGGAGATGGACTACGAGAAAGCCGTCGAGGACATAGGTGAACGGCTCCAGGAGATGGAGCAGGCGCAGGGCGCCGTCCAGCAGCAGCTGGGCCAGATCCTCGCCCAGCTCGACTCCCACCAGGGAATGGCGGAAAGGTTATCAATGGAGATCCAGAACGCCTTCCAGGGTGCGCAGTAGTGTTCGAGAAGCTCCGTCAGGGACTCAAAGGCATAGTCAACAGGATAAATAGTGCTGGGCTAACGGAGAAGGACCTGGACCCGATCCTATGGGATCTGCAGCTTCAGCTCATCGGAAACGACGTGTCCGTCGAGGTCGCGGAGAAGGTCTGCAGCGAGCTCAAGGAGAGGCTTCTCGGCGAGGACGCGCCCCGGTTCGGAGACAAGTCCAAGCTGATCCATGACTCTCTTAAGGCGTCGCTGGAGTCGGTGATGAACGGCTCAGGCAGGATTGATCTGCTCAAGCTCGTGGCTGAGGCCAAGACGAGGGGCGAGCCCTTCGTCGTCATGTTCGTAGGCATCAACGGCACGGGCAAGACCACCACCATTGCGAAGATGTCCAGGCTGCTCATGGACAAAGGATTCACCGTCGTGCTCGCCTCCGCGGACACCTACAGGGCGGGCGCCATAGAGCAGCTTGAGGAGCATGGGCGGCGCCTCGGCGTCAAGGTCATCAGGCACAGGTACGGCTCCGACGCGGCGGCTGTGGGCTTCGACGCCGTCGAGCACGCCAAGGCCCGGGGCGTCGACGTCGTTTTGATCGACACAGCTGGGCGCATGCAGACGAACCGGAACCTCATGGACGAGCTCCAGAAGATGAAGCGTGTGGTCCAGCCAGACTTCACCATAATGATCCTGGACAGCCTCATAGGCAACGACGCCACGGAGCAGGCCATGACCTTCAACGAGCGCGTCGGCTTCGACGCCGCGGTGCTCACCAAGGTTGACGCAGACGCCAAGGGAGGCAGCAGCGTCAGCGTCAGCTACCTGACCGGCAAACCTGTAATCTACGTGGGCGTCGGCCAGGGGTACAAGGACCTGCAGCCCTTCGACGTGGAGTGGTTCGCGGAGAGGCTTCTCGAAAATACGTAAACTTTAACTAGAGATCACTGTTTGATAGGTTGGAAACGATGGGACTTAACGAGTTCTTCCAGAACGCGGACAGGCTGATGAGGACGCTTACGCGGCCGGACTGGAAGACCTACTGGATGAGCATCAAGATAGTGTTCGCCGGCATAGGCGTCTTGGGTGCGGTTGGTTTCCTCGTGAGGCTCATCTCCGTCACGCTGCAGGGCGGGACCGGCGTATAGGCCAGCGATACAAAAAGGCTGCCGAGGGTTCTACTCGATGTCCTTGTTGTATGGGTACTTGACGTAGAAAAAGTAAATCAGGACGATCATGAACCCGGCCGCGACCAAGAATACCTCATCGAACTCGAACAGCAGCAGAGAGACATCATGGGTCTCGGTCATGACCAGAGACTTCAAGACTGATAGGAACCCCAACTCATTCACCTTTCACCCATATTCCATGGCCGCGTTTTATATGTATTCCCCAAAGGCAGGCTTTCAGCAATATTAATATCTTTGCACCCTACAAAGCATGGTGCATCGGGCGTGGTCTAGTTGTCCGAAAAAACTATGAGAACATCCCTATACGCGGTAAAGGTCACTAACGGCCAGGAGCGCACGGTATCTCTGATGCTCTCGGACAAGGCGAAGGTGGAGGGGCTGCCCATAGCGGCCATACTGGCGCCGGCCGAGCTGAAGGGATACATAATAGTCGAGGCTGAGAGGCCCCACATAGTGGATGAGCTCATCAGGGGGATGCGCCACACGCGTGAACGCGTGCAGGGCACCATCAGCCCGGACGAGGTGGACCACTACATAGAGACCAAGCCGGTGGTTGAAGGCTTAGAGGAGGGGACCTTGGTTGAGGTGATCGCCGGTCCCTTCAAGGGAATGCAGGCCCGGGTCGTGAGGGTTGACGTCACCAAGGAGGAGGTCACCATCGAGATACTGGAGGCCGCGTTCACACTGCCTATCACGGTACACGCTGACTACGTAAGAGAACTGAAAGGAGTAAAGATGTAATGGTAGAGAAGACTTTCAACTTCATCGTCAACGGAGGCAAGGCCACGGGTGGCCCACCCATCGGCCCCGCGCTGGGCCCCATGGGCGTCAACATCATGGCCATCGTCAACAAGATTAACGAGGAGACAGCGGAGTACGACGGGCTCCCTGTTCCGGTGGACGTGACCGTCGACACCGACACCAGGGAGTTCTCGGTGAAGGTAGGCATGCTCACCACCTTCGCACTGATCAGCCAGGCCACGGGAATCGAAAAAGGGTCAGGTGAGCCGAACACCAACTACGCCGCTGACCTCAGCTTCGACCAGCTCATCGGCATCGCCAAGAAGAAGCGAGAGGGGATATACGCGGCGGGCATGAAGACCGCTGTGCGGGAAGTACTGGGCACGTGCCAGAGCGCCGGCGTAACCGTCGACGGCCGCCACGCCAAGGAGGTTCAGGACGCCATCCTCGCCGGCGAGTACGACGAGCAGCTGGCGAAGGCCGAATAAACCTTTATAACCTATCTCTGGTGAGAAAGAGAGGAACCATAAATGTCTCTCCCAAGGAAACAGATACTTGAAGCAGTAGCGAAGGCGAGGGAGGCAGCCCCGGCTCGTAACTTCGAGCAGAGCTTCGACCTCGCCGTGAACCTCAGGGAGCTCGACATGAACAGGCCTGACAACAGATTAAACATCCGGGTCCAGCTCCCCACCGGGGTCGGCGCCCGGAAGGTGCTCGTATTCGCCTCGGGCGACCTAGCGCTGAGAGCAAGGAGGGCAGGAGCGGACGCAGTAGTAGAGCCCGCTGAACTTGATCAGCTCGCGACGGACAAGAAAGCCGCGAAAAACGCGCTGAAAGATTATGACGTGTTCGTCGCTGAGGCACCTATGATGCCTACGGTAGGTCGTGTCGCAGGTCCGATACTGGGCCCAAGGGGGAAGATGCCCATCCCCGTGCCGCCGCAGGCGCCCATAGACAACATCATCGAGCGCGAGCGCCGCACGGTTGTGCTACGCAGCAGGGATAAGCCTTTTGTCCACTGCATAGTCGGAAAGGAGGAGATGAGCGACGAGGACGTCGCCCAGAACATCGAGGCGGTCATGACAAACCTGACCGGCGCGACGAAGAGGGGCTTCGCGAACATCCGGAGCGTGTTCCTGAAGCTCACCATGGGCGACACCGTCAAGGTGTACTAGGTGAAGACCATGAGCAGCCACATTCCATCCGAGAAAACCGAGACAGTTCAGGAGACAGTCGAGCTACTGAACGAGTACGACGTAATCGCCGCCGCCGACCTGAACAAGGTCACCAGCGCCATGCTCCAAGACATGAGGCGCCAGCTCCGAGGACGCCTCCGTTTCAAGGTCCTCAAGAACACTTTGATGAGGATCAGCATGGAGCAGGCCGGGAAGGAGGGCCACGACGCCTTCATAGAGCAGGTCGCAGGCCCCAACGTCTTCATGTTCACCAACGGCAACCCCTTCAAGGTCGCCATGGAGCTGGACGCCAACAGGGTCAGGGTATTCGCCAAGGCCGGGGACCTCGCGTTAAACGATATCGTCTTCAGCGCGGGTAACACAGGCCTCAGCCCAGGGCCCCTCATCGGCAAGTTTGGGGTCCTCGGCGTGAGGACTAGGATAGAGGGCGGCAACATCTGGGTCGCGCGGGACACCATCGTGTGCAGGGTGGGTGAGCCGATCAACGAGGATCTAGCCGACCTGCTTCAGCGCATGGGTATAAGGGCCTCAGAGATGGGCCTCCGGGTGAAGGCGGTCTACGAGAGAGGCGGCATCATACCCGGCGACGCGCTGATACTCGACCTGAACGACTACCGTAGCAGGCTCGAGCAGGCCATAGGCGGGGCCTTCAAGGTGGCCGTGGAGGCGGCGTACTACACGCCGGCGACTGTGCCGACCATCCTAGCGAAGGCGTTACAGCAGGCGCGTTCAGTGGCCTTGGAGGCCGAGTGGGCCACGAGGGACACAGTCGAGCTACTGATAGCAAAGGCGAACTCTCAGGCTCGTTCTCTTGCCAGCATGGTAGGCAAGAAGATGGCCGGGCAGTAGACCAACCCTTTTTCACTATATTTATCGACCGTGATTACATAGTGATGGGTATGTCTGACTCCGATCCTCTGAGAAGGTATAAGGAGAAGAGGGGCTTCACCGGGACGCCTGAGCCGTCCCCCGAGGTGGAAGAACGAGGCGGGGAGCCCATCTTCATCATACAGAAGCACGGCGCCAGCAACCTCCACTACGATCTGCGGATAGAATCTGGGAGTGTGCTGAAGTCGTGGGCCGTGCCTAAGGGGCCTTCGATGGACCCCAAGGTGCGGAGGCTCGCCGTCCCCACGGAGGACCACCCCATGGCGTACGCCGACTTCGAGGGGGTGATCCCTGAGGGACACTACGGGGCCGGCACGGTCATCGTCTGGGACCAAGGCACATACCGTAACACTAAGGGGGAGGACGCCTCACTTGAGGAGAACCTTGAGGAAGGCCACGCCACGCTGTGGCTCGAAGGAACCAAGCTGAGGGGAGGTTTCGCCCTCATCAGGACAGGCGGAGGCAAGAAGCCGCGCTGGCTCTTCTTCAAGATGAAGGACGACGAGGCCAGACCCGCCTCGGATGTCTTGGCGGATATGCCCAACTCGGTAAAGACCGGCCGCAGCCTCGAGGAGGTGGCTGAGCAGGAGGAGCCCGCCGATCTCAGTGACTTCGCCTAAGCTTATAGCCGAGCCGACAGCCATATAGCCAATGAAGAGTCTCACGGTTGCCCAGTCTTCCGTCTACATTGGCGATCCCCACATCTGCAGCGACTCCGCAAACAGAAACAGCTTGGTTTATTCGATATACGAGCCTCTGGTAACTAGAGACGACTCAGGACGCTTCCGCCCATGTCTCGCAGTTCAATGGGCAGCGGAGCCTGATGGCCTCACCTGGGTCTTCAGGCTGAGGGAGGGCGTCGAGTTCCATAACGGCGACACCATGAATGCCGATGACGTTGTGTCCAGTCTCAAAAGAGTCGTGGACCCCAGCATAGGCGGCGCCTACGGCACTCAGGGAGTCTACGCAGGCTACATAGGTGATGCAAGGTTCCAAACCCCTCGGAGAGACACCGTTAAAATAGTCACCGGGGAGCCTCTCGCCGACCTCCTAGATCTTCTATGCGAGATGCCTATAGGTCCTGACGACGAGATGGACAGGCTTCCCAAGGAATACATCGGCACGGGCCCATGGATGGTCGCCAAGACAAGGCGAGAGGAAGTGGTGCTTGAAAGGTTCAAAGACTACTGGGGGGAGGCACCAACGGCTGAGAAATCGAGTTGGCTCAGAGTCACAGAGCCCTCGGAGAGGGTGCGGATGGTGACAGAAAGGGAGGCAGACATAGGAGCCCACATAGGCGTTGAGGGACGTGGGTTCCTCGAAAGACAGGAGAACACGACCATTAGCAGCCTCGATAGCGGCCTTTGCATCATACAGATGTTCAACGCCTCCGAGGGAGTCTGCACCGATAAACGTGTAAGACAAGCCCTAAACCACGCCGTTGATGTAAAAGAGATAATTAGAAGCGTGAAGAAGGGGGCCGCCAAGCCGCTGAACGGCTATCTCACCCCCCACCACTTCGGCCACGACCCTGAGACTGAGCCTTACCCCTATGATCCTGGGAAGGCTAGGATGCTACTCTCTGAGGCAGGGTACAGGTCGGGTCTGGAAATAGTCATGGATGTCCCAACCTCTATGCCTGATGAGGCCCCCGCCCTAGCGGAGCTGATGAGGCAGCAATATAACCTCGTAGGCGTCGAAGTCGATGTAAGGCTCTACAGCGACCGCCCAGCATACGCAGAGATGGTCCGCGCCAAGAAGATACATGGCATGTGCTGCTTCGACTCCAGCCCCCGTAGCACCTTCAGGGTGTTACGCGAGAAGCTTCATTCGGGCATCAAGGGGCCATGGTGGCAGGGGTACAGGAACCCTGAGGTCGACCGACTGATATCAGTCGCTCAGAGGACGTTCAACGACGAGGCGAGACAAAGCGTTTACAGGCAGATCTACAGACGGGTTCACGACGACGCTCCATGGGTGTTCCTCTACCGTCCAACGTTTTTCTGGGCCATCGGGGCGAGATGTAAATGGCGTCCGGGCAGTGACGGCCTGATAAGAATTTAGTATGGAGGAACTCCCGCTCCCTGAGGGGCGAACCACAAGTGGTTTCGCCGTACCTCGTCTGGAGCGGGGGTCAGCTATTCCTCGTCTCTGAACCCGAACTAGCTCTATTATATGGTTGTGGGCTACGTTTCTCGATCAGTGATCCATTACTCGCCGTATGGCTTGGTCAGGAACTCCAGCACCTCGATGACGTACCCCGAGGGGTCCCAGGTCAGGAAGCCTTTCATGTGTATCTCGTCGCTCTCTTTGGGCGGGTGGTTCGTCTTGACGCCTTTCTCCGTTAGCTTTCTGTGCCACTCCTCGGCGTCCTCGACTATTATGGTGAGCATCACCGGCTTCTCCTCGGAGGGCTTGAGGTAGCCTCTCTCCGAGTCGACGAGGCCGACGTGGCTGTCTCTGCCCAGCTTGAATATCTTCACCCAGTCCCTGTCCATGACCCGCTCGAGTCCCAGGGTCTCGCCGTAGAACCTGTCGGCTGCCTCGATGTCCTCGTGGTAGGTGAACGTTATCATGCCCTCTATGCCTTTCATCGCCGTTCACGTTGTTATCTGGGCTGACGATGATAACGTTATAGTCAGTGAATCAGCCCCGAAGCCGAATCCATGCCTTTGCGTACTCATTGCTTTCATACTCTGGGTGTTAAATAACCGGTGATCAAATACCATGTCCATGCGGAACAAGGTTAAGGAGAAGCTGAGCAAGGGTGGGACGGCCTTAGGCGCCTGGATGGGTATACTCAACGAAAGGACCGTCGCGGCCGTGACCAACTCGGACTTGGACTGGGTGCTCATTGACTGCGAGCACGGGCCGACAACCATGGAGACGCTGGACAGGCTTGTCAGGGCCGCAGGCAGGGAGGGCGCTCTGCCTATAGCCAGGGTCGTGTGGAACGACATGAACGCCATAAAGATGGCCCTCGACACAGGGGCCTACGGTATAGTTGTGCCCTGGGTGAACTCAGCCGAGGAAGCGGAGAAAGCAGTGGCGTACTCCCGATACATGCCCGAGGGGCTGAGGGGCTGCGCGGCGGGTAGACCAGCGAGCGCCTGGGGCATATCAGCCAAGGAGTACATGGACATAGCCAACGACGAGATACTCGTGGTGGCCCAGATCGAGACCATGAAGGCAGTGAACAACATCGAGGAGATATTGGCCGTGGAGGGCGTAGATGCCACATTCATAGGCCCCAGCGACCTCTCGGCGAGCATGGGCTACAGGGGCCAGTTCTGGCACCCGGAGGTCGTTAAGGCCATGGACAGGGTGCTCGAAGCATGCAAGGACTCCAAGGTCGCCCCCGGAATAGCGTTCGGGAAGGGCCCCGCCCACTGCGGCGAGCTCATCGAGCAGGGCTACAGGTTCATAGCAGTCGGCTCCGACACAGGCTTCATCAGGGCCGGCATCGATGCGACGCTTAGCCAGTTGAAGCGCTGAAACAACCTATTTTTTAAAAAGGGTTCTAGGCGTTGTTGGTGCCTTTGAACTGGCTCATGTAGAGGTTGTAGTAGAACCCCTTCTTTGCAAGGAGCTCGTCGTGGGTGCCGCGCTCTATGATCTCACCGCCGTTGATTACCAGCACCATGTCCGCGTTCCTGATGGTGCTTAGCCTGTGGGCGATGACGAAGCTCGTCCTTCCCTTCATCAGCCTGAGCAGCGCCTCCTGTATCTGCACCTCGGTGCGTGTGTCGACGCTGCTCGTGGCCTCGTCCAGCACCAGTATCGAGGGGTCCGCGACTATGGCCCTGGCGATGCTCAGCAGCTGCCTCTGCCCCTGGCTCAGGTTGCCTCCGCGCTCGCTGAGGTCTGTGTCGTACCCCTTGGGCAGACGCCGTATGAAGCCGTCGGCATTGGCAAGCTTCGCCGCCTCGATGCACTCCTCGTCTGTGGCGTCGAGCCTCCCGTACCTGATGTTCTCCATCACCGAGCCGCTGAACAGGAACACGTCCTGGAGGACAATACCCAGCTGCCGCCGGAGGTCGTCCTTCTTAACGTGCCTGATGTCCATGCCGTCGATGGAGATGCCACCGTTCTGGATGTCGTAGAACCGGGTAAGCACGCTCACCATTGTGGTCTTGCCCGCCCCCGTGGGGCCCACCAGGGCTATGGTCTGCCCCGGCTCGGCCCTGAAGGTGATGCCCTTAAGCACCTGCACCTCGGGCACGTAGCTGAAGTCGACGTCGTTGAACTCCACGAGCCCCTCGAAGTCGTCTACGGCCACCGCGTCCGGAGCGTCCTTCAGCTCGGGCTCGGTGTCTATTACCGAGAATATCCTCTCGGCACCCGCCAGCCCGCTCTGGATGCTGTTGTAGAGGTCTGCGAAGTGGCGCAGCGGGTCGGCGAAGCGCCTGCTGTACGTGATGAACGCCGCGATGGTCCCGATGGTGGTGAGCCCCTTGATGGTCATCCAGGCTCCCACCCCCGCCACTATGGCTATGTTGGCGTTGCTGAGGATACCCATCAGCGGCGGTATCAGCATGGCGTATGTCATGGCCTTGATGCCGAGTTCCTTCACCTGCGTGTTCGAGGCCGTGAACTTCCTGTTCACATACTCCTGCTGACCGAAGGCGATGACCACCTTCTGCCCCGTAAGCGTCTCCTGCATAACCCCATTGAGTTTGCCCAGATTCATCTGGAGGCCCCTGAAGCTGCTACGGGTCCTGCCGCTCACCACGGCCGTGAACACCACCATCAGCGGGAACACGACGAGGCTCGCCAGCGCCAGCCAGACGTTCAGGTAGAACATCATGGCCACGATGCCTACGAGCGTCAGGCTGTTGCTGATGAGCTGCGTGACGTTCTGCGCCAGCGCCGCCGCTATGGCGTCCACGTCGTTGGTGAGCCTGCTCATGAGGTCTCCGGCCTGGTTCCTGTCGAAGAAGCTCAGGCTCAGCGTCTGCATGTGCTCGAACAGCTGCTTCCTCAGCTTCATGAGGCTACGCTGGCTGATGGTCGCCATGACCCAGCCAGCGGCTATCGACATGGCTGCGCTCGCCACGTAGGTGCCCGCCAGTAGCAGCACGATCCGGAGGAGGCCTTCGGCGTCTCCGCCGATGATGAACCTGTCGATGGCAACTCCCTGGAGGTAGGGTCCCACCAGGTTCAGCAGTGTGCTGATGACCGTGAACACCGTCACCACCGTCAGGTGGAGCCGGTACTCGCCGAGGTATCCGAGGAGCCGCGTAAGGGTGCTCCGCGGGTCCTCGGCCTTCTCTATGTTGCCGAAGTGCCCGGGGCCTCGACGCATACCGGCGCGCTGCTCTCGCTCCTCATCCCCGCCGCCTCTGGGCGCGTGCCCGCTCATCTGTTCAGCCCTCCGTCGCCGAGCTGGCTGTCATATATCTCCCTGTAGATGGGGCTGGCCTCCATGAGCTGGCGGTGGCTGCCCTCCGCGGCTATCCTACCCTCGTCGAGGACCAGTATCTTGTCTGCTTTGAGCACCGTGCTAATCCGCTGGGCGATGATGAAGCTTGTCCTGTCCTTCATCAGCTCCTCTAGGGCGGCCTCGATCTTTGTCTCGGTCTCCACGTCGACGGCGCTTGTGCTGTCGTCCAGTATAAGTATCACAGGGTTCATGAGGAGGGCGCGGGCGATGGCCACCCTCTGCTTCTGGCCGCCGCTGAGGTTCACGCCCCTCTGCCCCACCATGGTGTCGTAGCCCTTGGGGAAGCCCATGATGAAGTCGTGGGCCTGAGCCGCCTTGGCCACCCTGACAACCTCCTCCTCGGACGCGTCGGGCCTGCCGTACCTTATGTTGTCCCTGATGGTGCCGCTGAATAGGGTTACCTCCTGTAGACTGATGCCGATGTGGTCCCTGAGCTGGCTCATCTGGATGTCCCTGACGTCCACGCCGTCGATGGTCACACGCCCCGAGGACACGTCGTAGAACCTGGGTATCAGGTTGATGAGGCTGCTCTTACCGGAGCCAGTTGAGCCAAGGATGGCGACGGTCTGCCCAGGCTCCGCCGTGAAGCTAACGTCGCAGAGCACAGGGTCGCCGCCGTCCTCCCTGTAGCTGAAGCTCACGTCCTCGAAGACCACCCTGCCCCTCATCTCGTCTAGGGCTACCGCCTCGGGGCGGTCCGGCACCTCGGGCTCGGAGTCCAGCACCTGCATGATGCGCGTCGCCGAGGCGTTTGCCGCCGATATCTGGCCCGCCATCATGCTGAGCATCATGACCGGAAACATTATGCCGAACAGGTAGTTCACGAAAGCCATGATCTGGCCGACGCTTGTGGTGCCGGCGAAGACCTGTAGACCGCCGTAGTAGATGATGACCACGGTCCCCAGGTTCATCAGCGACATGATGAGCGGGAAGAATACGCTGAGGAGCCGGGTCACCCGCAGCTGGGTCCCGAAAAGCTCCCTGTTGGCCTCGTCGAACCTATGGCCCTCGTAGTCCCTGCGGACGAACGCCTTGACCACCCTGATGCCCGTGAGGTTCTCCTGCATGACCTGGTTCAGGTACTCGAGCTTCTCCTGCACGCGGGTGAACAGGGGCTGAACCGTCCTGACGAAGACGGTGACCAGCACCAGCGTGACGGGAAGCAGCGCTAGGATGACGGAGGCGAGACGTGGGTTGGTTGCGAACATGATGGTGAAGCTGCCGATGAACATAAGCGGCGCCCGGGTGAACATCCGGAGGCTCATCAGCACGATCATCTGTATCTGGTTGTTGTCGCTTGTGAGCCGGGTCAACAGCTGGCCCGTTGTGAAGTCGTCGAGGTTGCCGAAGCTGAAGGTCTGTATCTTCTTGAACACGGCCTCGCGGAGGTCCGCCTCGAAGCTTCTGGCGACCCTTACCGAGTACACGGTGTTGACGATCATCAGCAACGCGCTGAGTATGCTGGCGCCTATCATGAGGATGCTCGTCCTGACGACGACGTCCATGTCCTTGTTGGCGACGCCGTCGTCGATGATCACCTGCACCAGCCTCGGGATGGAGAGGTCGGTGACCACCACGAGCCCAAGCAGCACGACTGCCAGGGCCGCCTCCCTCTTGTAGGGTGACACGTATCTGAGGATGCGTCTCAGGTCGTTCATCTAACTAGCTAACTCCTTCAACTTCTCGACGGATCCATCGAGAACAGAGATCAGTTTCTCCTTGGCTGTCTCGTCCGGCCCAGTCTCGGTGAACACCTCCTCGAAGGTGTCCAGGAAGTTTGAGAAGCTCGTGTACAAGTCCAGCGGCATGTCTCTGTGGAGCCTCCAATACATCTTACGTATGCTCTTGTTCCTGTTACGATACTCTTGGTCCTCTCTCTTGTGGACCTCCACAAGCCTCATACCCTCATCGGTCAACGAGAACCTCTTCAGCGTCGTGTCCTCGTCCTCGTAGGGCATGATGAGCCCCTCCTCCTGAAGGCTGGCAAGCAGCGGGTACATGCTGCCTGGGCTTGGCCGCCAGTCGGCGTACTCGTTGATCTGCTCGGTTAACTCGCTGCCCGACATGGGCTCCTGTTTGAGTATGTTCAGGGTGATATGGCGTAGCATCCCTTTGGGTACGCCTATGCGTCTTCTTGGTCTATGGTGTCTATGCATAGTGAACCACCACGAATATCAAATCCGATATCATATTCGATATCAACTCCGATGTCTCCTTATAAACCTTCTTTATCTTGATGTGTGGACTGGAAATCTCAGGCTTCACAACCGAGCGCGGTCTTATTTACGGACATCGGCCGCCTAACGGAGCCTTATTGTTTTTTACTTAACTAATAATAATTTCTAAGTCAATACAGATCATTTTTACATCTTATTCAATTCTTCTAGCTTTTTTTTAATAGGGTATGGGTACGCCAAGATAGAGCCAGTTTCAGGTTCTAGTCGACTAAGAAGTTAGATTTTGATCCATATCTGTTAATTAACGGAGTTACGGCTGATGGGTTTCATCACCTAAGCTACTGCATGATTCTTTTATCGTTAGTTTTATGTATTGATAACTTTTTTTACGTATACCTGATATTTTTTTAGTTATTTTCTTGTTTTTTTGATGTTTAGTACCACTGATATATATTTAAAAAAACGTTTTTTCCATGCATAATTATTTAGAGAATCTCGCCCGGGACTCAGTCATGAAGAAGCTCCCCCTTATACTCGCTGTCACGATCTTAATGACTCTCCTTGTGACACCTGCCACCGTTGCTGACGCGATCTACGAAGCCACCGTTGCCAGCATCGACCCGGAAAAAGAATACCCGGTAGATATAACCTACAGGTTCTCGAGGAGAAGAAACATGACACGCGAGGCCATCCTGGGAGAAGGCGTCAGCCTTGGCTCACTCACGGTCGGGAAGACTGTTCAGTGGAAGCCGCTGCCGGACAATAAGGCAGTCATCGTGGGCCCCACTTCCCCTACGCCGCCGCCGACAGTAGACCTAGAACCCTCAGGGATAGCAAGGGTAACGGTCACCGTCGAGAACGATGAAGGCGAGTCCGTCTCGTTTGAGCTCTCCGGGGGCGACTGGTGTGTTGAAAACAACTTTTTACGGTTAAACGTTGTTCTCGATGTCTCCGATCTGCTGGAGCCCATGCCGGAGAAGACGGTCATGTTCGTCACACACATCGAGGTCGATCCCCTGGGGCTCATCGGGCCATACCTCGACGAGTCCAGGTTCAGCGTCCTCAAATGGAACTACGTGTTCCCCGACTTCCCCATTTGGGGCGACTACTTCAACTACCGGTCCTCCGACGCCGAGATCCGAGCCAGGCTCGCCGAGTTCAAGGAGCTGGGCTTCAGCAACATAATCTACGTGGATGTCTCGGAGAGCCACCGCAGCGTATCCTATCGTTTCAGCGACTGCGTGCTGGAGTCCGGTGATTGGTGGAGCCTCATGACCCTGGACCCGTCCAAGGGGTGGTACCAGTACCTGAAGGAGGGCATGATAGAGCTCACCGAGAGGTTCCCCGAGATCGACGGCTTCGCCATCGACAGGCTGGACAGGTGCTACACCGTGCAGGAGGCCGCATGGGCGGCGCAGCTTCTGGACGAAGTCAGGAAGGAGGCGGATATACCCATAAAGTACGTCATGAACAGCCTACAGCCCTGGCAGACGAAGCTGGCCTCCAGGGCCTACTTCATAGGCAGCGACGGCGTGATCACCGAGGAGCCGTACCTATCCCAGGCCATAGAGGACTACGGCAGGCTCGCCGAGTATACCGAGTACAAACGGTTCTACATCAACCCCTTCATGGACTTGAGTGACGAGGAGCTCGTTGAGGGCTTCGACGCCATACTGGAGAGGCACGGCTTCGTGTTTCTGGACGACTACAAGATGCGGCTTGTGGACAGGATATTCCCGGCGCTACCCCTAGACTAGCTCATCGTGTTCCTGTAAACCAGTTCGCTCAGCGCTCTCCGCGGCTCCTTGGGCTTGTCGTCGGCTGAGTAGCCCAGGGGCATGGCTGTCTCTACGCTCAGCGTCTCGGGGACCCTTAGGGCTTCCCTGACCTTCTCCGGGTCGGGGAGCGTGTAGGTGACCGTGGAGAGACCCTGCTCCTCAACAGCTATTAACATGTACCCCACAGAGACACAGACGCTCCTGAGGTAGTTGGGCGCCGCCCGGTCGCCGAGCACAGCCAGCAGGACGGGTGCCTCCGTAAGGTATGGTTTCCTCCATTTATCTCATCGTCTCTAACTGCGCCCGGTCTTCCACCTGCGGATGTACCACATCAACATAGCGGCGAAGTAAGAACCCAGACTCAGCGTCAAGAAGAAGTTATCCCTGAACAACACAGGCTCCCCCGTGGTGTTAATCAAACCATACGAGTTCACGTAGAGGTAGGTGACCGACAGGAACGCCAACACGAGGAATACAGACCTCAGGCTGACGACGTTCTGGCGTAGCGTTCTCCGCCACCGGCGTGGCACGTGATCGACCGTCGGCTTCGGCGCCCCAGGCGGGAACGGGCACGCGTAGGCGATCCAATGTTTCTCCATCAGTGGTGCCCCTCCATGTAACGGCTGAATATCCTGTGAGCCAGCTGGCTTGGGGTTAGGAGCCTCTCCGCGTCGCTGAGTTCGACGCCTCTCTCCTCGGCCTCGTCCTCCAACGTTACCCTGCACAGCCTGTTTTGGTTGCATCCGTCGCAGTTTCCCTCGTAGAAGTACCAGACCTTTACGCCGTTAACCTTGCTGAAGCTGACGATTACCGGTATCTTATGGGCGGGGCTGTATGCCTCCATCACCCCGTCCACCAGGTTCACCGTCTTGGCCTCCAGGTGGTTGGTGTCCGCGGCCTCCATGAATGCCTGCTCCATCTTCTGGTCGATGATCTGGTAGGTCTTGTGGATGGCCTGGCGGCTGACCCCCCTCAGCCTGCTTATCTCGGACTGGCTGTTCTGTCTGCGCCTAAGGTCCCAGATGTCCGTCTCACGCGCCGTCAGGTACCCGCCGCTGAAAGTCATCTCTGAGTAAACTAAAAAGAGTTGACGGATATAATACTTGTGAACTACTGCCCGTAGGGCCTCCTGAGCCACTGGAGAAGCTCCAGCGTGTAGCCCTCTGGGTCCTTGAAGATCAAGACCTTCATCTTGAGGTAGTCCGGCTCCTCAGGAGGGCTCAACTCCAGACCCCTGTCCTTCAATCTATGGTACCAGTCTTCCACGTCGTCCACGAAGAATGAGAGCATCACCGACTTGTGCTCAGCCGGCCTCATGCTGCCTCTGTTACCGTCCACGAGGCCCACGTGGACGTTGTCATAGACCTTGAATAGCTGGGCGAATCCCACGTCAAGCATCTTCTCGAAGCCCATCGTCTCACCGTAGAACCTTGAGGCCTCATCGAGGTCATCGTAATAGAAGAAGGTGATGGAGCCGTCAATGGTGGAGTTCATCGATACTTATACTCTTCTCGAAGATAAAAATGGATAATAGAAGGTGCTTGAAGGGGCTATACTGTGACGCTGTACCTGTCCATGAGCTCCTGGCGTTTTCCATCGTTCCAGTCCGACACGTCGATGTATTAGCAGTGATCCTTCTCCGGTACCGCACGTTCTGAGCCGCAGAGGGGCTGTGGGAAACCCTGTGGCAGGCCCTGGCGGTGAAGGAGGTGTTCGGCATGTTCTGGGGGAGGGCGGCGGTTGTTGTGTTGCTGTGGATGTTAGTTTAGGGGCGTCCACGACCTTTTGGGTGCCTTATTTAGTCATGAACCCCTAATCGTGTAATTGTATAAGTTTATATAACCGCATTGTTCTTTAGCGTGTGATGAAGGTTCTGCACGAGCCCCAGCTGGACACCATACTGATGATAGAGAAAGCCATCATAGACGCGGAGGACTACCCAACCAAGACGCAGCTGTGGAGGAGCCTGCCGAGGAAGGTCCAGTACCAGACCTTCAAACGAGCACTGGATTACCTTGAGGCGTCCAACAAGATAATCTACGACGAGGACGGGGCCATAGTATACACTGGTGTAAACAACGATAAGCTTAGGGCCCTCGTGGAGTCCGCCGTAAAAATAACTTAGACGTACCCGAACATTCTCTCGTATTCCTTGTGAGACATGAGGTCGAGTACCACGGGGCAGACGCCGTACTCGCTGAACTCGACCAAGGTGTAGGTTGACCGATAACCCTCAGGGTGAGCGTAGCGGTAGAGGTTAGATACATTATATTTCTCGATGTAGTGTCTAGGTTTCAAGCTCTGCTTGAATCGTTCGAGGTTGTGAATTTTTTTAAGATACGTACCCGTGGATGTTGGGCCTCATGAAAATGGCTTGAGCCAGTACGAGAACTATTAAGGCTTTATCCGAAACGAATTGTGCAGACAAACACGTGCCACTCTGAGACGAATCCACCGTAACTTATGATCATTCCTACGCTAATAATGCCTAGAAATGCTTCATGTTAAGTGTTTGTTTGCATTTTTGATCTCATTATTTCATAAAATTCTTTTGAATTATCTATTTTATTTTTTGCAGATTCCCTTACCTCAGAATCATTAATGTAATTTAACCTTTGATATAGAGACTTCCAATCTACCTCTTCTATGATGGCTGGCCAATTTAAAACATAAGGATGATTTGAATCAAATATTCTCTCATAATATTTATATCTATTTTTATTAATTGGCATAATTCTATATTCTTCAAACAATATTAATACGTTTTTATTATTTATTTTATTTATGATTTTTGGAGATATTAAAATACCTCCCCAGTTTTGTAAACTCTCCAACTCATACGATTCTATATAACCTTTTCCAATTATTATTTTATTACTATGGTTTTCATTTTCTATTACACTATATTCACCATGATTGATTGACCCCCTTATTAAGAAATGGTGTTCATTTAACATATGTATAAATAATGTTTTTGCTACTGAGGAAATTAATAAAACCTCTTCATCAAATGGTTTTCCGTCATATTCAATTTTTGGATATATAAAAACTGTGTCAGAAATCATGAGTGCTTTTATTAAATATTTTTTTATTCCTTTATTTTTTATTTTATTCTGAACTGTTTTATTATCCTCATATAGGTTAATCCCTACGTCTATTTTTTCAATTGATGTAAATTCATCCAATATTTCCATCATTTTTAATTCTAAATCTATTCTGTCTTGGTGTTTTATATAATCTTTATATCCTAAAATATCATACATCAAAAATAGCCCATTTCTTCGATCTATTGTATACACCTCATTAGTAACATCTGAACGATATGTCTCCAATGGCGTCATGATTAATATATAGTATTTAAACCATATAAACATTTCATTTCCATCTAACAGTAAACGATATGTAAATTAAAAGGAGGCAATTACTCGATCCCCGTTTTGCCCTCGTATGTCAGTTTAAGTTTTTTGTAAATTGTCTATATTTATTCATGCGTACAATGGTCTGGGCTGGCTGGGGTGTGGTGTGTGGGATCGGGAAGCCGGGGCGATTATTAGCTACTCCCATTACTACATTCATTAGGTTATTTTCATAAGAAATAAAGAATAAAAACAAGACTAGACTGTGACGCGGTACCTGTCCATGAGCTCCTGGCGCTTGCCCTCGTTCCAGCCAGATACATCAGTGTAGTAGCCTGTGATCCTGCTCCACCACCTGACGTTCTCGCTGCTGCATGTCGGGCACTTGGTCAGCATCCCCGGGGTCGTGGTCTGGCACTGGCTGCAAATCGTAAGGTCCTTGGTGTAGCTGAAGTACCCTATCTGGCTGTTGCGGCAGATGCGCTGCGTCAGCTTGTACAGTGCCTCCGGGTCCGACGCGCTCTCGCCTATCCAGGCGTGGAAGATGTTGCCTCCGCTGAGTATGGGGAAAAACTTGTGCTCTATGTCGATCCTCTTTCCCAGCGGTATCTTGGCGCCCACGTAGGTGTGGGTGCCGTTGGTGTAGTAGACGGGCAGGTCGCGCTTCTTGGGGGCGCCGTTCACCTGGCTCAGGTCGCCCTTGACCATTCCCCGCGCCATCGCCTTGTACTCGGGGTGGAGCAGGTCGGCCACTGCGAAGGTCTGGGCCGTGGACTCGGCGGGGGTCCTTGCGAGCATCACCTTCCAGCCGCTCCTCATCTCAAGGCCCTTCCTGAACTTCTCCATGTCCAGCAGCAGCCTCACGGCGAGCCTGACCGCGTCGTCTGCCTCGTGGAGCTGGCTGCCCGCGAAGTGCTGTACCATCTCGTTGATGCCCACTACGCCTATGACGTTCACCAGCTCGCTGAAGTCCACGGCCGGCGGCCCCTTCTGGCCCGTTCTAGGGTCTCGGGGCGTCTGGGTGGCGAAGGGCACCATGCCGTTGCCGATGGTCTTGTCCATCCAACGGCGCTTAGCATCGAAGACCCCCATCGCCAGTCTCATGTTCTCCTTGGCGGCGTCCAGCAGCTTGTCGTAGTCGCCGTTGGCCCTGTACGCGAGTCTGGGCATGTTGAGGCTCACCACCTGCCATCCGCCCATGCTGAAGTGCTGGCCGTCCTCGAAGTACAGCTTCTCGTGGAACTTGGGGTCCGTCTCCGGCGTGTTGGTGAACTGGTAGGCGCAGCACTGGTAGCAGCTGATGCCGTTCCCGTAGCCGCGGTACGCGGGCAGCATGTTGTCGAAGTAGGGTGCACCGAACTTGCTCACCGCCTCGTGAACCAGCAGCCACAGGTCGTCGTACTCGGGCTTGAAGAACTCGGGGCTAACGTAGTTCTCGTTCTTCGGGAAGTTGAAGGGCTTGCCCCAGTAGTCGCCCTCCAGCGCAACCTCGTTGATGGCGCGGAAGAACTTCTGCACCTCGTCCTCGTATTCGCCGTAGGTGTCGGGCCCGATCCTGCCTTTCATGACCACGGGCACGTCCCTCCATATCTTGGGGACCCCCATGGGGAGCTGGATGTTGCTGAAAACCAGTTGGCCGCCGCGGGTCACGTATGTCTGGGTCAGCTCGTAGAACATCATCTGGGCAAGCTGCTTGACCTGCTTGTAGTTCAGGCCCCTCATGAACGGCGCCAGGAACATGGTATAGAACATGAAGCCCTGTCCGCCGCTGAAGTTTGTCTGCCCCGCCGCCAGCACCTTGACGCTGTGGAGTATGGCGACCTCTGGCTGCTTGGCTGGCCCCGCGACGCTGCTCCTGAACCCGCTGCCGTCAGGCAGCAGCCCATAGTATAGGAAGTACCTGAGGTCCCAGTCCTGGCAGAACGGCCTCGTGCCGAAGTACTCCAGGGTGTGGATGTGGATGTCCCCCTGGTGGTGTGCCGTCGACAGCTTCGGGTCCATGAGCAGCAGGTACTGCTCCTTGCTCAGCCTGTCAGCCTTCTTCTTGTGGATCGTCTCAGGGTTAGGCTGGAGGTTGGCGTTCTCCTTCGCCTCGAAGCCGTTCCCCATGTCGATCTGGTAAGCATCGTAGAGGGGAGCCCCGACCCTGGTGAGTAGGTTCCTGTAGATCTGGAACTCGGGTATCTCGTGGCTCCACTCAAGAAGTATGTTGTTTGTGATCTCCCTCACCATGGGCCCCGACACGTATCGGGGACGTGTTAGCTGGATGCGGCGCTCAGCCTCGTCGGCTACCTTCTGGGCTGCCGTCTCGCTTATCGCTGGGATGTCGAACATCTTCTCGGCGAGCGTGGTCTCCCTTTCGAGCGTGTCAATGATCCGGGTCTTGTCCCACGGGATCAGGTAGCCGTCCGTGGTGCGAACCATGGGCATGCCCATGTACACGTTCTCCGTGAAGAACTCCTCTATCCTCCGCTGGTAAGGCGGCAAATCACGATTCCTAGCCATTCAATACCTCCAAAACCAAATCCTGTTTAAGTTTCTCTCCGTCAAACAATTTCTCGGAGGGCTCCACCCTGGCGTTGTCGCCTACCGTCAGTATGGGTGGGTTACCGAACATGTTCATCATTATGAAATCTGTCTGGGCCTCTGTGTCAAACCATCTGGCCTCGAAATCAACGTGACTATCCTTTAGGAAATCCTTAAGCTTATCGCATTTAGGGCAATCAGGCAGAGAGTACACCGTAACCTTCATTTTACCTGCAACATCCTCGCCTAGTGCATCTCCTCGATGGAGACCACTACATGTAGACGCAATTAATACACGAATCGTTCTATATTATCTTAGTCATTCACGCCCTAATACTCAAAGATGTTTCCGGTAGAATAATCACGATATCCTTGTATTGTATGAGATTGTCTCAAAGGAAGTAAATCATAGGGACAGTCGATACTCGATTCACGATGTTTTATATATTCTACGTCATATTGGTTAATCGATAAGATAGAGAATCATTCGGTGCGCCGACATGACGATAATAATCTGCCTCGTGGGACAACACTACCGTCGAGCCTTCGACGGGATAAGGTACTGGAGCAAGGTACACGGAATAACCAAGCTTTACCTGCTCCACAGCGACACTGAGGCAGAGGATAACCCCTTCGCTTACATGAGCGAGACCAACGCCGAGGAGCTCAGGGAGAAGCTGGAGATTCTAGACCCCATAATGGTGGGGTTCAACCCCATGGATCAGAGAAGCGTCTTCCGCACCATATACGGCATCATGAGCCAGGCGAGGGACGCGGGCGAGGAGGTGCTCATAGACATCACCAGCACCACCAACACGGCAATGGGCATAGCGCTCACCATCGCCCTCATGTTCCGGAACGCCCGTGTCTACAGCGTGCCAAGCGCCGACCCCGGCTGGTACGTCAACGGGACCCCCGGGGACTCATCCTTCGAGAAATGGTTCGCGCGCGCGCGGGACCAACCCAGCAGGGACCCCACGGAGATACAGCTCCCCGGCTACAGGCTGGAGCCCGGCAGCAAGCACGAGGAGAAGGAGTGGGAGCGAGAGAGGAAGCTCCTGGTGCTGCTGAGGGAGCACGCTGGCGCGGCCGATAGCATCAGCGACATCATCAGATGGTTCGGGTACAAGGCCGCCAACAGCACCCTCAGAAACAGGTTCAGCAGGATCGTGGCCCGGCTGGAGATGAAGGGCCTCGTGGACGCCGAGAAGGGCAGCAAGATGAAGGTTATAAGCCTCACCGCGTTCGGCGCCATATTCGCGGAGGCCCTCGCCGAGGGCGCAGTATAACCGACACCTAACTAAACCCGCTAAGTGTATTTTTTAATACAAAAGAGAGCCATAAGTTCGATCGTTCTTTTCTTAACTCTTTAACTTGTGGCGCGCAGCAACTACCGATGTAATATCGCTGGCGTGCGTGAGTCTTAGAGGTATTAGGCTCCACGTTGGGCCATCCCGTTTTCAGCTATCTTTTTATTGAAGTCATGCAGTTTGCACAAATAACTGAGGGAACCGCATGAAGGCACAGGTCACGTTGACCCCGGCTGAGGGGAAGAGGCTCATAGCCAAGGCAATATCCTGCATGGATTCCGTGCAGAAAGCCTACCAGGAGGGCATACTGATCATCGCCACGAGCACGACCACGGCCTACGTCGCCGAGGAGCTCATGGGCAAGGAGATCAACAAAGGGATGTTCACGGCGGGCGTCGTAACCAAGGAGGGCGCCAGCATCACCAAGGCTGACGGCAGGTACAAACACTACGTCTTCGAGAAAGGAGCGCTGAAGGAGTGCACCACCTCCGAGCTCGTACCATACCTAGCGAGGATGGGCCCCGACGACGTCATGATCAAAGGCGCCAACGCCATCGATCCCTTCGGCGCCGCCGGCATACTGCTCGCAGGCTCCGGAGGAGGCACCATAGGCACAGCTTGGGGCCACCTGATAAGGAACGGCGCCCAGCTCATCATAGCCGCAGGGCTTGAGAAGCTTGTCCCGGGTCCTCTGGACAGCGTGGCGCCCATGATGGGCACCGAGGCCATCGACAAGGCCATGGGCTGGAAGTGCGGCATGATGGTCGTACAGGGTCAGATCATCACAGAGATGGAGGCCATGAAACTGCTCTTCGGCGTCGATGTGATACCGGTGGCCGGAGGGGGGATCGACGGGGCCGAGGGATGCAAGATATTCCTGTTAGAGGGACCCGCCGAAAACGTGGAGCTGGCCTACGAGGTGCTCTCAGAGATCAAGGGCGAGCCCAAGCTCAGTACCAGCATCATGGAGAAGCCCAAGGACGCGTAGAGCCTAGGCTCTCCACTCTACATCTTCCGCGCCGTGGAAACGGGCGAACTCCTCTATGTTTCTCGACAGTTTATCCTCGTAGTCTTCCGTGGGCTCGAAGCCGTCCTCCACCCAGTAGCCGCGTATGATCATCACGTTGTTCTCCCTGTCCATCTTGGGCTCGACCCGTGCGACGAGGCGGTCGCCGTAGAGAACTGGGAGATGATAGTACCCGTAGACCCGCTGATCTCTGGGGACGTAGGTCTCCAGACGGCGCTCGAACCCGAAGAGCTCCATGATCCGCTCCCTGTTCCACATCATGTTGTCGAAGTAGACGAAAAGCCGCACCTCGTCGAAGCCGAAGCCTGAGCCTAGCTCCTCGAGTCTATCCAGGTCCCCGGGGAGACAGTAGTACGGGTTCTTGTCTCCATCGACGCTGTGCTTCACGGCCTCTTCCTCGGAGACGAGCCGGTCCAATAGCTCCTGCAGCTGCTTGGATGTGCGGTTCAACTTTATCGACCAGTGGTGATAGTACTTCCTCACCTCCTGGGGCTTGACCAACCCTAGGCAGCTCATGGTCTTCAACGCGAAGAACCTCGTCCTCTCCTCCTCGTCCGGCTCCGCGGTGTCCACGTTGGCAGGCAACACGTTCTCGGTTAGATCATAGTATCTCTGAAAGTTCTCCCTGCGGTCGATCAATAGTATCCCGGCGCCGAATAGCAGCTCCAGCGCTAATTTGGCGGGCTTCCAGTTCCACCAGCCGCCTTTCCTCTTAGGCCCCTCGAAGTCTTTGGACGACAGGGGGCTATCGTCACGGACCCTGCTGAGGACCCTGTCAAGCAGCTCGGGGTCCGCCTTGCTCCTCTTACTGAACCTGGCCCTCATCTCCTCTCTTCTTACGTTCATCGACTTGATGTAGTACCTGTAGTCCTTGAATGGGATGTAGCATGCAGAGTGGGCCCAGTACTCGAAGAGCAGCCTGTCCCTGTACGCCACCTCGTGTAGGTCCTTCTTGTCGTACTGGCCGAGCCTCGTCCACAGCGTCAGGTAGTGGGCTCGTTCGACGACGTTTATGGTGTCGATCTGGAGGCAGCCGAGGCTGTACACGGTGTCGTAGATGTCGCTCTTATCGACGTGATCCGGGAACCTGCCTACGCCTTGTTTCTCCAGCATCAGCCGTCTTACGGTCTCTCTGGTTACGGGCAAAACACAGGATTAGGCGTCTATAGGTTTTTAATGGTTACCCAAACACGTGCCGATGGACACTCTCATAAAACTCTGGTAGACCTTGGGCTCCTTGCGAGGATGACCGCCTTCTTCACGCGGGCACCCGCACAACGTATATTGAGACCATCAAGGATAACGTTTCACTGTTTATTGCCGAGCAGTTGACACGGGTTGAAAAGGATAGAGCTATCCTTTAAAACCACCACTGTATTGTCTGAGTACTATGTCCAAGAGGCCTGCCTGGGAGATCCAGCGAGAGGTGAGGGTGAAGGCCGAGGAGGAGGCCAGCCCCGAGTACGGGTGCCCGCCGAACCGGAGGACCCTTCAGCAGCACATCAGGTTCGGCATAGTCGTCATCGATAAGGTGCCTGGCCCCACGAGCCATGAGGTGGCCTCCTGGATCAAGAAGCTACTCGAGCTGGACAAGGCGGGGCATGGGGGCACGCTTGACCCTAGGGTGACCGGTGTCCTGCCTGTCACCCTCCAGGCCTCTACTAAGGTTGTGCAGGCTCTCCTCGAAGCGGGTAAGGAGTATGTCTGCGTGATGAGGACCCACGGCGATGAGAAGGAGCAGAGGGTCAGGGACGCGTTGATGCTTTTCACGGGCGAGCTCTTTCAGAGGCCTCCGCTTAGATCCAGCGTCAAGCGCCGGCTGCGGACGCGTTGGATATACGGTATTGATTTCCTTGAGGGCGACGGAAAGAACTGGCTCTTCAAGGTGGCTTGCGAGAGCGGCACCTACATACGTAAGCTCTGCTACGACGTCGGCGAGTACCTGGGGGCGGGGGCCCACATGCAGGAGCTGAGGCGCACGAGGAGCGGCCCCTTCACGGAGGAGGATGCGTGCACCATGTACGACCTCACGGAAGCCATCGACCTGAGGGACGGGGGCGACGAGGAGCCCCTGCATCGCCTCATCCGGCCGATAGAGGCCGCGTTAGAGCTATTGCCCAAGATCTGGATAAGGGACTCCGCGGTGGAGGCGGTGTGCAACGGCGCCCAGCTCGCCGTGCCGGGCATACTCAGGTACAGCACAGGCATGAACGTCAACGACCTCTTGGCGGTCTTGACCCAGAAGGGCGAGGCGGTGGCCCTCATGAAAGCCGAGATGAGCAGCGGCAAGATCCAGGCGGAGAGCCACGGCATCGCGGCGTCGCCCGTCAGGGTGATCATGCCCACGGGAGTCTACCCCAAGTCGTGGTGAGGGTGAGCGACCACTACTTCTCGCCCGAGCCTGATTCGAGGCTAGAGTACGGCTTGATTGACACGGTTCTCCGCGGAAGGAGATACAGGTTCTTGACGGCTTCAGGGGTCTTCAGCGTCAAGAAGGTGGACAACGGGACAAGGGTACTCGTCGAGTCCATGACGGTGCCGCGTGAGGGGAGGCTCCTCGACGTGGGCTGCGGGATCGGCGTCATAGGGCTCGTCGCGGCTACGGAGAACCCGTCCCTCGAAGTGACCTTGACCGACGTGAACCCCCGCGCCGCAATGGTGGCGGCTAGGAACGTGGAGAAGATGAGGCTGGGGAACGTGAGGGTTCTGACCGGTAGCCTCTACGAGCCTGTCACGGGGGAGGAGTTCGACGTGATCGTCTCTAATCCGCCGATCTCGGCCGGGATGAGGAAGGTTGTGGAGCCCCTCGTCAGAGGCGCTCACAGTCATCTGGCTGTGGGCGGGTGTCTGGTTGTCGTCGTACAGTCCAACAAGGGCGGTAGGACCCTGGCTGGGTTTCTGGAGGAGTGCTTCGGCGGGCATGAGGTCCTTGAGAGGAAGAGCGGGTACAGGGTTCTATGCGCCTGCAGACGCTGATGCTTCACGCTGACGCGGCTAGATTATGAAGTATTTGGGGCAGATCTCTTCCTTCGCGGGCCACACGTTGGAGCTTATGTTCTTGACGCCGGGGATCTGGGCGATCTCGATTCCCAGCTGCGAGTAGTGGGGCAGATCGTGGATCACGGCCAGCACCAGTAGATCGTGTTCTCCGACGGTCTTGGTGGCTACGATGACGTTCGGCATCTTGATGAGGGTCTCGAGGATCGTGTTGGGGTCGGCGCCTCTGCTGGTGGTGACGTCGATCTGGAACGCCGCGACGCCTTCGTAGCCTATCCTCTCCGCGTCGACGACCACGGTGCTTCCCCTGATCTCTCCCCTCTCGACCATCTGGTTGTAGTGGTTGATCACCGTGTCCGTGGACTTGTCGACTTCGCCCGCGATCTTCCTGAAGCTGAGCCGCGCGTCGGCGGTGAGGGCCTCCGTTATGTGGCGGTCCAGGTCGTTCATCGCTTGGCCTCCAGCAGCGGCTCGAGCTCGAAGTTCTGGGGGCATAGGAGGAACTGGTCGACCCATATGTTGGTCTGGACGTCGTTGACCTTGGTGTGGCTCTGTATGGTCTCCTTGAGGGCGTTCATCTCGTTCATGTTGCGCTTCATGGCTAGCGCGAAGACGTCGTAGCTTCCCATGCTGTGGGTGGCGAAGATTATGCCTTCCTGCTCCTTGAGGAACCCGATCACCTCGTCTATGCACGACGGCTCCGCGTCTATGCTGAAGTTGGCTATCACCTCCTTCCCGAACTTCCGCGGGTCTAGGAGGATCGTGGTGCCCTTCACTAGGCCGTTGCGCCTGAGCTTCTTGAAGCGTTTGATAATTGTGTCCACGGAGACGTCGCACTGGTTGGCGACGTCGGTGTACTTGGTGCGGGCGTCCAGCTGTAGCGCGCGGAGGATGGTGACGTCGGTGTCGTCTATCTTCATCTTTTCCTTCAACCCAGAAACCGATACAACCATATAAAAAACGTAGTATGGTCTTAAAATTTCTGGTTTAGACGGTGATCCTTCGTTTCTTCGGGTACGGGCTCTGCTTGTACAGGGCGATGGTGTTCCCTATGAGCTCCACCAGGGTGGCTCCGGTTCTGGCGGCGATCTCCTGGGATAGCTCTGTCTTCTGGGCCTTGTAGTCGTTGAACTTGACCTTGATCAGCTCGTGGTGCGCCAGCTCGTGGTTGATCCTCTCCAGCTGGCCGTCTGTGAGGCCGCCCCTGCCGATCTGGATGGAGGCCTTTATGTTCTGGGCCGTCGCCTTGAGCTTCCTCAGCTGCTCCCCTGTCAGGCTCATCGTTGTCCTCGCTCCATGTTTCACGCCGTGTTAAAAGGCTTGTTGTCTTGAAGGATCAGGGATAGGCCTCTGTTTGTTGGCGTTGTCTGGGCAGTGGTTGTTGTGTATAGTTTTATAGTTGTGGGTGGGTATTTGTGCGTGCTGGAGCCCGGTCGTCTAGTGGACAAGGATGGAGGCCTTTGGAGCCTTAGACGGGAGTTCGAATCTCCCCCGGGCTACCTTTGTTCACGGTTACTGGGAATAAGCGTTTTTTACGGTTGTGTTGTGTTTGTTGCTGCTGCCGTGTATTCTGTGAATTTTTTCTGTGGTTTGGAGTAGGGGTTGGGTGGTTTCATGTGGTTGGTTTTTTTTCTCTCTGTTCTGGGTGGTGTGGCTGATGATTCGGGGTTTCTGGTTACTTGGGGTGGTGTTATTGAATTTTTTATGGATAGTACCTGGATTTGAGTACAAGGTGTTCGATATGGATGAGATCGAGGCCGAGAAGTGATCTCTGCGGTTCCTCATTACCCGGCGGGGAGGTGACAGCCTCCGTGTGTTTCGTGGTTGACTTGTTGTGGTGTGTTGATGTGGTGGGTGTTCGGTTGTTGGGGTTCTATTCTGCTGTTGGGATTAGGGTTTCTCCGTTTTTGCTCAGCTTCCATCTTCGTAGGTGTTTGGTGGACATTTTTCTTAGCTCTTTTATTGATAGGTTTAGAGGCAGGATACTTAATAGCATATTTCAGGGCGATGAAACCACCATGACTGTGACCAGCAATCGCTATTTTATCTACTTGGAAATATTCTCGTAGAGCTTCAATGTCCTCCACTTATTCATCCATACTATACTTTGAGTGATCCTCCATGTTCTCAGATCTATCAATTCCTCTGGGCTCAAGATAAACAACTTTTCTAACTTTCTCCAGTGGTCGAAGGGTCTCTATATAGGGAGTGATATCTCCACCCACCCTGCTCCACCTGGCTGAAGTAATAATAATGGGCCTTCATCTTTGACATGGTACCAGAGTTTCACGTCTCCGCGCGCGCATTAATAGAATAACATCAATTGTTGTGGTTGTGGCGCCACCATAAAGACATGGACAAGACTAGCTAATGTAGCGCGCCCTCTTTCGCGGTGCTCTTCGCGCGAACAGATAAGTCGTTTTGAGGCGATGTTGTTACCGTGTTCGGGAGAAGGGGATGCTCCAATGACTGTATCTTTCATTCGAAACCCATTGACCGCCTATTTGTCTAACTTTCTCATCGATTCTATGCCAGTCATGCCTCTCCAACCCTCTTGGGCTTATGGTGACGTAACCTGAGTCCTGAAGCAGTACCGTGACCTGGGGTAGAAGGTCTTGGGGTAGGTGTTTTTGTACCTCTGCGCATGCAAACCTTGAAATGTGCTCATCTTGGTTTTTTTTTATCTGTTATTTGATTCATTGTGGTTACACCCGCCTCGTTCGAAGAGATAAGGAAGTTTTCACGCTTGTACAGGTTTAGCTATTCACAGATGACATACGGGTTAAATGTGTACGGGCTAGTGCGGTGATTTCGGGAGTTCTCCACCCCTGAACGATGATCCCATTACGCTTCAAAGTTCTTCTAACGCTTTTAGGTAGGTCTCTAATCGCGACGCACTCGTTTTTAGATTCAAGTATCTTTATGAGCTCAGGCTCATAGAAGCTCATCATGTTGCTGAACGTCTTCTCCTTCAAGGTCATCCCCGTCATGCGGCGGAACCTCTCATCAGGTAGGCTAGCGACAGATCGTTTCTTCGCCTGGACCTGTTCCTGAGCCTTCCTGTACGCCTGCTTGAGCTCTGGGTCCCTGTTGTACCGCATTCTCTTCAGGTCTCTCATCACGACCCATCGGCGGACCCCTAGTTTATCTGCGATCTTTGAGTATGCAAAGCCCCCGTTTATTCCATCGAGGATGTCTAGACGGCGTGTCTCTTGCTCCTGAATACTACTTGTCATTTTTTTGTTCTCCTTTTACATTTATTACGTTTACTTTGAGCCCGTTAACGAAAATACTGTGATCAGTTTTGTTCCGCGCGCGCTCCTTATGGTAATACACTTATCTTGTACCGCGTGCGGAGGGGGGTCAGCCCCATTACTTATTTGGCGCTGCCCTCCTAGAGTTTATTTTGCCCTACCTATTTTTCTGTGGCAACCCACGTTTTTACGGCTTCTTCGACTGCTCTGGATAGGTCGCCCTTTCTTCCTCCGAATATCTCGATGGCCTTGAACCTTAGCTTCTTCTCCAGTTCATCTGAGAGCACCGCGCTGATTCTACCCACTTCAATCACCTACAATTTTTTTGCGCTCCACGCGCTAGATGTTTTTCCAGTAAGCAAAGTGTCTTATGCCTTCGCTGGTTGTCGCTCTTGTTCTTGTCGTCATCTTTGTTTCACCTTGCTTATCCGCATTATATATTATGCGCTTATCCGCTTATAAGCATATTGGTTTAAGCGTTTATGTGTTAAAGATGCGATCAAGCCCATAAGGAGGAGAAGGGGAAAATCTATCTTCACAGGGAAAGAGCTGGTTATAAGTTTGGCAGCTATTTATTCAAATACCTATAGAATAAAATTTTATGCGGATACCCACAGGTTTACTTATACAAATACGGAAAATATAACTCTCATAGAGCGCTATCAAAATGATGAACTCCTACGTCGTGATCATGGCGGGCGGTGTTGGAACCCGCCTCTGGCCATTAAGTCGCATAGAGACACCGAAACAATCACACAGGCTCCTAAGCGAACGAACAATGTTCCAAGAGACCGTTGACAGAATTGCCCCGATGTTTGAACGCGATAAAATATTCGTAGTCACAGGTAAGAAACAAGCCAATATTCTATCTAAACAAGAGCCAGATATACCATCCAAGAACTTTATCATAGAACCCGAAGGAAAGGGAACCGCACCATGTATTGGCCTCGCTGCAATCCATCTTAAAAGCGTGAACCCTGAAGCAGTCATGGCAATCTTAACAGCCGACCATTACATTGAGAACCCTGAAGAATTCAGAAAAATACTAAAATTGGGCATTAAAACCGCAGAAAAAAACTATCTAACAACAATAGGCATAACACCCACCGTAGCCTCAACCGCTTATGGATACATCAAACAGGGTGAGAAGATAGACGAAATACAGGAGCAACCCGTCTACCGGGTAGACCGTTTCACTGAGAAACCTGATATAGAGACCGCTGAAAAGATGTTCGATGAAGGCATATACTCTTGGAACAGTGGGATGTTCATTTGGAACGTTATCAGCATCCTAGAAGAGTACAAACGTCAGATGCCTAACCTATACAATAACCTAATAGAGATAGAGAAATCAATAGGAACCCCAAGTTACGATTCTACAATATCCAAGTGCTGGCCCAACGTCCCAAAACAGACCATCGACTATGGTGTGATGGAAGGAGCGAGAAACGTCGCTGTAATCCCAGCAAAATTCGGATGGTCGGATGTAGGGAGCTGGTCAAGCCTGTACATGCTCCTACCGAAGGACCATAATAAAAACGCCGTGAAGGGAAACCACTTAGGTATTGACACAAGTGGTTCTATGATATATGGCGGCGAACGTCTCATAGCGACGATAGGATTAAAAGACATAATAATCGTCGACACAGCCGACGTCTTACTTGTGTGCGCCAATGATCAGGACCAAAAAGTCCGAGACCTGGTTAGGAGGCTCGAATCGGAAAGCAGATACGCCAGAGAGACTGCCATCTAGGATAAAATCTCGTTTAACGAGAACCTAGACATAGCGATACACGTGTCAGATGCACCATAAGCGACATAAACCTGGTTTTCCCTCATCACAGCACCGCAGCTGAAAATCACGTTGGGGACAAAGCCATTACACTCGTAGTACTCACATGGCTCAATAAAATGGTCCTCAGACCTGTACAGTATCTTTTTCGGGTCATCCTTATCGAGCAGCATCGCACCGAGCCTGTAGAAACGGTTCAGGTCCACACCGTGATACAGTTGAAGCCAACCCTCGTCCAGCTCTAAAGGAGGACCTGCCGCACCTATCTTGACGCAGTCCCATCTTCCCTCCCTTGGGGTAGCGAAGACATTATGGTTCTCCCAGGTAACTAGATCATCTGAATAAGCTATGCACATGTTAGGGTCAATCCTGTGCAGCATGACATACCTGCCCGATACTTTCCTCGGATAAATCACTGCGTTTTTATTAGTCACCTCAGGAAAAGGATAGATTCTCTCCCCCCAGTTCCATCTCATACTCAATAAATCATTACTATGAATTCTAGTCAAACCTATCTGGGGTGTCCATGAGAAAGCTGTATACGCCATGTAACAATACTCGTCAATAACCGTCACTCTAGGGTCTTCACAGCCTCTAACTTCTTGCGGCGTCTTTGGCTTAAAAACCGGGTGGCTCAGTCGTTCCTTAACATTGAATTTTTCGTCAGCCCAGGCATACCCTAGCCTCGAAACCATGTCTTCACCCATAGCCCTATAAAGAAAATGAGTTTTCCCACCCAGCTCAAACATAGCCGGATTAAAAACATATTTTGACTCCCATGGGTGTTCGGGTACGGGGGCTAGTATCGGATTGCCCTCGAAGCGAGACATGCAGTCCCCTGCTGCCTGATAATTTATAATGATTTTGCTGTTGTCATTACGCAGACCCTTCCTCAGGAATTGAACCAAGACACATCTCGGCTAAAAGATAGCTGATGGTCGATTCAGCTCCCTGATTTATATTCAAGCCTTCACTCGTTAGACCATCATAACACGTGTAAGAGTCTTGATCGAACAAGGGAATCCCATGCGAGTTTTCACCATGAAACCAAGCAAAAGCCTGTTCAGCCGCCCTTTTGTATTTATCATTTCCCAGCATAATCCACGCTATCGTGGCTGCCTCCACCATGCACGAGGCCTCAATAGGCTGCTGATCATACGATGCTTTTATTCCACCTTTCTCGTACCATCCGTTTGTTCCTATGGGGTGGAATAATTGGTCGTTAAACTGGATGTCTATTAAAAAGTCAAGGGACACTTTCGCGATCTCGAGATTCTTGGTCTCACCGGTTACCCTATAGGCCTCAAACAGTGACTGCGGTATTCTAGGATTAGCGTACGTCAAGTAATCCTCAAACCATTTCCAATCCAAGTCAACTGAAGACTCGAATTTATCAGTGAAATAGTTCACAAGGCCCTCAATTTCTTGGATAATTGCCTCTTCAAACGGGTAAACATAGTAATATCCACACAGACCCATCAAAGTGAACGCCTTCGCCCGAGGTGAGGTGAATCTTCTCGAATGAGGCAATGATCTGTCGAAAAGGTACTTCGATACCTCTCTAAACTTATCGGGCATCCCCGAGTTCATCGTGTATCCTGCCGCCCACAGCACGTGGCCTACGCCGTCCTCGGTGCCTGCCTCATCCTGATAGATCCTATCGAATCCAAGCTTGTTATGATAACCCCCGTCATCCTTTTGCATGTAAATGAGAAACTCAAGGTATCTTTCGGCTAGACTCAGAGATAACTCGGTGCCGTATCTTTCATGATGCCTTACAGCGGCAATGAGCGCCCTAGCGTTATCATCGGTCGCGTAACCATATCTCCTGTCAATGATCCTGTACTTCGAGTGCTGAGATACCCCTGTCTCATCTGTTAGGTTCAGCAACCCTTCCAGCTTATTATCTGCTTCAGTCATTCTCAAAGACCTATATTCTGATAGAATATGTTCACGTACCTCATGGCCACGTTGGGCCATATCATGTCACGGCTGTAATTATATGCTCGCGCCCCAAATCCGGTTCTTATATGCTCGTAATCTATCAAGTTTTCAACTGCACGAGAAATTGAATCAGGGTCCTTGAAATTACACCTCATCGCTGCCCCCTGGTTAATCACTTCCTCTGCGTGGAGAAATGGTGTCGAGACGATTGCCTTCCCCGTGCATAGAGCATATAGTAAAGTGCCACTGCTAATCTGGTCCCTGTTGGGATACGCAAGTATGTAAACGTCTGTTGCCTGAAGGAACCTGATTAACTCGCTTTTACTTAAGAATCTGTTAACGAACCTAACGTTACGCCTTAATCCAAGAGACTCCGTTAGCTCGATGAGTGACTGCCTGTATGACTCTCCTTCATTCTTCCTTACTTCAGGATGGGTCTCCCCTATTATCAGGTACAGGAGATTTGGATGTTTATCCACAAGTGGAGGAAGAGCTTGAATCGCGTATTCTAGTCCCTTTCCCCTACTTATCAGACCAAATGATGATAGAAGGAACCTATCCTTAAGGCCCAGTCCTTCTTTCACTGTAAAGCTTTGAACCCTTGGGACATTAGGACAGCCATGAGGGATGTACCTTATCTTATCCACTAGTGTGTCGTACCGTTGTTCAAGGATCTTCGCACCCACTCTGGCGAGAATGACAACTTGGTTGCTAAGCCTCAAGACCTCTTTCATGACTCGCTCAGCGTCGGGTGGTGGGTCCTGTAGGATCGTGTGAAGTGTCGTGGTCACAGGTTTTTTGAGTGTTTCCATGAAGTCTATCAGGTAGTCGCCCCAAACGCCACCGAATAAACCATACTCGTGTTGTATGTTGACGGCGTCGATGCTTGATTCGTTAATCTTGTTTGCAGCATCAATGTATGACTCTGGGTCCTCTCTCTCTATCTGAAGCTTGACTATACTTGGATAATCATAGTAACCACCTCGATCATTGATTGCGGTGATTATGGGCGGTGATAATGCCTGAAGTCGCGAGATCTCATCTACCAGATCGTTGGTAAATGTAGCTATTCCACATTCACGTGGTGGATAAGTACTGAGGTAAGTGATCACAGGTTTATCGATCGAACGTTTCATCAAATCATCTGGCATTGCCCTGGTCTGCTCAAGATAGGTGCTATAGGCAATGTCCAGCAATCTTCTCTCAGACGCGATCCCAATGATTCTATCATTTTCCATCACGACAAGTCTTCGTATGCGGTGGTCCCTCAGGAGTTCCATAGCCTTCTTTATGGGTTGACTTGACTCGATGCTAATAATTGGAGACGTCATTATTTCCTTGACACTTGTTCTCTCGACGTCCAACTGTTTCACGAACACTCTCTCTATTAGGTCTCTCTCTGTCACTATACCGATAGGTGCCCCTTTCTCAACTACTATTACTGCGCCTATGTTTTCAGCTATTAGAATATCCATAACCTTGGAAATGGGGTCCTGTGCTGACACAGTAGGTGTGCTGAGGTTAGTTCCACTAACTACTGGCAGTTCGTGTAAAATTTTGAAATAACTATTAGATTCCACATATTATCAATGTCAGATTAGTATATTTAGTATAACTCTTGGAAGGCTTAGATGTCCAACCCTGAGTCTAAGGCATACACCAAGATAGTATCTAGACGTTGTCAATGAAAAATATACAACGTTGTATTCGAGTACGCCTTCGCATACACGCAGACATTTGCCTTGGCGGTAGGGTTGAAGCTGATTAAATCATAGAATACCTTCATTTGGGTTCTCTGATGATGCAGACATGAAGATTGGTGAATGTCAGGGTTTTAGTTATGGGGTGTGGGCGCCTTGCCTCGTCTTGACGAGCCTGTGGAGGGTGTCCGGTAGGCCGGCTAGGAAGTCGCCTAGCTCGGGGAGGACGAGGCGGTCTATGAGGGTGATGGTGACCGCGATGCCGACCACGCCGTAGACGAAGCTGATGGGGTAGTGGTAGGTCTCCACGGTGGGGTCTGTGAGCCACCAGCTCAGGGGCGGCACGTCGTAGCCCGTGAGCACCACCGTCAGGACGACGCGGCTCACGTTCATAACGAAGACTAGGGCGGCGCCCAGTGCGACGGCGGCGGCCTTCCTCGCCCAGCCGCCTTGTTTCAGGGGCACCACGAGGCCGAGGATGACGCCGAGGACGTGGATGGCGCTGCACTCCCTGACGATGTAGACGTGGACGGGGCGCACCCCGCTCGTGAGGCCCAGGTAGACCAGGCCGCCTGTCACCCCGTAGCCGGACTCCAGGCCGCCGAGGCTCATCACCGCCGAGCTGGTCCGCGCCGTCAGGAGTTCCGCCCACAGGCTGGGCGCCGCCTGGAACACGAGGTAGAAGGCCATGAACACGGTAGCGTACACCGCAAGGTCCCTGGGGCTGTAGCCGCGGCTGTCCATGGTGAGGTATGGTGGGCCGGCGCTATTGAAGGGTTACCCTTACCTGTGGGTGCCAGCCTTCGGGCACCTGGTCTCGACGGCAGCCTCCAATGGCCCCTAATATCTCTTGAACAGAACGTCGAATTTGATCAGAGGTAATTAGCTTAAAAGACCCTTCCGGCGTCTATGGCCCGTTGAATCCGCAGGCTGGGCACTTGTACTTTCGGCCGAAGAGCCTGCACTTCTCGCATCGCCAGAGGGTGACTGCGCCGCAGCTGGGGCACTTGAACTTGACGGCCTTCTCATCGGGCGTTACCTTTCGTCCGCAGCTTATGCATGTAGCCATCTCGTAACCACTCCTTAAGCCAAGGCAGTCTTATTTAAGGATTGACCGCACGATTTCCGTTTCATCAAGACGTTGAGCCTGAACCGAATAAGCTTCTTTGTTCGGTTGTCATCATCTATAAGAGACAGCGGCGGCTCGGAACCAAGATGAACCGTTCTTGGTGTCAGTTGGTGTCCTGGAACTTAGGTCGTCGTGATTCAATTACCGTCCCACTCCGAGGACTTGGGCATGGGAAATAAACGCGTTAAGGCGATTACTTCAAAACGGCCCCACACTTCCAGCAAACCACAAGGTTGTCCGGAAGCTCGTAGCCACACCCTGGACAGCGCTTGAACCCCTCCCTGTGTGCCTCCGCCTCCACCGTCTCGAGGCTCGCCTCAGCACTCATGGAGCGAAAATAGGGCAATCAGGTTTCATGCTTTATGGAACATGGATCGGTTAACCATCCACCGTTGCCTACCGTTTATACTCGTCTAGCCATCCCCTGACCTCGGCGATTGAAGCCGATCTCTTCGTGTGCTCACAGTGAGACGCGTAGTACACGCCCCTCCCCGGGTCGAACCAGATCTCGAAACCCCTGTACCTCTCGACTACCCTCGGGTAGCCGGCGTCCCCCACACCCAAAGCCGTCACCTCAGCAACGAGACCAGCTCTCCCAGAGCCGCCACCCCGACGCCTCGGAGGAGCACGTACAGCAGCCTCGGGTTCCTCACCGCCTCCCTGATGACCCCCGCCTGCAGATCCATGTCGCCCCTCGACACCAGATCCCCGAGCACGCCCTGAAGACCGGCTTCCCTGAGGCCCGCGAGCAGCCTGTTGAACCTCTCATCAGGTATCCTGTTCAGCAGACGCCGCGCCGTGTACATGGTCTTGAGCTCCCTCCCGTAGAGGCCCCTCCACCGCCTCTCGTACCCGGATAGCCGCCCCCAGCACGTGTCTCCGCAGCCTAGGGCGTCGACGGCCGTCTCCCCGGCCAGCCTGGCGCACAGCCCACCCACGACGACGCCTCCACCCGTGGTGGCCTTCACCTGCCCCGCGACGTCCCCGGCCAGCAGAAGCCCGCTGTACGCGGCCCTGTCCACAGGCGGCCCCGTGCAGATCTGGCCCGCCGTCACCCCCTGCAGCTTGGCTGCGCCGAACCTCCTCCTCACGAAGCCCTTGAGGCGGTCGTAGCCGTCTCCCCTGGCGGTGCCTAGGCCGCACCGAACTGTGCTCTCGTCGATGGGTATGACCCACGCATAGAAACCCTCGGCGAGCTCGTCGCCGAACCAGACCTCGACCATCTCCGGGTCAACCTCCACGCCCCCGATCTCCGTGTTGTAACCCGTCAGGATACCCGACTGCCCCGTCTCTATCCCGCTGCGGCGGAGCAGCCTGCCACCTGCGCCCTCCGCGTCCACGACTATCCAGGGCTCGTCCTCGCCGCCGCCCACCGTGAGGCCCATGCATGTGCCTTCCATGAATCGCAGACGGTCGACCCTGGTGGAGAGCATGAACTCGACCCTCGCGTCCATCGCGGCGTCCGCCAGGTACCTGTCAAACCTGCCCCTGTCGACGACGTACGCCCTAGGCTTCCGATCCCTGATCTCGATGAACTCTCCGTCCGGAGCGTATACGCGTCCACCGTAGACCCTGTTCTGGATGAACTCGTCGGAGGGATCGACCCCCAGCTTATCTAGGCCTGTGACGCTCAGCACCCCGGCGCAGTGGTTGGGCTCCCCTATGACCGGGTGCTCCTCGTAGACCTTCGTAGTGAACCCTTCCTCAGAAATGACGGTAGCCGCGAGGATTCCCGCCGGGCCTGCGCCCACCACGGCTGCCTCGGGCTTCAAAGGGGTCAAACCCCCTAGCTGCGTTTTATGGTCTCGTAGAACTCTACTTCGTCGAGCTCCTCGAAGTAGCGGAGAATGTCCAGGGCGACGCCCCTCTTAGCGATCTGTATGTTCTCGCCGAAGAAGACCTGGTCAGAGACCCCGATCCGGAGCTTCTTCTTGGTCTTCCTGAGCTTGAACTCGCCTGTGTCGATCCCCAGGAACCTTCGGCCGATGAGGGCCTCCATCTTCTTCTTTTCGTCCGTGACGTTCTCCGTGACCCTGAGCTTGTAGACGATCTTCCTGCCGGCGAGCGGGTGGTTGTAATCCACCTGGACCCTGCCCGCGCCCACGCTCCTCACGATGGCTTGCCTTCCGTCGATCTCAAGCTCGGCGCCGATCACAGGGTTGAAGCCCTTGCTGCGCAGCATCCTGTACGGGATCGTCTGCACGTTGTCGGGGTTCCGTTCGCCGAAGGCCTCCGCCGCCGGGATCTCTATGTCGGTCTCCTCGTCGAAGGGTACGCCGGGGAGCCGCTGGTCGAGTCCCCTGAGGACGTAGCCGTCGCCCACGATCACCAGCTTGGGACCATAGGTTCTGCCTTCGTCGTAGACGCCCTCCTCGCGTGCCAGCTCCTCGTCACTGGTATCTATGATCTCGCCCGTCTCATCGGCGCGCCCCGTCATCTCCACCATTATGAAGTCGCCTTTGTTCACGGCGTTCTCGTAGCGGACCTCCTCTTCCTCGGGCTCCTCCTCGTGGGCCTCCTCCGTGGCCTCCTCTGGAGACTCCTCGATGGTCTCAGGCGTCTCCTGTTCCTCGACCTCTTCTTCTTCCTCGTCGAGGACATCAGGTTTCTCTTCTTCGCTCATATTTTATTCACTGTTGAACGTGATTAAACCAAGTTTCCTTGGGTTCTACGGTCTTAACGAGGCAAGGGATTTAAAGTCTTTCTCTAACGACCCGGGAAAATGAAGTACAAACCAGGGTTTCGAGAGAACACTTACCAGGCTATCAGAACAGCCTTCTTGGAGTCCTCTTCAAACTCGCCCTTGTCGAGCCCACCGTAGACCCTGCTGTTTTCCCATCCCGCTGATTCAGCCAGCTCCACAAGCTCCCGCCGAGTGTACAGCATGTTGTCGAAACGTATGGAGCCGACGTACTCAAGGTCTGGTCCGCGTGGTCTATACATCCTCCATACGGCGCGGAGCCTCGATGTCTCCTTGTCGAAGGATGACTCCTCAAGCCTAAGCATTTCCCTTCTCATGGAGAACCTTTTCCTGGTGAGGCTCTTCTCCGCGTAGCCTCGGTTCATCATCTCGACGACTAACACGCCTCGTTCTGTCGAAAGCTCCTTTACCTGTGTCAACACGTCTCTGTCCGTCCTAGCGTCGTAGTAGCCAAGGGACGTGAACATGCAGATGGTGGCGTCGAACCTGTAGCCGCCTAAAAAATCTTTCAGCCTCCTCATGTCGCCAGGGACGAACCTGCAGCTCCCGGACACGCCTTCCATGGCGGCGAGCTCCTCCGCCTTCGCGACGTACTCGGGTGAAACATCTACGCCCACGACTCTGAACCCATGTTTAGCCAACGCGATGGAGTGCCTTCCGACGCCGCACGCCAAGTCCAAGACCAGACCATTCTCCGGGACACCGAGCTCGCCGAAGATGCTCTTTAGTTGCGTCGCCTCCTGCTCGGCCTTCCCCAGCCGCCCCAGCAGCTCGGGGATGAACAGCAGCGGGTTCTCGATGAAAGCCTCCTCGGTCCAGTGTTTAGCCGACACCCTAACCGAGTCATGGAGTGAGCCGGAGCTTATAGAGGTTGGTGGGCTTAGAGAGATGAATTATCTCGTTTATTTTCTCGGGATTTCCATGTTGATGTTAGGTTAGTGTCTGTTTTATCTTCTGGACCAGCTCGGCTACTTGTTTCCCTTTGGGTGTGAGCTCTGTCTTTACTCGTTTCACTCTCCCGTTTGGCTGTGTGGTTATTTCCTCTATGAGGTCGGCTCCTGCCAGGGCCTTGGTTATCTTGTAGAACTTGTCTCTGTTGATGCCGTTGGCTCTCATTGTCTCTATGAGTTCCAGTCTCTCCATGCGCTGTGTCTCTGGCTCGGCGAGGACGAGTATGTATGTGAGGGTTCCCTTGGTGTCGTCGATTGTCTGGAAGATTTCGCTGGGCTCCATTACGGTTTTGGGTTCTCTAAACCGTGAATAAGATTATGCTTCTATATTCAATGATTACAGAATGATAGAATATATTATATGTTAGTTTCAACCCACAATACACACAACTATATGAGGCACCAAAAAATGAGGGAAGCATGCCGCTGAAGATCGACACATCTGAAGAAGGTCTCAGGATGATCCTCAAGGACTACCAGGAGGCGGCGCTGCGGTACATCTGGAGGCTCGGCGGAGAAGGCGCGAGCAGCCGCGACGTCTGGGTGCAGGTAAACGAGGACCTCAAGGGAGAGGGGACCATCAGCAGGGCGTCCATCATCAACTTCCTGAACGTCGTGGTGGACGAGGGTGTGCTCAACTACGCTGAGACCACGGGCAAGGGAGGGCACCGCAGGATCTACTCGATGAAGTACGACGAGGCAGGCTTCAAGGAGTACGTCGCGCGGAAGGTGATGGGTAAGCTGCTCAGCTTCTTCCCGGAGGAGACCAGAAAGGCCATCGAAGGGAGTGAGTGGGCACCCTCCTAGGCTGGTAGAGAGATGCAGAGGGTACTAGACATAGGTGATAGAGCGGAGAGCATCCGCTCGGAACTCAACGAACTCTTCCCGGGCACATCCTTCGAGGTGGATGCGAGGCGGGGAGTCCTCAGCGACATCATAGTCGTGAAGTGGACGGACGGCCCGGCCCTCACCAGGGTACAGAAGACCGGGATGAGGGAGAGGTACGACCGGGTTCTCGTCGAGGAGAGGACGGGCAACAAGGCGAGGACGGGCAGCGTCTTCGTCAAGTATGAGAGAGGCTACAGCCCCGAGGCCCTGGAGGAGGCCAGGTGCACCAGCCCCTACCTGAGCTACGACTACGCACTGCTCTCCGAGATGGACTTCCCTGCGAGATCCTAGATGCGCGTCCTAATCGTTATGTAAGCACTTTGATCTAATCCATTGTAGCGTAAAACCCAGACACTTAGACTCTACAAACATCTCCTACTAGTCGACAAGAGAGAATTTACTAATGATCGTTAACTAGCATTCAAAATGATTTTCAGTGCTTTTTTTAAAAAAAGAGGATTAATTCATCACTAGTGTGATTCTAGCAATGAATTCTATGATCTAGCTGCAGCTAAGTAACAATCCAGTGAATTATATTCAACCTTTTTTTGGGAGTTTTCCTAAAAAATTTCCTTATTTATTAAAAAGTTGTATCTTCATTCTGGAAAAGTACTTTTATAGTGACTTTCTCGCCTAAACATTCTATAGTATAACCTCCAGTAGATCTAGCCTCAAACGTAGTTTTACCCCATAATACTCTTGATCTCGCTGGTACGATTGTAGATGAACCCTTAATAAAATGAATCATTGTATCATCACTGAGTGGAGCGTGTATCCATACACTTGTTTCAACAGATAATTCTCCTTGCTCTATTCTCACAGCCCTTAAACGGTCGTTGTATAGATATACGCTGATTTCGATGTCTTCCCCAAGAACATATGTATCACTATTTGTTTGGATCTCGACAATTAATTCCCTCGGTTCAACGATCGGCGTCTCACCAGTGAGAACAACATAATAATATCCAACTATAATGATTAAGATAAAAGTCGTCATTAATAAAATATACAGATTCTTGTTAGACATCTGCTAACAGTGAATCATAATCCACTTTATTTAAGTTTAGTTTAAAAATTTAGTTCATCCAATAACAAGAACTTTGATATGTTTATTAAATCTTTAAAGGTGTTCTCATACAAGTAGTTCATCTAAACTTTTTTTGAATGTATTGTTGATGAACGTTATCGCCATACCTTGATGCCTTTCTCGTGGAGGTACTGGGCTGCGAGACCGGGGCGATGTCGTGGCCCAAAAAGCGTAAAACAGGGGTTTAGGTGGTGGGCCTGGAGGGATTTGAACCCACGCCCACCCGGTTATGAGCCGGGTGCTCTAGGCCAAGCTGAGCTACAGGCCCAACCCTCTGTGATAACAGAGAACCCAGATATAAAAACATCCCCGCACCGGTAACAATTATAAACCGGCTATAAGCTAACAATTGTACGCGCTCCTGTGGTGTAGACCGGCCAAGCATTCCGGCCTTTCGAGCCGGAGAACCCGGGTTCAAATCCCGGCGGGAGCACCAACCATAATACTCCCATCACGTAGACTAATGTCGTGAGACTCCAGGCGGCCATCGAGACCGGAACCACTGGTCTCTGGTATGGAAGGTTAGCCAGCCTCATAGGCACCCATGCGAGGGCAACCAGCAGAGAAAACCTTCTCAATGAGCTGGGCGAGGAGCTCCAATATCACCTTGAATGGCTGAGAAGAAACGGAGAGGAGGCACCCGTCATCGAAGACCCGGTGATCGATGTCGCCGAGGAGGTCTCAGGCGTCCAGCTGCTGGGCGAGTCCGGGGGAGAGGTCGCGTTTTTCCGGTTCGACGAGGAGCCTGTGTCCGACGAGCCGCTGCTTCGATGCATAAGGTACATGGGCCATAACAGGCGAGAGATTCTCCAGACGGTGGACGGCCTAACCGAAGAGGAGCTGAGCAACGTGCCCCCCGGTAAGGGCAGGAGCATCAACCAGATACTCCAGCACGTCTGCAACTCCGAGGAGTGGTACCTGTCCCGCCTCGGCGCCGAGGCCGACCCGCTGTACGAGGCGAAGCTGTGTAGACCGGTGTCCCAGGTGGACAATCTGCCGGTCTACGAGAGGATGAAGGCCGTGAGAGAGGCGTGCGTCGCGTCCCTACGGATACTGGTTCCAGTCAAGAACGGGTTGACGCTGACGAGGGCCGAGTACTCGTCCTACCCCGGTGAGAGGTGGTCCACCAGAAAGGTCCTACGCAGGTACCTGGAGCACGAGAGGGAGCACATCTACAACATCAGGGAGTACCTCGGCGTACAGCCTAGGCCTACGACCTCTAACGCTAAATAACCTCTCGCCAACCTTAAACGAAGTGAATCGTCTTGACGGTCGTAGACATCGCCAAGGATCTGATAGCCTTCGACACCAGCGGGCCCCCCGCGAGGGAGCAGCCTTGCGCCCAGTGGATCAAGGACTTCCTCGAGGACACCGGGTTCGAGGCCGAGCTACAGGTCGTCGAGAAGGACCGCGCTAACGTGATAGGCAAGATGGGCCGGGGGAAGGGGCCGGGCCTCGTCCTCTCAGGCCACATCGACGTCGTCCTCGCCGGCGACCCAGGCCTCTGGAAGGTAACCGGTCCATTCGAACCAGTTGTTAAAGACGGTAAGCTCTACGGCCGCGGCGCCTGCGACATGAAGGGCCCGGACGCCTGCATACTCCAGGCCGTGAAGGAGCTGGCCAAGGAGAGCTACAAGAGACAGCTAAGCGTCGTCTTCACGGCGGGCGAGGACACCGGAGGCTGGTACGTGACTAAGGTTCTCGAGGAGGAGAAGATCACCGTCGCCGACGCCATGTACGGCGTCATACCCGAGCCCAGCATGATGGAGATAATACCCGTCCACAAGGGCAGCGGCGGAGCCGAGGTCCTCATCCACGGCAAAGCCGCCCACAGCAGCAAGCCCGAGCTCGGGATCAACGCCAACCAGAAGGCGGCCGACTTCCTCTACGCCCTCAGGGGGCTCCAGAGCAAGCTGGACGAGACCAGGCACCCCCTCCTGGGACCCACCACCGTGGAGTGCACCATGATGAACGGCGGCTTCAAGTCCAACATCATCCCCGACCAGGCCAGGCTGACGCTGAACTTCAGGCTCATACCCGAGCACAAGGACCCGGAGGTATCGAGGAAGTGGTTCGAGGACATAATCGCCTCTTTATCCTCCAAGGACCCAGAGTTCAAGGCCGAGTTGACCAGCCACAGAGCAAGCGAGCCCCTCGACGTCCCCCTGGACAGCCGGATAGTGACGACCCTCAGAGAGATCCTGGGCACAAGGACAGTGGGGGCGCCCTACTACACGGAGGCGGTGAACTACACGAGGGCAGGCATCCCCACGGTGATATGCGGCCCAGGCAGCATAGATCAGGCCCATACACCCGATGAGTACGTCTCGCTGGAGCAGCTTGAGCTCGGCGTCTCGACGTTCAAGGAAACCGTCAAACGTATCTGCCTATAAACGATCTAATTCACCTCAATATTGTGTATTACAAGTGTAAACATTTAGGTTGACGCACACATCTGACCCATTATTCTCAACATGAGAGAGTAACAAACATCCTTCGAATAACAATCTATAACAACTTATATAAATGAAAGAAATATAGAATAAAAATAGGCGAAGAAATTGAGTGACGTAAAGTTCGACTTAAAACCAGTTCAGAAAAAGCCTTCAAGAAAGTATAGAAAAGGCAGTAAGTATGACCCTATCATCGACAGCTTCCTAGAAAGTGAACACGATCTAGTAAAGGTAGAAGTGTCTGGAAAAGACGCCAACTATCTGAGAACTCAGCTCAAGAAGAGAATCGACGCCCGTGAACTTCAGAGCAAGATCGAAGTCTCAGTAGTAAACAATATTGCCTACCTGGAAAAGATGTAAATTCCTTCAACTTTTTAACTCCATTTTTTCATTTCTTACAATCATATAGTAGTGTATTGTCTAGACTATTATGAGGGCGCTACGTGAGAACAGCTGTATACTTGGAATCAGATCTCGACCGTGGGGCAACCTAGCTTGGAGATGACCTCGTCCTCGGCCCCGGGCTCCAGCTTGAGGGTGTATAGGTGTCTACTCGTACTCAGCTTGAGCTTGACGTTGTCTGGGTTCCGCTTGATCCTGCACTCGGTGGCCTTCTCTGAGAGCTCCACGAACTCGTCCTTGTCGAATACTTCGATGGGCAACGTTTTCACTCCGTGTCCATGAAAGAAAGGGTGCTTGGTTTTAATGGTTTCGCTTATACCTCGACGGTCTTGGGCTCCTCCACGAGCCTGGCCACCAGGAAGAGGCTGGCCACCAGGAAGGCGACGTTGAGGTACCACGGGTACATGGGGTTGATCTCGTAGATGTAGCCGTTCACGAGGCTGCCCAGCATGCTGGGTACGAAGAGGATGAAGCCCTGGGCGTAGCCGCCCCCGCTTATCCCGAGGCTAACGCCTTGGCCCAGGCCCGCCATTATCCTCCCACGCACGTTGCGTGGGATGGTGTTGGCGAGGAACACGCCGGAGCTTATCCAGATGAAACTCAGACAGGGAGGTCTCATCCGCCTTGTACCCGGCCTCCGGCTTCTGTAACGCATCACGTAACTGGGTTTACGCGATTTTTATTCCTTTGGGCTTGAGCATCGGCTAAATGATATTCCATAAATAATATTATTATGCTTTTTAGTCATTTTATTTCCTCGCATATTAAATCCTTTTCTACCTCACACCTTCAATATTATAAAAATCGTTATAAATTTGAGGACAATATCTTCTTCAACAAAGTCGATCAGATTCGGTGAATGATTTGAAAAATGTATTTATAAATAGACTGGGCCGCGTAGCTTTGGATGATCAGCCCCTCGAGATATGTGAGAGGAAGGGGCTGGGGCACCCAGACACTATATGCGACTCGGTGATGAACAAGATCTCGATAGAGCTCTCCAAGGAGTACATGAAGAAGTTTGACGTGGTCCTACACCACAACGTGGACAAGAGCCTCCTGGCCGCTGGGGTGGCGATCCCCCGGTTCGGAGGAGGCGAGGTAGTTGAGCCCATGCTCTTCGTCTTCGGTGATCGAGCCACATTCAAGGTCGGGGACGAGGAGATACCGGTAGACGAAATCGCCGAAAGAAGCGCCAAGGACTGGCTGAGAGAGAAGTTACGCTTCGTGGACCCCGAGAAGCATGTGAGGTACCAGAGCCAGATCAAGCCGGGGTCCATCGCGCTGGCAGACATCTTCGAGAGGAAGGGAGACTTCCTCGGCGCCAACGACACCTCGGCGGCCGTAGGATACGCCCCGTTTACGAGGACCGAGAAGATCATCATGGAGCTGGAGAACCACCTGAACTCGAAGGAATTCAAGAGAAGCTACCCCGAATCCGGGGAGGACATTAAACTCATGGGGCTCCGCAATAAAAACGACCTGAACATTACGGTTGCCATAGCCTTCGTCGACAGATTCATCGAAAGCGAGGACGACTACTTCAAGAAGCGGAGCGAGACATACGACGCCATCACCGAGTTCGTCCACGACAAACACGTCTTCGACAAAGTAACCATAGACCTCAACGCCTTGGACGTCAGGGGGCGCGGCATCGACGGCCTCTACCTAACCGTCACGGGCACAAGCGCGGAGGCTGGGGACAGTGGCCAGGTGGGGCGTGGTAACAACGTCGTCGGCGTCATACCGCTGAACAGGCCCATGAGCAGCGAGGCCGCCGCCGGCAAGAACCCCGTGAGCCACGTGGGCAAGATATACAACGCTCTATGCTACAGGATAGCCGACAGGATCATAGCCGACGTGCCCGACGTAAAGGAGACATACGTCTGGCTTCTGAGCAGGATCGGGCGCCCCATAAACGATCCCACCGTGGTCTCGGCTCAGGTAATTCCTGAGCAAGACACGGAACTCAAGACGTTGACGCCCCAGATAGAAGAGATAATAGGCTACGAGTTCGACCACCTCGCAGAGTTCTGCGACGACCTAGCTAAGGGCATCATAACCCTGTGTTAGGCTTTTCTGGTAATCACAACAATCCCTGAGCGGACACTCGCCGCACAGGGGATTTGTCTTCCTGCAATACTCTTTCCCCAAACGCACAATTGAGCGATCGTAGAACAGGTACTTGTCCCGCGGTATGAGCGTATGTAGTGAACTCTGGGTCTCCTCTGGGCTGGCGTCCATCGGCGCTAGGCCGAGCCGCTTGGAGACCCTGGAGACATGGACGTCAACCGGTATCGCTGCCTCGCCGAAACAGTGTGTCAGCACTATGTCCGCCGTCTTTGGGCCGACCCCTGGGAGAGTTAGGAGCGTTTCCCTGTCCCTTGGCACGTCGCCGTCATTACGCTCCATCAACGCCCTGCAGGTCCCCGTAATATGATCGGCCTTCTGACGGTAGAAGCCGGAGCAACGTATGAGATCATGGAGTTCCTCTCGGCGCAGCCCCAAGATGTCGCCGGGCGTCGAGGCTCGTGAGAAGAGCGTCTCAGCAGCCCTCTCAGAGTTGCTATCTCTTGTGCGCTGGGACAGGATGCATCCAACGAGTGTACGAAACGGGTCGTGTCTCGACGGGGTCTCCAACAGATCCGGGTAAGCCTCGGACATTTTATCGATAACGGCGCTAACCTTGGGGTCTATTGCTGAGCAGCTCCTCGTGTCTTCTCCTCAGGAATTCGGGTAGGCTCTCGCCTCTGCTCTTCGCTATCCTACTCAAGGCCCTATGGACCCCCGTGGAGTACTGGGCCGCCTTCTTCGGTCTGTCGCTGACCTCCGCCGGGAATCCGAGGTTTTTAGCCAGCCTCCTGAGTATGGTCTTCCTCGGTTCCTCGATGTTAGGCGGGAGCTTGTACTTTGTCGGCACTCCCAGCCCGAACATGATTATTCTGGCGTCCGCGAAGGGCAGCACGAGCCGGGCGCCCAGGTCTTTGCAGATCTTGGTGTCCCTGTCGTAGTTGTCTCTCCAGGACTCCACCACGTCCCTGTACATGGTGGCCCTCACCTTCTCTCCTTCCGTAAGCCACTGCTTCATGTACTTGTAGTAGCCGCCGAAGAGCTCGTCACTGCCGTTACCCGAGAAGATGGTTGTGTGTCCACCCTCCATGGCTTGTTGTGCGGCGAAGTACAGGGGCGCCGCTACGCCTATCTTCATGGGGCTCGGGTCCTCTACGCTCAGTATTATTTCGTCGAGGCTGTCCTCGAGTTCGTCCTTGGTGAAGGGATGGATGTTCACATCCAGGCTCAGGGCTTCGGCTGCTCTTCGCGCCTCCCTGTATTCCCGTTGGTCTCCGACGCCCACGCATATGAGGTCTAGATCGCCGCCGGCCTCTTTCAAGTAGTGGGCGGTCAGGGTGCTGTCGATGCCGCCTGAGAAGGCGACGGCTCCTCCTCGTGTTTTCCTCACAACATCCTCGGATACTTCAGTGAGCAGTTCATGAAGCGTCTCCGTGCACTGGCTTTCAGGCTGCCCCGACTGCTGCGGCTGCGTAATCCTCTTCACTTCTATAATATTGTGTCCTTCTTTCGACAGTTCCACCAGGGTCCCCGGTATTACGGGGGCGGGCTCTATACTTATCGCCATCAACGCCTTCATGTTTGAGGCGGCTGCCAGGGCCTCATCGTTGACCCCATGGTATAGGGGGACAGTACCAACGACGTCTCTCGCCAAGAAAATTCTCTCACCGTCTATCGCGACGGCTGAGAATGCGCCGTCCACATCTGAGACCAGCTTCCTCATTCCTTCAGCGACCTCGTTTTTTAACAATTCAGCCGCGTGGATGGTGTCCGGCTCAACGGTGCTGAATATTAAGCCATCGAAGACCAAGGCTCCGGATTGCTGTAGGAGTGGCTGCTGTGGGAAAGCTGATATGCTTGATGACCTGTACGCTATCAGAGATGAGCCCATGCTAGGCATGGCCTTGAGGGATCTGTCGAAGAACTCACCCGTCTCTGGGGAGGCGATGCCATACAAAGGGGGCTCTGGGCCTCCCGTGGCTCTAAGCATTCTATTGAGGTGGCTGGTTACGTCTTGCCCCTTCCTGCCTAGTACAGCTGCGATGTATCCCATTGCAGGGTCTTTCATAATCGATGAATATCTTTGTTGTTATACCTGATAGTCCTCTGCCTGCTCAAGTATCTCGTCCACCTGTCCCTCCATGAGCATAGCTCCGTGTAGGAAGCTGCCCTTACGTTTGTCGTCTGCTAGAAAGGTCTCTTTTATGGGGTACGGCTTCTTGAAGCGTATCAGGGGTTTTAGTGTGAGGGCGCACCTCCAGTTGTTCTCCCTGCAGTAGTTCTCCTCCTCTGGGCTCATCTCCCAGAGCATCTCTACTTTATCTGTGACGCCGTATCCTAGGAAGCTGTCGCCGGCCTCCGTCTTCTTAGCTAGGAGGATGGGTGTGCCTCGTTTCCAGTTCCTCATGATCCCTGAGTAGTATTTCTTTATCTCGAAGATCTGTTCGACCCAGTCGTCTGTGCTTACTCGAAGTATGTAGCCAGGGTTCTCTTCGGAAATCATAACATCAGATTAATTGTTAATATTATATAAAACAAATGTGGTGTTTAACCCTAAAAACTGAGGCGCTCGGCTATCTATTTATGGATGTGTATAATAATACATAAAACTAAAAAACTGTTCTTATGTTATTTCTTAATATTTTTATCTAGTTTCTCTTCTTCTTTAGCTAGTTGTTTTTTTTTCTTTTTTGGCTGCTTTATCTTTTTTATTGGTTGATTTTTCTTCTAGTTCTTCTACTGGGGGGAATCTGCTAGGGGGCCTGCTGGTGGGTCTGCTGGTGGGTCTGCTGGTGGGTCTGCTGGTGGGTCTGCTGGTGGGTCTGCTGGTGGGTCTGCTGGTGGGTCTGCTGGTGGGTCTGCTGGTGGGTCTGCTGGTGGGTCTGCTGGTGGGTCTGCTGG
>Ga0307378_10000104_pt1 | contig 155555 bp, 155 predicted proteins | sample UN1MG_FD_202238 | JGI IMG/M metagenome (GOLD analysis project Ga0307378, IMG submission 202238) | Soil microbial communities from Risofladan, Vaasa, Finland - UN-1 | ecosystem: Environmental > Terrestrial > Soil > Coastal area > Acid sulfate soil | place: Finland: Risofladan, Vaasa... | reverse complement strand
TACGCATAATTATTCTTTACAACTAATTTGTTTGGAGAGGGTATACTACTTAACTCATAACGTAAATCACTAATTTTTGAAGGACTAAGAGGATTACTAATATCATAAATTCCTAAACCAAAACCAGCCTTACCAACATAAGCATAATTTCCATCGATGTAAAGTCCGGTATGAGGTCCTCCAGAGTAGATTTCATTGACTATCTTAATATCTGATGCATCGCTAATATCAAGTATCTGATACCCTTCACCAACTAAAATATAATATGCATAATCACCTTCTATCGAAGAAAAACCATATTCACCATCAGTAAAACTCCCTTCTAAAGAATTTTCATTTAGGATATAGAAATGATAACAATTTGACACATATATCAAACCATCACTCACTTGAACATCATAGGCATTTTGTGGTTGTGTTGGATGTAAAAATTGTAGTTCTAAACCAATAGATGCAGGATTTGAAACATCAAAAATAAAAACTCCTTCAGTACCTGAAGCAACATAAGCATAATCATCGTTAACACATACCCTTACTGAGTGAGTTGTATAAAGTGCAGAATCAAGTTTTACAGGATTTGATTTATCTGTTACATCGATAGTTATTAATCCTTCATTAGGACTTGCTATATAAGCAGTATTCCCATCTTTGTAGACGCTAAAAGGTTTTGCTATAGAGAGTTCACTTTCAAAACTTGGATTTGTTTTATCAGAAATATCCACAATATGTAATCCTGTTCCTGAAACACATAAATAGGCATAATTTCCATCAATGAAAATATCATTTAGACCATTAGAACATGAGTAATTACCAACAAACGTGGGAGATGAAGGTGAGCTAACATCAAGAATAGTGAATCCTAAATTATTAATTGCATATGCGTAATTACTTGCTATAAAAATCGTGTAATAACTATCTTTCTTGTTAGCATAATTCCAGGTATTTAGCAATGTAGGATTATTGTTGTCAGTGACGTCATAAATATACAATCCCTCTGAAGAACAAACGTAAGCTTTTGATCCATCAACAAAAATATCCTCAAACTCTCCATAATAGTCATCGAATCCACCGATTTTGGTACAGTTAACACCAGATATTTGATTTTGATCAGTAAATATAAGATTTCTTTCAAATTCATTTTGAGTATTTGCTCTAAGTGATAAATTTGAAGAAACGTTCAAAGTAGAAAATAGGATACAAAAACAAATTACAAAATCAATTAATAGATTAAAAATTAAATGCTTTTTTCGCAAATTACATCCCTCACTAAACCTTCTATAAGGTTCTATAATTACTATTACATTTAACTCAAAAAGATATAATTATTCTGGTAAAAAGTGGTTTTTTTAATTTTTGTCTACTGTTTTTTCGGAGAAAATTACTAAAAGTTATAACCTTTTGTTTCTTTGCTGAGAGATAAAGAACTGTTATTCTACTCTTTCCAAGACTACTCTCTTTTAACCCGAGAAGAACAAAAAAAAATTAGTGGAAATAGGATGGGGATTTCAGTTAATAAGAGTCTTGATAACATACGACTTTAAAACTTCTTAGGAGTATTTCTTAGATCCTACTTTGACAAAGGATTTTATTTAAATTATAAAAGAAAAAGTGTTGGTGAAAACCACCAACTAAAGGATTACTTTTGAGCTTTTTTTCTCATTGTTATATTCAATGCAATAACGATTATTGAAACAGTAATGAAAAATGCTATTGAAGTTGTGGTAGGCAATTGTTTGTCCCTTTATCAAGCACTTCATACCCAAACCGAACAGTAGTAGTAGCATTTTCTAATACTAAAACAAATCTTTCTCAAAAAAATTAATATATTAATTTATTCATTTTAGATATATTGGAGAGGTTGTTATGAACATAAGAATTCGTAATTTATTAACGCTCATTATTTTAATTTCTTTTACTCCTTTTCTATCAATTACAAATATTGATTTAAAAAATAGTGAAAATAATTTCCAAGAGTTTTTACCAAATGCTATGGGCATATATCAAAAATGGAACTATACAATTGAAAATTGTAATAATTTTATAGGCTCCCCTGAAATAGCTGACTTAAATGGTGATGGTAATTATGAAATAGTTATACAAGCACAGCAAGACATTTTATGTTTAAGTCATTTAGGTGTAAAATTATGGAATAGATCATTTGATATGAATAACCATTTAGGTAAACCTGCTATTGCAGATTTAGATAGAGATGGTAATTTGGATATAATAATTAATACCGGAGAATCCGATAGACAGATTGTCTGTTTAGAAAATGATGGCAATATTAAATGGCTTTACAATGTTGGAGAGGAGTCTTTAGGATCAGTAGCAGTTGCAGATATAGATGGTGACTATAAATTAGAATTAGTTTTTTCAACTTCCAATAAAACCATTTGTTTGGATCATTGTGGTAGATTAAAGTGGGTTCATGAGACAGGAGGATTTATATGGAATACTCCTGCAATAGCAGATTTGATAGGAAATTCCAATAAGGAAATAATAGTAACAACTTACGAAACTAATACAACATATTGTCTTAATAATGAAGGAATAGAACAATGGCACTTTCAAGCTAATGGTGATATAACTTGGGGAATCACAATTGCTGATGTAGACAAAGATAGCTTATTGGAAATATGTTTTGGCACAAGAAATAGTACTTTATATTGTTTAAGTAATTTGGGGATTCAAGAATGGAATTATACAATAACAGCAGGCACCTATTCTGGAACACTGCCATCGATTGGAGACATTAATAATGATGGTGAATTAGAAGTTTTATTTGCATCACCCGATAATCATAGAATTTATTGTATCAATAATGCAGGTCAAGAAAATTGGTATTATCCTACAACAGATGCAACTTATGCAACTCCAGTATTAGCAGATTTAGATAATGATGAAAATCTAGAAATACTCTTTGGATCTAGAGATAATGAATTTTATTGTTTAAATAAAGATGGTATTCTTATTTGGCATTTTTCAGCAGTTAGTTGGATTCAAAGCTCAGCAGTTATTGGAGATATTGATCAAGATGGTAAATTTGAGATAATCTTTATTTCTATTTATGATAAAGTCTATTGTTTGGGTCTAACGGGGATTCAATCCTCAGGAAAATCTCCTTGGCACACACATTTAGGTTCTATCTTCAACAACGGAAATATAGATTCAGATGGTGATTTTATCGATGATTTAACTGAAGAATATTACCAAACGAATGTATTATCGAATGATACCGATAATGATAATTTAAATGATTGGAAAGAAATTTGTACTTTCAAAACTGATCCCACGAATGATGATACGGACTCTGATGGTTTAAATGATGAAGAAGAAATCAAGATATACTTGACTAATCCGTTAGAAAAAGATACAGATAACGATGGTTTTTCTGATTATATAGAGATTATAAATGGTACCGATCCAAAAAATCCTTTGGATCATCCACCAACTACAGTTACTCTTCCACCTGTTACTGTGACACCTCCTCCTGAAACAATTACAGAAAATTTTACAATATACCAAAATGTTACCATTACTCCGTCCAACGGTGGAGGTATATTTTTAGTTTCAATTATTACAATATCCTCTCTGGGATTGATTATTTTTGTTATTATTAAAAAATATAAACGATAATTCTCAATGGAGCTCTGCTCCTTTTTTTAATTTTAAAAAAAATCACTATTTTGGAGAAAAATACTAAAAACAGCTCCAAACTCATGCTCTTTCTATCCAACTAAAAAATAATCTAACAAAGGAAGAGAGAAAAGAAGAAAAACAAGAAAGAGAAACAAAAAAAGAGAAAAAAGTGAAAAAAAACATTCTGAAATGCTACAGATACACCAACTCTTGGTTCTATTTTCTTCTAACAATTTCATCAGCATTTCTTACTCTCATTTTAGTTACTTCATAAATTATATAAAGAAAAATAAGGAGTTAATATAGGATTCGAGCAACTCAAGGGAAAAAATCCATTACAGGAAAAAGGAAGAAGATAAATTATTTTCTGCAGGAGGGAAATAATTTATTCCGTATGGCATTCCTTAATTGAGTTGCAGTAGTGATCCAGTGCAATTATTTTACTAGTTCTTCTGCTTTGATCGAAAGCACACTCTTTTTTTCGAAAATCGAAATGCTTATTTTTCGTATAACGTTAGTATATTTTAATTCTAGAAAAGGAATTGGATGAAAAATGACTGGTAAGAAACTTACAAAAGAAGTTGTAAACATATATGGTGAAGATTCTAAGAGAATAACTGAATGTTATAATGAAAGAATAGCCATCTTTAATTCAATTAGAAAAGGCATTACTGCTGAAGAAGAATTAACAATGTTCTTTAAAATTAGCAAACTTGATTTCCATTTAATACCATATAATGATAATCAAGGTTCGAAACACCTATTTTTGCGAGGTTTTCTTAAAGGATTAAGTTGGGGACTCAAAATAGTTGAAAATAGGAATAAAAAAGTAAACGAACAAGCAGATTTCTCAGCTTCTTTGGATTATTACTCTTAGGTTTGAGCTTCTAGAGATTATTTAATTAGAGCTATTAGAAATTAGCGACTTTAGATTTTTAACCTTAAAGTTTAATAAAAAAGTTGAGATAATCTAATTGAATCTGGGTGCTCCCTGTGTAACAGTTCCTCAATGCTCCTACAAAGGGATTGAAAAGTGAGGGAGCATACCCAGTTTAAAATCTGAGCTTCTATAAGGTCTCTATTAAGTGGGAATTATTCTAAGTATATCTTTCTTGAAGACACACTACTCGTAAGAAAGAATCTCCAGGGGAGATTTACTAGATATCCTTTTCCTGTAGTAGAGTTCTCTTCAAAGATAAACTAAATCCCAAATTAACTCCTTTTTCATTCTTATATTCTTTTTGAAGTGACTGTTTTTTAAGTAAAAGGTGTTTTTATGGCTAAATTTAAATCATTACTTGAGAGAAATGAACTTTGTAAGAGAATTTTGTTAATGGATCACTGAGAGAGATGCAATGCTGATTTGTAGATTACTCTTAAAAAACTGCCTTCTTAATAAATTAGTTTGTGATTTTCCTTCACAAAAAAAGATTAATCAATAGAAATATTGTATTTTTAATTAGTCTTTATTAATAACACTATCTTTTCTAGTGATGCTTTTTGTCGCTAACACAATCTTTTTTTAAATAATAAAAGATATAGTAAAGTAGGCTTTTTTTAGAAAAGGAGGCTAGGAAAATTTGTATTATAAAAATGAAAAGGAATACCAAAAGGAATACAAGAAACATTTGGAAAAAGGGACTTTACATAGCTTTTGCCCTTTTATTGAGCAAACATGTAAAGGATTGGAATGTAAATTTTTCAGTTATAAAAATAAACAATATGATTGTTTACTATGTAAGCTCTATCAAGCAGAAGAACATTTACTGAATAAAATTGGTGAGAGGTTGATTGTGTTTGACGATGATAATTATTGAAACAAGCATTTTAAAAACGATTACTTAAGTAAATGTTTCTTATAGAATAAAAACTAAAAGATATAACTCAAATAATGAGGAATTATTTTTTCAACTTTTAAAGGTAAAAGAAAATTTAACTCCTTTTTACTGATATAATAATAATCCATATCATATAATATGACAGTTTGTTTCTAGCAACAATTTTGGACCAGAATTAAAGTTAAAAAAATGATAAAAAAGGTATTCCGAAATGCATCAAGAGATACACCCAGCTCTTTTTTCTTCTAACTATCCCAATAGAAATTCTTACTCTCATTTTAGTTACTTCATAAATTATATAAGGAAAAATAAGGAGGTACTATGGGATTCGAGCAACTCGAGGGAAAAAAACCATTACAGGAAAAAGGAAGAAGATAAATTATTTTCTGCAGGAGAAAAATAATTTATTCCGTATGGCATTCCTTAATTGAGTTGCATTAGTGATCTATCTAAAGAAAAAATTCAAAGATTTTTTAGTGGACAAATTAGTGACTTTAGATTTTTAACCTTAAAGTTTAATAAAAAAAAGAGAGATAATATAATTGAATCTGGGTGCTCCCGGTGTAACAGTTCCTCAATGCTCCTAAATAGGGATTGAAAAGTGTGGGAGCAAACCCAGGACAACATTGTGAGAAAGTTGTTTTTTACTGGGGATTATTCCAAGTATATCTCTAGTAAAGACACACTACTCGCAAGAAAGAATCTCTCGGGAGATATGATTCTATGCGTCCTTTTCCTGTAGTAGAGTTCTCTTCAAAGATAGACTAAATCCCATTTTAACTCCTCTTTCATTCTTATATTCTTTGTGAAGTAACACTTTTTTGCAAAAGGTGTTACTATTTATGATTATCTTTTAGGTACTATCTATTCTTCGTCATTCCCTTCATAGCTTTTGATGAATGTTTCATCTTTGTATTTCTTTCCGTCTCTCCAAAGGATTCTCTACTTCTTGGTAACCAACACGACTCATGGAGTAAATCTATTAAGGAGTCTGGATGCTTATTTCTCTTAGGGATTTATTATGGGAAAAATTTTACGATTAGTATTCAATCGTTTGGGGGTTGTCCTCCTCATAAGTGTGATATTATTTTCAGTTCCTCAACAAATCAATTCTTTAATTGATTATACTAACTCAGTTTCGAATGCAACAGCTGTGACTGCACACTATCCCGATTTGAATTTTAGCACCTACCTAGGTGGAAATGATGGAAGCGAACGAGGGTATGGCATTGCTCTTTCTGAAGATGGCAGTTACTATGTCACGGGTCAAACTGGTTCCAACGATTTTCCCACCAATAATGCTTATGATAGTACTTATAATGGGTGGTATTTTGATGCCTTTGTTGCCAAGTTCGCTACGAATGGCACCCTCCTTTGGAGTTCCTACCTTGGAGGGAATGCTAATGATGCGGGGTTTGGTATTGCTGTTACTGAAGATGGCAGTTGCTATGTAACAGGCTTTACCGCTTCCAACGATTTCCCTATCCTGCATGCCTATGATTCCACTCCTAATGGTGATTGGGATGTTTTTGTTACGAAGTTTAACGCTAATGGTTCACTCCTCTGGAGTACCTACTTTGGTGGAGCTTGGTGGGATGAAGCTTTGGGCATTGCTATTGCAAGTGATGGGAGCTGTTATGTGACAGGTTATACTGTTTCTCCTGATTTTCCCACCCAGCAAGCTTATAATAACACTAACAGTGGCTGGGGTGATGCGTTTGTTGCTAAGTTTACTTCGACTGGTTCTCTTCTTTGGAGTACTTTTCTTGGGGGGAATAATATCGATCGTGGCTATGCTATTGAAACATCTACAGATGGGAGCTGCTATGTGACCGGTTATACTGGTTCCACTAATTTTCCCACAAAGAATACTTATACTGATTCATTAAATAGTGGATTCGATGCCTTTGTTACTAAGTTTTCTCCCAAAGGAGTTCTCCTTTGGAGCACTTATTATGGTGGGAGTCAAACGGATAAAGGATATGGTATTGCTGTTACCAACAAAGGCAATTGTTTTATCATTGGTACAACCCATTCACCTGATTTTCCCACCAAAAATGCCTTTGATAATACTTTAGGTGCTTCTAGTGATATGCGTTTATAGCAAAATTTATTAACATACCCACCCTCGCTACTCCCCCTTTCTTAGTCTTTATAGCTGTCATGCCAGCTACCGCATTCATGCTGGTCATCGCACTTATTTTCTATAAGAAACGGAAGTAGCTTCGCATTTTTTCTTTTTTTGCTTCAGCAATTACATACTTGGTCCAGTAATTGAGTACTTTAAGAAAATCATTGTCAACTCAATAGCGTCTTTTCTTTGGTCAGGAAGGAATTGGCTTGCTTTTCTCTCCCAAAGTGCTGCCATCCTCCCACTTCTTCGCTATCTCTCCTCCTCCACTTCCAAGTCCTCTTCCACCTAGATGCCCCCTACTGGTAATGGGTCTACCTAACAAGTAAGTACTGATTCAGCACCTAGAGCAAAGAATCCTCCAGTAAAGGAGAGAAACGATTAATAGTAACTGATTAATCAGCCACAACTTGAGGAGCTAGTTTTGGACCAATAAAGGATTAAAAAAAATCATGTCATCGTAGAACTTTCAGGAGAAGAAAAAACAAACAAGGAAGAGAGAAAAGAAGAAATAGAAGAAAAACAAAAAAGAGACAGCTTTCTCAAGTGAGTGAAAATAAATGTTAAACGAAAAAATGGAAAAATTGTTGGTGATAAACACCAACTAAAGGATCACTTTTGAGTTTTTTTTCTCAGTGTTATATTCAATGCAATAACGATTATTGAAACAGTAATGAAAAATGCAAACGAAGATATTGAAGGTAAATTATCTGTTCCTTTATCAAGCACTTCATATCCAAACCGAACAGTTGCAGTAGTATTTTCTATTAGGACAACTGCTGTATACCTTATAGAACCATGATAATCAATAGAGCTACTTACCAATGTAAAAGTATTTGAATAGTTTTCTCCTGGTTGTAATGTAACATTAGTTGGTATTGGACTCCAGATAATACCATCCACTGTTGCAATAATAAACGAAACATTCGATAATGAACTTGGTAAAACAGTTATGTTGATAAAAATTCTTCCCCCAGGAAAGAGACTTGGAGCTTCAAAATTGGGTGAGGATGGCCATTCCACAACTTCATCCTCTTCAATATACTTGTTAGTTGAATAATTTGATCGTAAATTGCTATTCTTAGCACCGAAGCAATTAATACTTAGTGGTAAGAGTATTCCTATTACAAGTAATAAAATGATCTGCAAAGTTCTAGTAGTTTTGAATAAATTGCCTTTTTCTCTTCTCATATGTTTATTCTCCATTTGGAATTAGAATATTTTCTTTCAAAGATTGCTTGAGTAATAATAAAGCTTGACCTATAGAGGATTTTCCAGTACCATTTATTCCAATTAAAATTGTTATAGGTTTAATTTTTAGTGAAACATCAACAATTCCTTTGAAATTCTCTAAGCTAAATGTATATAGCATTTGAATCCCCACACAAATGAATTATTTATTGAAGTTATAGTTTAATAAATTATAAATTATTTTGAAGAAACAATTCTACATTGCTGATTTATTACCATTGTGTTTTGATTTCTTTTCAATATATGATAACGGTTTTTATCAAATAAATATTAATTTTTAGAAATTTAAAATGAAAGATAAATCCCATTAAATGCTAATTATTCCTATATTTCGTTGTTTAATGTTAAACTGTAATATTTTTAAAAATAGCTCAAGTCCTTTCTTTGCAGATGGTTTAATTCCAATTGTATCAACTAGCTCTTCTGGTATCTCCCAGCTATCACTCTTCCAATCATAAGGACCTCCCAAAATTTTGTAATGTCCTGGACTTTTTGCATGCATTGTTTCATTTCGGATTTTCTTAAAAACCTCAATTTCTCTTTTTAATTCTTTATCAATAATTTTATACTTTAAAGCATCTTCAAATATTTTGCTTGATGCAGGAGTATGTTTTAGTTTTAAATATTTGGTTGTAGAAATTGATTTATCATTCTGGCTATCTTCATTATATTTAAAAAATTGACTTTTACAAAGAAGAAATTGCTCAATTGTATTATAAATTATTGGAATAACTGAAAGAAAACAACCATTCATATAGGAACATTTAGCAGCATCATAAAGTATACGAGGATTGTGAAAAAAGAGAATACCACTTGTTAAATATTTACTTTCAAGCTTCTTTATCCACTGATAGTTATTGTATCTTTCATTTAGAGATTCATTTATTTTTGTTTTGAATTCATCGTAACTTAACATTATTATTCCCAACATTTCTATCAATGGATTTACATAATTTATTTTTTGTTACTAAAATACATCCCTAGATTATCAGATCTAAAAGATAACTAGGAATGATCATTAAAGTCATTTTAGAATTTGTTGAAGATAATAATCTCAAAATTCTTTCAGAAAAATAATTATGATCTAATAATTTCTCACAAAGAGTTTTAAATAAAATTTAAAGCTAATCAGTTTATTCAAATGATTATCTATTTAACCATATTTCGAAGAAATCTAAATTTCTTGAAAAAACAAACAAGGAAGAGAGAGAAGAAGAAAAACAAAAAAGAAAAAAAAGCTCTTTTACTTTTTAATTTTCCGCGTTTCTGCGGAAATCATCGTCATTGTAGATCTTACTTTATTCAGATGCCTTACTTTTGTTGTTATTATCTCTTTCAAGTTCTCCATTGTATCTGAAGAAATCTTTGCTACTATATCGTATACTCCATATACCACTGATACCTCTTCTACTTCCGACATAGCTTTTAACTGATCTATTACTGCTTCTTCTCCACCAATTTCTGTATTTATCAACACATATGCACTTGCCACTCTTATCACCTTTTTTCTTATACTATTCACTCTTTTATAGTATTTAATTTTTTAGGGACTTTTTTGTTCTTCTTCTCTCTCTTTTTTCTCCCCGTCCTCTTTTTCTTTCTTTCACCATCAGATTTTTAACTTATAGTTTTCTTACATTATCCGATTACTGTTTCCTTTTTTGGGCGGTTTAATCATTATTCATTCCTAGCTATCTCTTTCCTTTATTCCATCTATGTTTATACTTTCGATTATATTTTCGCTAGGTGAAAAATTATATGACTGAACCCAAAGATCTTTCTATGATTGCCACTGAGCAAACTCTTACTGGTACTAGCATGTTAAATTGGCTTCGCCTTTTGTGGGAGAATAAATTTAAACTTAGTTTTAAATATCTTCACAAAATTTTGCTCATTAATATTATGATCATCTTCTCTACCCCTTTTATTTGGTTTGAGAGGCTTTTCTTTACCCGTCGTATTAAGAAAACTGAGATCAAGCATCCCCCTATTTTTATTCTTGGTCACTGGCGTTCTGGTACTACTTATCTTCACATGCTTCTTATTCAAGACAAGCAATTTTCTTTCTGTTCCAACCTTCAAAGTTTCATGCCTTTTGTCTTTCTCGGTAGCACATGGCTTTTTGGTCGCATCGTTGCTGATGCTATGCCTGAAAAGCGTCGTCAAGATAATTTTGTTCTTGGTATTGATTTACCTTCTGAAGAGGAATTTGGTGTTGGTAATCTTTATCCCATTGGTTTTTATCATGGTTTGTCTTTTCCCAATAAACGCATGTATTATGCTCGCTACATTAACTTTGAAGATGTTCCTGAAAAGAAGGTCAATAAATGGAAACAAACCTACCAATTCTTCCTTAAGAAATTAACTTATGCGTCCAAAGGCAAGCAACTTGTTTTAAAGAATCCCCCTAACACTTCCCGCATTAAGGAACTTTTAGATATGTTTCCTGATGCTAAATTCATCCACATTTATCGTAATCCCTACGAGGTTTTCAATTCTACTGTTAAGATGTACACCAGCCTTGTTCCTCCCTTTTTCCTTCAGAGACCTGATACTGATAGTCCTAATGAGGTTATTTTTGATGTCTATGAAATGATGCATAAGAAATTCTTCGCTGAAAAACATCTCATCCCTAAAAATAATTTTATCGAAATCCGTTACGAAGATTTTCTTCAAGATCCCTTTAAAACTATTGAATCCATTTATAGCAAACTTTCTTTACCTGGTTTTGCTGAGGCTAAAGATGGCATCAAAGCTTATATCTCTGAACAGAAGAGCTATAAAACTAATAAGCATAAATTCTCTCGAGAGATAATTGATGAAGTCTCTAAAAGATGGGATTTAACTATCAAAGCTTGGGGTTATTCTAGGCCTGAATAATAATTTGGTTATTTCCCTCCCTTCTTCTTTCTTTTTTCTTCTAACTCATTTTTTTAATTAGGGCAAAATTTATTATACAAGGAATCTCTCAATGTCTCTTTGTCTACTAATGTATTAGACATTTATTGGAGGAAATAATTTCAATGCGTAAAAGATTATTCATTCCAGGTCCAACCGAAGTTTTTCCAGAGGTCTTACTGCAACAAGCTAAACCTCTTATCGGTCACCGTCCTGCAGAATTCACAGCATTATTCACTGGTATTGTTGGTAAGCTTCAAAAATTCCACGATAGCAAATACTGGCCTGCTGTTATTACTTCTTCTGGAACTTTATTTATGGACATTACTGGGCGCTCATTAGTTAAGAAAAAAGCCCTTGGTTGTGTTAATGGTGCTTTTTCACAGCGTTTTGCTGAAACCATTGCTGCTTGTGGAAAGGAAATTGACACTCTTGATTTAGAATGGGGCATGGCTATTAAACCTGAAATGATCAAGGAAAAATTATCTTCAGGTGAATACGATACTGTTCTTGTCTGTCATAATGAAACTAGCACTGGTGTAAGAAATCCTATCTATAAAATTGGAGAAATGCTCCATAAAGACTTCCCTGATGTGCTTTATGTTATTGATTCTGTTTCAGCTATGGGTGGAGATAAGGTAGAACCAGAAAAAATTCACTCCGATTTGATTTTCACTTCTACTCAAAAAGCCTTTGCTCTTCCCCCCGGGTTAGCAATTGGTTTTGTTTCGGATAAAGCTATTGCTCGTGCTGCAGAAGTCCCCCATAGGGGTACTTATACTGACTTGAAGGGTATTTATGATTATTATCAAAAGAAACAACAAACTCCCTCTACTCCTAATATTTCACTTCTCTATGCTCTTGATTATCAATTAGATCGTATGCTTGAGGAGACTGCTGAAGGACGTTATCAACGTCATCTTGAAATGGCTAAATGGACTCAAGATTGGGCTAACAAGCACTTTGAAATGTTTCCAGAGAAAGGATATGAATCTCTTACTGTATCCACAATCAAGAACACTCTTGGAAAAAGCATTTCTGATCTTAACAAAGAACTCGCTAAAAGACACTTCATGATTTCCAATGGTTATGGTAGTCAACTTAAAGAGAAAACCTTCAGAATTGGACACATGGGTGATTGGACTCTTAGTGATGTTAAGGAAGTCTGCAGTCACATTGAAGATATTTGGGGGCTTTAAAACTTTGAAAGTTATTGTTACTGACAAATTAGCTGAAGCTGGTATCAAGCTCTTAAGAGATGCTGGCCATGAAGTAAAAGAAGCATGGGATATTCCTAAAGACGAACTTCCTAAAACACTTGGGGACTATGATGCAATTGTTATTCGTTCTGCTACTAAAGTTAAAGGAGATCTTTTAGAAGCTGCTAAAAATCTCAAAGTAGTTGGTCGCGCAGGTATCGGATTAGACAATGTTGATCTTGATAAATGTAAAGAACGAAATATTGTTGTTCGCAATACCCCAAATGCTACCACAGATACTGTTGCTGAATTAGCTCTTGCTTATATGTTTGCTTTAGCTCGACCTATTGTAAAAGCTACTACGACTTTACGTGAAGGCAAATGGGCTAAAAAAGAACTTGCGGGAACTGAGCTTCTAGGCAAAACACTTGGAATAGTTGGGTGTGGCAGAATTGGTTCCGCACTTGCTAGAAAAGCTCATGCAATTGGTATGAAAATCGTTGGCTGTGATGTTGTAGAAATCCATGAAGCTTGTGTTGATCAATGTGAAATGGATGATGTCTTATCACAAGCTGATTATATTTCTCTTCATTTACCTTTACTCCCAGATACCAAACACATTATCAGCAAAGATACTATAGCAAAAATGAAGGATGGTGTTTGCATCATTAATTGTTCCCGTGGTGGAACGCTTGATGAAGGCGCACTCTATGAGGCAATAAAAAGTGGCAAAGTTCGTGGCGCAGCACTAGATGTTTGGGAAAAAGAACCAATAGAATTAGAAGCTTCCAAGAAACTTCTTGAACTAGATGAAGTAATTGGTAGTCCACATATTGGTGCTCAAACTGCTGAAGGTCAAGATAGAGCAGGTATTCAAGTAGCAGAAGCAGTTATCGAAGAATTGAAAAAGCTTTAAAAAACCTTGTTTATTTTTTCTTGACTAAAAAGATAATAATCGAAGCTAAGTTGAATCATCACTTAGCTTCTTTATCAATTTTTTTAAAATAGGATGTGTATATGAAAAATGGTAGAGATTAGACCTTTCAAAGGTATTAGATATACAGAGAAAGCTGGTGATTTAGGTAATCTTGTTGCTCAGCCCTATGATAAAATTACTGCTGAAATGCAGAAGTATTATTATGCAAAATCTGATTACAACTATTGTCATTTAACCCTCCCAATTGAAAAGAACCGTTATGAAATCTCTAAAGAGCGCTTAGAGAAATGGATGAAAGAGGGTATTTTTAAGCAGGATGAAAAATTAGGCTTTTACGTTTATTATCAGGATTTTGAAATCAGTGGAAAGAAACTCGTACGTAAAGGTTTCTTTGCAGCAGTAAAATTACATCATTTTAATGAGGGAATTGTTCTTCCCCATGAATGGACTCACAAAGGTCCAAAAATTGACCGTTTAAATATGTTAATGGCAACACAAAAATTCCTTGAACCAGGATTTATGCTTTATAATGATCCAGAAAAAACAACAATAAAACTATTTGATGAAGTTGCTAAATCTGAACCGGAAATGGATGTCATTGACGATCTTGGTGTTCGAAATAGAATTTGGAAAATTTCTGATATAGATAAAATCAAAATTATTCAAGAAGTATTTGAAATTCCTCCTGGACAAATTGTTGTTGCAGATGGTCATCATCGATATGAAACTGCTTGTGGTTATAGAGATGAACTAAGAGAAACACGAAAAAATTGGACTGAAGATGATGCTGCTAACTTTAGAATGACTCTTCTTGTTGCAGTTCAAGATGAAGGATTAACAATTTTGCCTACTCACCGTGTTCTTGCTAATTATAAAATTACAGAACAAAATTGGAATGAAATCACAGATTTTTTTGAAGTTAAGAAAATTGCTAAGGAAGAAATTCAAACTTTCATGAAAAATCATGATGAACACGCTTTTGTAATTTATACTGAAGGCAAAGCATATGGTATAGTTCTAAAGGATATTAGCACTGTTGATAAATTTTTGAAAGAAGAACATGCTCAATCTTACAAAGAATTAGATGTTGTTATTGTTCGAGAAGTTCTCTTCAATGGTATACTTAAAACAGAGGATCTAAAAATAGACGAAGATATCTTCTATATCCGATGGTTAAAAGAGGCTCTTGAGAAAGTTGATAGTGGTGAAGCTACCATAGCTGTAATTATGAATGCTACTAAAGCAAATCAAGTTTTAGATGCTTCAAAGAAAGGAGAACGAATGCCTCAAAAATCAACTGATTTCTACCCTAAAATGATCTCAGGTTTACTAATGGAAGACATTAGTGAAGGGCAAAAGTTGCTGTAAAAATCCAAACAGTAACTTTTTTTTCTCTAATAAAATTCTTTCTTAAACAAAATCTTAAATACTCATCAAATAGGAAAACGATTATAATATAAAGAAGTGAATACAATGCCCGAAGAAATCAAAGACCTTTCCCAATTAGACGATATCATTGCTCGTTCTACTGAATGTAGAGTGAAGAGAATTGGTGACATTGTGAAAATGAAATTCCGAACCAAATATAAACTCTATACAATTAAAGTTTCTGTAAATGAAGCAGAAGCTATTCGAGCAAGAATAAGCGTTCCAATTGTTGATTATTAAATAAAAAAAAGTGACTGGAATTTTTTTCCAGTTTCACTGTTAACTTTCTTATTTTATTTTGTTAATCCTTGATATCGTGTTAGAAGTTTTATTATGTCATTTTTATCCATTGAAGTATTGCAATATTTGCATCGGATATTCATTGGTTCAACATTTTTTACAAAATAGGTTTGTGTCGGAGGTTCTCGTGCATTTGTTATACATCTTGGATTAATACACTTCGGAAAACCAGTGATAATTTTTGGTAATTCTACTTGGAATTTATTAACTACATTGAAATCTTTAATCTCATTGATGGTTGCATTTGGACTTATAAGAGCAATTTGATTTATCTCTGTTTTATCTAGAAATCTATTTTCAATTTTTACTATGTCTTTCTTTCCTCGCAATTTACTTGGGGCATTTAATGAAAGAGTAACCATTGTCTCTTCTCTACCAGTTATACCCAACATCTCGAGAACAATTAGAGCTGTTCCTGCACTGATATGATCAATAACAGTTCCTTCTCTAATTTTAGAAACCTTTAATTCACTTTTATTCGTTCCTTTTTCTTTCATGTTTCTTCGCATCCTAATATAGTTCTCTTAGATTTTTCCTCCAAGAATTAAATTCAACAAAGCCATTCTGACTATTACTCCATTGAATGTTTGCTTAAAGAAGACAGCATGAACAGTATTATCAAGATCATAGTCAATTTCATTGATTCTTGGAAGTGGATGTAAAACTGGTATTGGTCCTTTTGCTTGTTCCATTAAACGCTTATTTAAAACATAAGCATCCTTTACTTTTGCATATTCGCTTTCTTCTGGAAATCTTTCTTTTTGTATACGGGTCATGTAAATTGCATCTACTCTTGGAATTACCTCTTTCAAATTTTCTATTTCGTAAAATTCTGTGCCTGCGTCCTTTAGATCACTTTTAATCTCTTCTCTTAATCCTAATGAAGGAGGGGATACAAAATCAATTTTCACTTTCTTGTATTTTGAAAGAGAATACGCAAGAGAATGAACTGTTCGACCATATTTCAAGTCACCAACTATTGCTATGCGTTTGTTATCTATATCTTTCAATTCTTTCTTTAGTGTGTATAAATCTAATAATGCTTGTGTTGGATGTTCCTCTGCACCACTTCCTCCACTAATTACTGGAATTGATGAAAATTCTGCAGCCAAACGAGCTGAACCTTCCATTGGATGTCTGATAACTATCACGTCACCATAATTAGCAACTGTTCTAATAGTATCAGATAAGCTTTCGCCTTTAGTAGCAGAAGATGTGTTCGGATCAGAAACACTAATCACAGATCCACCAAGACGATTCATTGCGGATTCAAAACTTAAACGAGTTCTGGTACTTGGTTCCATAAATAGAGAGACCATTACTTTGCCTTCAAGAGGTTTCTTTCCTGAATGGATTATTGATTCCATCTTTTCGGCTTCTTCAAGAATTACATCTAAATCTTCTTTTGATAAGTCTCTTATAGACACCAAACTCTTTCTGAAGAATGATGATTTAGTCATTGTATATTCTAGGAATAAATCAGAATCCATTCGCTATAAAAGTGTTTTGTGATTGACTGAAAAAGATGTTTTTGTCCACAAGAAAAATCTGTGGACTTGTACAATCTATATTGGTGATACTCTTGTCGCACTTGGCGATGCACCCATAAAACGCCGGACATAATTTCCTAAACCAATTGAAGTTAGGAAATACCATCCTGTAAATCCCATCCAAGTTAGATTTCCAAGATATCTTACGATTGGAATAAGTAATGGTATTTTTGGGAATTTGAAAGGCATCCAAGCGATTGGTATATTTATAAATGCTGAGCGCATTAAGAAGAAAATAACAGTAATAGGAATGAACCATACAAGCATTGGTTTCATCTGTTGTATCATCATTTCACTCTGAATTTTCTTAATATAGTCTTCTCTTCTCTGAACTTTCTGCCACAATTTCTTATCAGCAGTATCCATTGCTTTTTTCTTATTTTCATTATGAATTTTAATTTCTTTTTGATGTCGACTAATCTTACTAACATCTACTAATGCTCTTGTAAGCAAACTCATTAAAACGGCTATAATAATATTGAATGCTATAATGAAATAAGTTGATCCAGGTGGATATAAAACACCAATTGCTGCAAAAATAGAACTAAACCATGCTCCAACAGGATCGAGGAAACTTAACCAACCCAAAGTGAATTTCTCCTAGTATTTACTTTTTATTATTATTAGGATTAGAAGACATTGTGTCTAAATAAAAGATTTCTTATTATTCGATTAATTATCTCATGAAATAAGGTTAATGTAATATTAATATGTAGCTCTTAATTACTAGGTTAAAGTGATTGTAGGAATTAGATTTATAATCTCCATTGTAAACAAAACATTCAAAAAGAGAAAATTACCCGCGATAATCAGAAAGAAAAAGATTAAACTTAGGGTCAGTGAATCATATGAAACCAAGTGAACGCTTTGCTAAAAAAATTTGGAAAAAACCAATCAAAAAAGATGCTAAAGGATACAAGATAGCTAAAAAAACTGGCTTAGGTAGATGTGCTATTTGTAAAGAAGTTATTTCTAGCTCAAAAAAGAGACTTTTAAAAGACAGTTTTAATACTACTAAAAGCTCTACAAGTACCAATCGAGCTTATGGCGGTTATCTTTGTACAAAATGCTTTAGAGATCAAATCACTAAGAAAACCCGAGAGTTAGAAACCTAATTTTTCTAGTATCTACTCTCTTTCATCTCTATCTTTTAATCTACTTTTGTAAAATTTTTTATGTTAAAAAAAATTTTAATGCATTACATGGTGATTAAAATGGAATTTGAATTACAAGTTAATACAAAAAAGACAGAGAATTATACTGTTGAAGAAAAGCACATTGCTGATTTCTTAGGTAGTGGAAAAGTTGCAGTACTATCTACACCTTCAATGATTTTAATGATGGAACATACAGCAATGTTACATGCTCAAGAATATCTACCCGAAGGTTGGATAACAGTAGGAACTAAAGTTTGTATAAATCATCTTAAAGCATCAAAATTAGGAGCAGAAATTAGAGTAAATGCTTTGTTAAAAGAAGTTGATAGAAAACGATTAGTATATGAAGTAGAGGCTTTTGATAGGGAAACCAAAATTGGCGATGGTCAACACGAACGATTTATTGTCAACAAAGAAAAATTCATGACCAGTTTGGAATAGAAAAATAAGAGGTAGATTTTCTACCTTTCTACTTTTAATTTATTATTCAGATGGTTGCATTCCATCCACTAAAATTATAATGACTGACATTCCAATCGGAATTAAAACATAAGTTAGTAAGGCCATTAGAATTGTTCCTTGTGAGCCTGAATCTGAAGCCATTATTGCCAATACTGCTAGCATAATTACTACAAAGATTGGAGTAACTACACCAATTACAAGAAATAATTCAGCAACTACACCAAGGCTTTCAATAAATTCTTTTTCTTCTCGAACCTTGTCGCGCATTAATGATCTGGTTTCATTGGAAAGATAACCTGTCATATCTCCGCCAGAGGTAACAACTGAGACTAAGCCTTCGAGAAAAGCAGAATAGATTTTTGATGGGGAATTCTCAGCTGCATATTCCAATGCTGTGAGCAAATCATAACCTAAAATTTCGATATTTCGAGTAATCTTTTCAGCTTCTTTAGCAATTTCAAGTCGAATATTTTCATTAGCTAATGCTAGAAAAGCTTTATCAGGAGCGACACCTGCTGATGCCATTGCTGCAAGAAATGAAGAAGCAGTAGGCAATGATGATTCCAAAGCTCTCTTTCTATTATTGGTAACATAGCTAGGGTAGATATAGAAGCCAAGCATGACAACAAATGGAACCAAAAATCCGATTAGTAAAGGAGCTAACCAAGTAAATTCTCCATTAATTAAATAAAAGACACCTAGAGCTATTGGAAAACCTAAGAAAACAGAGATTATTGTAACTGATAAAGCAGACGCTAAATACATCCGCAGACTAACATCCATTCCAGCTTTTCTTAAGGTTTTTCCGAGATTCTCAAAACGAGGTAATAACGGTTCAACTAATCTACCGATACGAAGGTAAGCAATTTTTCTAAATGCTTTGCTCATTGGTTTATCCATCCTCTTTCTAATTAATAAGATATTATCTATTTTAAATTTTGGTGCCTTTACATTTTTTGTGAAAAACGCCAAATTACTAGTTTTAGTATACATTAATCTATTTTAACTTTAACTGTACAGCATATAGAATAAAAACAATAAAAAAATACTAAAATGAGAGTTAAGGAAAAAGCTACTCGAAAAGAGTAGCGTATTCCTTTTTATTATTGTAAACCTCTGCTTGCTCGTTCGAAAGTTTTTTCAGGATTACTGTAGTACTCACGAACGATCGTTGCTACATCTTCCCAAAATCTGATTTTCTTCTTCACCATCCATCGAAGAACTGTTTTTCGGCGATCGATTTCATCCCAGCAGTCTTTGTCAGATTTGCCAAGACTATCTCTAATTCGTTCGATTATATAGGATCTTCCATAAAAAGTGAAGTTATCCTCTCTTGGATTCCATTTAAACACCGGATTCGTTAGTAACTCATTAGTTACTGGATCTACACCTGCGATTTCAGTTACTGCGACTGTTCTTCGCATGAATTTTCCTCCTAATCGAACTTTTCCTTGCACAGCGACAATGTCTAGTGAGCGCAAGAGAGTTCTTGGAATATTCATTGGTTCAGATTCTAACCTATGAATTACTGATTCGACTGAGTCCCCATGGATAGTTGCTAAACCTAAATGACCTGTTGCCATTGATTGGAACAGCATATAGGCTTCTTCACCACGGATCTCTCCAACCAGAATGTAATCTGGTCTCTGCCTGAGGGAAGCTTTGAGAAGGTCGAACATAGAAATTTCTCCTCGCTTTCGACCGTCTTTCTCAACTCCACCGAATCCTAATCTCGCAACGGATGGAATCCAGTTTTCATGTGGGAGGTTTATTTCAGCAGTATCTTCTATTGAAACAATCTTCGCATCTGGGAGAATGAACATCGAGATACAATTCAACAATGTCGTTTTTCCCGAGGCTACTCCTCCTGCAATCATTACAGAATGTCTATTTTCTATGACATACCAATAAAACGCACCAATCATAGGATCAAGTGTATTCAACATAATAAGATCAGTAATTGTCATAGGATCTGATCTAAATTTACGAATAGTAAAGGTTGAACCTCTTTGAGTCACTTCTTTACCATAAGTAATGTTGATACGACTACCATCTGCTAGTGATGCATCAACGATTGGATTTGCTACACTAATATGTCTACCAGAGCGTTGGGCAAGTTTGATGACAAAGGAATCCAATTCCTCAGCATCATCAAAAATGATATTTGTTGGAATAGATTCGTGTTTTCGATGCCAAACATAAATTGGTACTCCTACACCATCACATGAAATATCTTCAATCATATGATCTTTTAGCATAGGTTCAATTTTACCAAAACCCAAGAGATCTCTTTGTACATAATAGAGAATCCTATCAAAGGACTCTTCTTTTAGTTTCAAGTTATAATCTTTAACTATATCAAAGACCTTTCTCCTAAGATATTCAGCTGCTCGATCCTTCTCTTTAAGAAGCGAAAAATCAACATCTAACTCTTCAATTAAAATTTGTTTGATTGTTTTAAATTTCTCTTCTTCCTTTTGTTCTAACGGAACTTCTACAACAATATACTGTGTTCTATTTGAGATCGGATCAGTCTGAATTAGACAATAACTAAATGGAGGAATCAAAGGATAGGTTTCCTCAAGCAAAGGTGCTGATTCAATAGAGGAAACTGATTTATACTTTTCATCGTCCATAGGGGATTTTTCGGTCATTTTTTCTGCACACCTATTATCTTACCAAATATATATTGTGAAAGTATTTGATCCTGCTGCTCTGATGAAATCTATATGGTGTTGAGCGTCAATACTTTTTATTATAGGCAAACCTGTTCCTCCTTCATTGGTTAAGGTAACACTTTGCCATGAGATAGTAGTTTCGAATGTTACTTCGTCACTATTGGTATCACTAATATCTAAACCTTCAATGATCCAGTTTTTAGCACCTGGAAGTACTTTAAAGGTTATTTCGTATTCATGTCCGGAGATATCTGCTGGTAAACTCAAAGTTCGACTTATAGCTACTCTTGTAAGTGGTTCGGTATTTAAACCAAGTTCAAGTACGGACTTAATTTCTCTTGCTACCGTTTGAATAGCTTCTGTAAGTCCTACTTCTACTGTATTCTCGACAGTATTTAAGTTAATAGTATTAAATGTAAGAGTCACTCCAGCAATGGCAAGTACACCGATTGCTACCACTGATAGGTACATTACCCATTCTGAAGGCATATTTATCTCCTAGTTTTGTGTTTAGTTAGTTAAATATGTATTATCACTATCAATTGATAAATCTATTCTTTGTAATAGTACTTGGATAGTCATTTCAAAAATGTATTAATCATCAAAAAATCTTTTGATAATATCATATACTTTTGTAGACAAGGGAATATTACTTAATTTAAAAAATTTAATAATCAAGACTAATTTTTCGACCTATCCAAGAAGGATATTTAGTAATTTTTTGTTCACCAAAATATAAAAAAGGTCAATTTACTCTATTACTTTAGATTATTTTCTCGGGGTGTGGTATTTTTCAATGGCAAAAATATGCCCAAAATGTGGTTTTACAAACGAGCAAGATTATATTTATTGTAGAGAATGTGGGACAGAATTACCTGCTACTACTCAGCAACCAAAACCAATTGCTAATATTGTAATTTGTCCCAATTGTAATCGAGAAAATCCAGCTGTTGCTTCAATTTGCTCTAATTGTGGAGTACAGTTAGATTCAGTGAAAGCGTCAGCAAGTCAAACTCCATATGTTTCTGACATAGCACCAATACCAGTAGTAGATCAAGGATTTCAGTGGTTTTATTTATTCACATATCCATTTTACTGGATAGGTAGAGTATTTAGATTTTGTTTTGGTAACTGCTGCTGTTTCTGTTGTTGTGATGATCCATCAGGATGTAATACTGGTGGTTGTGATTGCTCAGGTTGTGATGGTGGTAGTGGTGGAAATGGAGATTGTGATTGTTGTGGTGGTAGTTCAGATTGTGATTGTGGAGCATGTGGCGACTGTGGAGGATGCGATGGAGGAGATTGTGGAGGCTGCGACTGTGGAGGATGTGATTGCGGAGGTTGCGATATAAGCTGCTAATTCTGCAACCCATTTTTTCTTTTTTTTGAAAAAAACAAAAAGTGAAGATTTTCTCAATAGTCTTTATATGCTCTATGCATCATAAATTTAATAATCGAACCACCAATTATCGCAAGAATTTTCTTAAAGGGTCCTATTTTAACGTCATAATAATAGCTTTGATTTAACCAGCCATTTTCTTGCCAAAAATTAAAGTCTGCAGGATTATCTTTTTTACATGTTTTTGTATTTATTTGCCACATTTTGAAATAGATTAGATCATATAAACTTGGCTTGTATAGTTTATTTTTCCTCAATTTTTGATAGAATCTTTCAGCTGCTTTTTCAATTTTCTTTTTCTCTTTTTTAGCAAATTTTGGTCGTAGAGAATCTATGTGAGCTATTGTTCCGAGTTTTATTGCTACAGAATATCCCCAAGCATGAACATTTGTTGCTAGATAATTTTGAACTGTTTTTTGAGGTCCTCCAGCAAGACCTACTACCATCGCTTTTTTATTATGAAATTTAGGTCTATGAACTAAAAAAGTGAAATGATCAATGTATGTTTTCATTAGAGTAGAAACATGAAATGAATACATTGGGGAAATTAAAATTAATCCATCAGCTTCTTCCATTTTAGCTTGAATGTCTTTCCGTGAATCTTTAAGTGGACAAAATTCCTCGCCTTTAATCACACATAAAGCACATCCATGACAGTCTTGTAATGGATAATCCTCTAGAAACAACCAATCAAACTCAACATCTTTATGTTTAATTATTGTTTCTTCAATCATTTTTGAAATTTTAAAGGTATTTCCTTTTTTCCTTGGACTTCCATGAATAAGTAATATTTTCATGTTCTCATGCAAATTACAGTTTTTTAATAAATTATTCCATCAAATATCATAATAACACTTTATGAAATTTTTTATTTAATTTATTAGCTATACACTAAACTAGATTTCTAATAATGTCAAATTTCTTAATGAGCTCATTTTTTAATTTCAAAGTTCCTTAAGAACTTTAGTAGCCATGTTTTTTTAGAATGAAAATTACTACTGTTTTTGATAATTTTCAATTAAAGTTTATTTTAATTGTTTCAAATTATCATATTCAAAAGTTAAATATATACAGTAAAACAAGAGAATGGTATTAATAAACCTATGAAATAAAGTAGATCTAAAATAAAAAAATGTGTAAGAGTGTTGGAAAGACTTCCAACATCTTGTGATACTATTTTAATTTCTTTTTAAATTGCTGACTTCAATGACTAGCTAATGTTTTTTTCTTTTTGAATTTAAGTAATACATAGGTGATCATCAAACTGCTTACAATCAAGAAAGGATGTAGAGCAACTTCTTTAGTAATTATTTCTTGACTTAAAATTCGCACACCACCATTAATAGTTGCTAAATAAACTCTATCACTTTGAACTATAACTCTTAATGTTCGCCATTGATGTTCCCAAGAACTAATCAAAAGAGGATTTGTTATATCATGACAACTAACAACTTTTAAACCAAAATAATCATCAGCCAAAAAAGCTATTTCTCCATCAACTAGTTCAACATCATTATAAAATCCCCCATCTGAAAAATTTCCAACAACAGATACATCATAAGGATTACTGAAATTAAGAATTTTCAAACCATAAGCATGATCATTAAAATAAACTAAATTATTATTATGAGCTCTAGGAGCTCCACCATTAAAAGTACCACCAGTATCTACTGTACTCACATAGGTAATTTCTAGTGGATTGCTGATATTAAGTACTTTTAAATCCAGATAAGTAGGTGGTCCACTGATATTTGGAATACGAGTAGCGACAAAAATAAATTCATCAATAACATAAACTTGACCTATATGACCAACAGGATCAGTCCAATTACCTATCAAAACAGGAGTGTTGGAATCAGTCACATTTACAATTTGTAGCCCATATTCTTCAGCACCAACAAACAATAATTTTTCATGTAATTGAATGAAAGTGGAATGTGTATAGTTCTTATATACAGATAATAATTGTAAATCAGTAGGATTAGAATAATCAAAAATGTTAACTCCATTAGAGGCAGTTACAAAAATTAGATTTCTATCTAAATCGAGCTCAATATCATGAGGAAAGTAAAGATTAACTGAATCTAGTTCAATAATATTAGTAGGTTCTGTTATATTATATACCATTAAGTGATTATTTATATCCAAAACAAAAGCTAGCTCATTATCAATACATTGAAGATTAATTACGCTAATGCTTGGTTCAATTGAACCTATTTCGGAGAATTTACAAGTATATTTTAATCCCCTTGTAGAATGAGGATTAGCTAATAGAGAACAAAAAACAATAATAAGAAAAATCGATTTAACTACTATTTTCTTCAATTCAATAATCCCTTCCTAGAAGTCATTATAATTCGTTTAATAAAAGTTCTTTTTATCGCTCTAATAAAAAACACTCAATAATAATTGAAAAATAGAATAAAAATGTTGGATGGATTTCCAACATTGAAATAAAATCATTTCATTCGTTTCTTGATTAATTCGGGAACATCGCTAAGTAATCTGGCAACACCAACACCAGCCTCTTCTAATACAGCTATCTTAGAAGCTGCTGTACCCTTTCCGCCAGAAACTATAGCACCAGCATGGCCCATTTTCTTGCCAGGAGGAGCTTGTCTTCCACCAATAAAGGCAACGACAGGCTTAGTTACGTGTTCTTTGATGTATTCAGCAGCATGTTCTTCTTCGGTGCCACCAATTTCACCAATGAGAACGATTGCTTTGGTATTTGGATCTTTTTCAAACATTTCAAGGCCTTCAACGAAACCAAGACCATGGCTTGGATCACCGCCAATACCAATACAAGTGGTTTGACCTAAGCCATCATTTGTTAGATTCCAGATAACTTCGTAAGAGAGTGTACCACTTCGAGCAATAACACCTACTGGACCAGGTTTGAAGATAGAATTGGGCATAATTCCCAATTTACAACCATCAGTGGAAACTAAACCAGGAGTATTTGGTCCAAGAATAATTATTCCTTTTTCTTTAGCTCTTTTGACAGCTCTTGCAGCATCCCAAACTGGAACATGTTCAGTAATACAAACTATAAGCGGAATATCAGCAGCAATTGCTTCATTCAAAGCTCCACCTGTGAATTTAGCAGGTACGAAAATAACTGTAGCATCAATTTGATGCTTTTCTTTTGCTTCTTTAATTGTATTATAAACCGGTACACCATGTACTTCTTGTCCACCTCTCTTGGGTGTGACGCCAGCAACAACCTTGGTACCAAAATCTAACATTGCCTGAGTATGGAATGTTCCTTGATTACCAGTAATTCCTTGAACAAGGACATTAGTATTTTTATCAACTAGAATTTTCAATCATATCACCCCAAGATTATTTAGATTTAGCAATCTCTACTGCGCGTTTAACAGCAGGTTCCATTTCAGTAAAAGCGTTCATTCCCGCTTTATCGAGGATTTCCATACCCTCCTTTTGTTTAGTACCTACCAATCGAACAACAAAAGGCATTTCAAGTCCAAGCTTATCACGAACTTCTATTACAGCTTGAGCAACATGATCACAACGAGTAATACCTCCAAAAATATTTACTAATAATACATCGATTGGTTCACCCTCTTCACCAACGGCTTTTACGATACTTAGTGCGTTCAAAACCCTTTCAGTGTCTGCCCCCCCGCCGACATCTAAGAAGTTTGCTGGTCTTCCGCCAAATTCAGCGATGAGGTCAACTGTACCCATAACAAGTCCAGCACCATTTCCTATAATACCTATATCACCATCTAATCTTACAAAAGCGACATCATATTTTGCAGCTTTATCTTCTAATGGATCATCTGGTATTCTTTCTTCCATGAATTTTTGGTAAAGTGGATTTCTATAGATTGCATTATCATCTATTATTACTTTTGAATCCAAAGCGATTATCTTTCCATCACCTAGAACAGCTAATGGATTAATTTCAATTAGTTGTAGATCTTTTGTATGCATAGCATTCCACATTTTTAACAAAATATCAGCTAATTGTTTTAGTTCATCTCCTTTGAATCCTAAACTTTCAGCTAATTCTTTTGCGTTCTTCTCTTTGAAATCATAATCGATTGGAAATCGTACATTCTTTACTTTGTCTGGAGTTTTAGCAGCGACTGCTTCAATATCCACTCCACCTTCTGTACTCATTATGAAAATTATCTCTAGAGAGAAAGTATCAAACATTGTGCTGATGTATAATTCGTTAGCAATTTTAGCTGCTTTTTCTATGAGAACATTTTGAACTTTCATATCCTTTATCGTTCCCTTTAGAATTGCAGGAGTTATTTTTTCTAACTCTGCTTTATCTTTGACTACCTTGATCAATCCTGCTTTTCCTCGTCCTCCATGGAGGATTTGCCCTTTTACAACAACTGGATAACCAAGTTCATCTGCAACTTTAATTGCCTCTTCAATTGTTCTTGCAACTTTTCCGGGAAGAAGAGGTATTCCCGCTTCTTCGAAAACTTTTTTCCCTTCAAATTCTAATAAGAGGCCCAAATGACTAAACTCCTAATAGTTTGTCTTTTTTCATTTAACAAATACTTTGATTTTTAGTTCTTTTCATACTGAACTAATTCTTTCAAATAGTTTTCTCGCTTTTTTTTCTAAATAAAAGATTTTTGAAAGGAATTATTTCATTTTTCGTTTAACAATTATCAAGATAATTATTGAAAAACTGATAATTGAAAATATACCTAACGATGCTTTAGGAGAATGATCTAAGTTCGCTGGTAAAATGTAATTCTCAAGTAAATATTCATATGGTTCATGTGTTTCTGATGAAGCAGTAAAAACTACTACTAAATCGTAGTCAGGTATCACGAATATTTTCTGTCCTTCGGATCCCCAAGCGTAATAATATTCACCATCTCGATCTAACCACCAGTAGTACCCATAATCCGTTGATTCCATTGAGGATCTAAAATAGGGTTTAGTGGAATTTATCACCCAATCTTTTGGTACTATCTGTTTCCCATCCCAAGTTCCATTATTTAAGTATAGATACCCCAATCTAGCCATATCTCTTGGAGTGGTATAAAGCAAAGTGCCACCAATATTTATTCCTTGTTTATCAAACTGCCAGTAGAATTGATCTATACCCAAAGGATCGAATAATACCTCTTGAGCAAAATTCAAAGCAGTTTCACCAGTAGTATTTTGTAATATTGCAGTTATTAGCTGACAACTACCAGAATTATATTTAAAATGAGTACCTGGGCTATATTCCATTGGGAGATCAAGCATGAATTGCACTTGATTTGGTGCTGCCATCATGTCATACCACCTTGGGAAATCACTTACCCATTCAAATCCGGATGACATAGTAATTAGATGTTCAATGGTCATCTCTTCTTTTATTTCATCTAAATTATCAATCGTATAATCTGGGAAGAAATCAATTACTCGCTGGTGAATACTTTGGATATATCCTTGTTCTATTGCTATTCCTAAAAGGGCTGATACGAAACTTTTTGTTACTGAAAATAAATGATGTGTATTGTTTTCATTATTATAGTTGAAATACTTTTCAAAAACAATATATCCATTCTTTACAATAACTACTGAATCATAATTAAAATCATCATTTTCAATATAATCCGATAAATTATCTAGTATAGAAGAATCCATTCCCTGTTCCTCTGGGGAACTTATTTGCCATTTTTCTGTAGGCCAATAGTCACGTACTGACTCCGCATTTACTTCAACTCTTAATGAAGTAGGGAAAATTAGTACTAAACACAATAATAGAGTGATTACTAGTCTCTTCTTAATATTATTCTCCATTTTCCATCAACTGACAAATAATCTCAACTTACTTCATTATTGAGTTACAGCTCTAATAATTCTAGAACAAGCAGAAAAAAATCCTAAATTAAATTCCAGAATGAACTAATCACATCCTTATATTGATTTATTTCTACTAAAAGATGATTTTATACGAAATTTTTATACTTACTTGGTTTTTGTATTGTATTTGTGATTCATTATGAGCATGTGTACAACTGATGAATTCTATACGATTTCTGATTTAAGGAAAAAAACCATCCTCTGTAGTGATGGTCTTAAATTTGGGCGAGTTGTTGATATTGTCTTCGATTCGGTTATGAATCTTCATTCTTTTATTATTGGTGGTACCCGATGGGAGGAGTTCCGTGAAGCTCTTGGAATAATAGATGATTTTGATCCAGTTCTTCCAATCGGTTTAATTCAAGAGATTACTGATAAAGAAATAATCATAAATGCTAAAAAAGAAGATTTAAAGCATAAACTTCAAGTGGGTGTTTTCCCTGAAAAATCTTTTTCTTACAGTAGTTTAAAGAGAAAGAAAATTTTTGATGAACAAAAACGAAGAATTGGTAAAATAGCTAATCTTCTTTTCGTTCCTTGTGGAGAACCAGCTTTTATTATTGGAGGGAACTGGTTTGAGGAAGCAGGAGAAAAAATTGGTTTTAAAGAAAATACTGATCTCCTATTACCTATGGCTTATATTAAAAAAATTGATGATGAAGGTATCAAACTAAATATACAACTCGAGAATCTTAAGGTTACTCTTGATAATAAACCACTTGATTCAGAAAGTCAAAGACATTATCTTAATTCTATTCATAATAAGAAAGATATGCAAATGAGAATTTTAGAACGAAGAAAAGTAGAAGAATTCCGTGATTTCTCGAGGTTCTATTAAATTTCTCAATAGAAGCTATTACTAGCTTCTATTTTTTCTTCTAATTACTCTTCATTATCTGATTCTTCAGTGCTTTCATACTCTTCTTCTTCAAATTGGTCTTGTTCGTCCATTTCATCTAACATACTTGGGAACAAATCTCGTGCTGAATCTTGATCCATTGAAACATGTGATTCAATGTCTTCCATTGATTCATCACCCAAATTATCCAATCCAAGTTTTTGCATAAATTTCTCAATTGATTGTGAATCTCGTTGTTCCAATTTCTTTTCTTTAATGATTCTTTTCGTTCGCCAGCCAAGTTGTCTTTTTAAGACTCCAGCATCTTGTGAGAGTCCAAAATAATCTGAAAACATTGGTGTTGTTCGTAGTTCCAAAGTTTGTTTAACTCGAATTGATTTCACAAAACCGTTTCTTATCAAATTCTTAACATGAGAATATGATTGTTGTCCTCTTACTTTTACTACAGTTGATTGCATTACTGGTTGTTGATAAGCAATCATAGCTAGAGTTCTTAATTCAGCAATAGTTAAAATTGGTTGAAGAGTTATTGCTTTAACATTTTCAGCGATTTCTGCTTTAACTTGAAAAACAAATTTTTTACCTGGCAGTTCGATTATTTCAAAACAGCTGAAGAATTGATGATATTTATCTTGCAATTCTTTTATTAAAGTACCAATTTCAGCAGTATCTAATCCTGATACTTGAGCTAAATCAGGCAAAGGAACTGGTCTTCCAGCTAGATACAAAGCTGCTTCAATCAATTGTTGATTTTTGAGTGTTAGTAATCTCTTCTCTTCTTCAGTAAGGGGAAATTGTTGGTCCATATCCTATTTCTGTTTGCTCTCATTATTAAATCTTCTATTATCTCCTTTTCTCAATTGTCTGCAAATTTTTTTTCTATTATAAAAAGTGCTAAAAAAGTAATTTTTTATACTTTCACAAAATTTTTTCTTTTTCTTAAGAGTCACTTATGGTGACTACACTTGTAGAGTCTACTTTTCGAGATTCCATTAAGTGAATTTTATTTTTAAATGAAATTTGGATGTTTTATTTGTTGGTCACATTTAACCAATTTCATAATATTTAGTGACCAGTTAATTATAATTTAGAATTAAAAGGAAGACTAGAAAAATGGCTGATAGTAATTCAATATTTGATGAAAATTCATTAGAGATAAATGCTGAAACCAAAGAAGAAATGGAAAGAATTGAGAAGAAACGATTCCGTCATTTCATTTACTTTTTTTCTGGGCAACAAATTTCTATTTTAGGATCTTCAGTGGTCTCTTTTGTTCTCATCTGGTGGATTACTGAAACAACTCAAAGTGAACTAATGTTGGGTTTAGCCTCATTATGTAGTTTAGGACCTTATTTATTAGTAGCTCCCTTTTCTGGCGTTATTGCAGATAAGGCAAATCGTAAAATGTTATTACTAGTTGTTGATGCTTTACAAGCTTCGTTTACAATTGTTCTTACAATAATTTTTATGTTCTTTTATGATCCTAATTCTTCCACTAACAATATTCCATTTTTAATTGGGAGTATTTTTGTTACTTTAGGTCTTAGAGGAGCGATGCAAGCTTTTCATTCTCCAACTGTAGGTGCTATGGTTCCAACTATGGTTCCTGAAAAACACCTAAGTAGAATGAATGGTTTGGCATATTTAATTAGTGGAGTAATAAATGTTGGAGGACCAGCTATAGGAGCTGTTTTACTTGGCGTTTTCGGTATAAGCCTAACAATGTGGATAGACGTAATCACATTCAGTATAGCTGTAATTCCTTTAATATTTATAAAAATTCCATCTATTTCAAAAGAAGCAAGAAAAGAGCGACCTCCTTTCTTTACAGAATTCAAAGAGGGAATTAGTACTATAAAGGATATAAAAGGACTTTTTGCTTTGATTTTCATTGCTACTTTAATCAATTTCTTCTTATCACCATTAAGTACTTTATTACCAATTTTTGTTAACAAAGTTCATGGAGGAAATAAAGAAAATTATGCTCTTGTTGTTGGTATACTCCAAGCAGGTATGATCGTTGGGGGGCTATTTATGACCTTCTTTAAAGGTTTTAAAAATAAAATACGTACAGCTATAATATTAGTTGGTGTTATGTTTCTAGGTCAGGCACTTCTATATGTAGTTCCCACAACTATTAATGGAAGATTCTGGATTATTGGTGTTTTATTATTCTTAGCAATTTTAACTAATCCTGCTGCGAATGTATCCTTATCGACATCATTACAAGTAATTGTTCCAAAGGATAAAATGGGTAGAGTTAGCTCTGTTCTTGGATTTATGTCTATGGCAATTACACCATTTGGGAATTTCCTATCAGGACTCATTGGTGAATTTGTCCCAATTGGCATTCTATTTCTTGCATCATCTATAATTGGAATCGTTATAATGTTTGGTATCTACTATCTCTCCTCTGCAAAGAACTTAGATAAAGAGATTTCTAGAAAAATTGAGGAAATTAAGAGATTAAAAGAAGTAGAGGAAGAAAAATCAGAACTTGAAGAGGAATTCATTTTTGAAACTACTGATGATCCAGCAAAGCAATTAAAACCAACTTTAGCAGTAGAAAGTACCTCTACTATAAAAACAAGAACTTCTATAGATTGAACAATATGCAAAAACTTTTAGAGATAATTATAAAATTACAAACTAGGAGAATGACGACGACGCCCCAGTCTGAGGTTTCCACACCACAAAAATGATGAGCATGCGACGAACTGACTCCTATTAATCAATAATATTTGATTATAGCAAAAGTTATGTTTAAAATAAAATTATTTTTCATAAAATATTTATAAATATAGATAAACTATTGTTCTTTATGTCTGAAAATATTAGTGATAATTTACCTAATTGGTTGCGAATCTTCTATATAGTTCTTGGTTCAATTACTGCTATTTTTGGAATTATTATTATGATAAATGCATTCGATGAAACAATTCTAGTTCTACTACTGGGAATAGTTCTGCTATTGAATAGTCTTAGTAGATTTATTATTGGAAACTTTGACAATAAATTACACAAAGAAGCAAAGATTAGTAATATGATTATAGGTGTAGTATTACTAGCAATTTCCATTGTAGCAATTGCAGGTTATTTTACTATTAGCATAGAAATTATCCTTGTATTATTAGCTATAGCTATTATACTTGTAGGAATTCAAAAAATAGTACGTGGATATTTAAGTCACACAAGGAAAATGATCTATAGGGTATCTATTATAACTTCTGGTTATATATTGATTGGATTATCTACACTTACTCTCGGTTATAATTCATTAGAAGATAAATTCAAAATATTAATTCTAGGAGCTTCGATTGTAATTATTGGAATAGTAAGGATTGCAGAAGGACTCATAGGAAAACAAACCATGAAGCAACCACAAAGAGAATATGTATAATTTAGCAAGAAGATAATAATTTTTCTTGCTCTTTTTTTTACAAATTATAGTGTAATTGGTTATTTTATTATAGCATATTACATACTGAAATTAGTAAAAAAAAAGAATTACTATTCAATACGGGAGAAGGTGTAGACGTTTCAATTTGATGGTTCCCACACAATAATCAATATGAATAGCGACGAACGGACTCCTATAATTTAAAAGAAGAAATAAACTCATTTTCTTTTCTTTTTTATTGAAATAGATTCTAAAGATTTTATTGTTCCAGAAACTTTCATTATATGGATTATTACTTTAATGTCATTAATTTGATTTATAGTTGCTAATGAAGCACGAAGTGCATTTAATGCTAGATGACTACATCTAAGTATGCCATAATTTTTCTCAGGATTAAATTTAATAATAAAAAGTCCCGCTCTAGAGCTACCAACAGAACCAAATAAATTTGTAAAACTTTCCCAAAGATATTCTTCAAATTGCTTCTGTGTTATTTCTATAGGTTTTTCTGAAAGAATTTCGAATAAAAGATATCTCTGTCTCTCCATTTTTTTCTCATTTATTGGAACATTTACTAAATCGATTGACAATTCATAATCATTGATTTTTTCTTCTTCATATGAGGAAACTGATTCATCTTTTTCCTTAGTTACAGCTTTTTTTACTCCCGGAACAACAAAATCCTCGGATAATTTTTCAACATTTTTCTTAATTCTTTCAAAAAAAGCTTTTTGAGATTCTTTGAATTGTTTTTCTGATACTCCAACTAATTTTGCTAAAGCCATCATTGTTCTTTGATCTCTTAGATCATAGGGTGATTTAGCTTGAATTGTAAATATAAATGGAGCTTTTTCGATTGAAATGATATTCATAATTCGTGTTATCGTTCTAATATAAATCGATTTTTTATTGCTTTTTTTAATTAAAGGACTTAAATCTATTTCAAAAAATGTTTCATTTGCAGCTGCAACATTTGCCAATTGAATAGTAATTATTTCTTTCATTTTATTGGATTGTATGGATAAAATATCGACTCGATTATCTTTCACTACCCATTGTGCTACCTTTTCATTTGCAGTTCTTATACTCAATAATTCACATTGTAATCTTAAGTTAGGTAGAGTTGCTCGTACAGTATTCACTTGATCTTGAGCTATCTCTAATCTTGAAATATGTTCTATTGGGGATTTACTATTTTTCTTCTCAGAATATTTTTCCCCAAGAATTACAAAACCTTTTAGCCCTAATCTTTTAGCAATTTCATCAAACTTTGCTAAATCTTCGCTATTTTCTATCATAACCAAAGGTTCGAAAAAAGGAATCATTTGTTTATCTCTTCTTTATTAATCCTAATTTCTCAAGAGTATCAATTAATTGATCTGGTTCTTGTTTATATACTACAAATTTAATTACTACTTTAATTGTATTATCTTTTTCATCTAATGTTAATGTTTCATTGAAAGCATCTTGTTTATTAAAACGTAAATAGAGACTATTGTCTTCACCAAGATAAGTATCTATATCTTCATAGAGAAAAATTTTGTCTACTTCATCAATCTTTTCAGCAAAGTATTGAATAATAGTTAGTTGATTCTGAATTTGTTTTATAGTCATCTCTAATAAATTAATAGTATTTCCCGCATGTCCTATAATTTCAATTGTATCTATTTCTTCTTCTTTTCTGAGCTTCTCTGGTAGTAAATTTAGAATTGCTGTTTTCACTTTTTTCAAATCTTCTGTTGCATGGGAACTGCAAGAAATTCTAATTTCATTTAATTTTATTTTATTGTTATTTAGCAAGAAACAGGCCTCAAATAATTATCAAAGAAAAAAGGAAAAAAAAGAATAGATTCGACTGAGTCGAATTATACTTATTTCCCATCTCTTTTATGGGCTCTCAGAGAAGGTCTAATTCTTTCAGAACCGGTTCCTTTTCTGGATAATCCTCTTGATTTCTTACCAGCACTAGTTAAACCTCTAAAGACTCTTCCAGTGTTAGCTGGAGTACAAATCCAGTTAATTCGAGGATCTTTCTTAATAATAGGGTGATGTGGATCTACTAAAATAACTTCATACCATTTAAAGCGTCCATCTTCGCCTACTGTATAAGAATTTAGTAATTCTAAATTCGGATATCGTCTTGAAACACGTTCCTCAGCAATCCATTTGAAGCTTTTACCAGGTTGAATCTTTCTAATCGTTTGTCCTTTAGTATGTCTACCTTGACTTGGTCTGCTTTTTCTTAAACGTGTTCTTCTGATTCTAATTCTAACAAGAACATACCCTTGTTTTGCTTTATAACCCAAAGTTCTTGCACGATCGATACGTGTTGGACGTTCGATTCTAACAGCAGTACTTTCTTTACGCCAAACGATAAGTCGTTCGCGTTGCAAAGCCTTAAATTCAGGGCTATTTCTATTTTTCCAAAATTCACCGACGTATTTATACATAATTTTTTCACCTTACCAATTCCGCTTTTAGCGACATCCAGGTTAGGATAGTACAGGTAATATTCTGCACATTTTAGTCAGAAGTAAAAACTATAGATATTTATTTCTTTCTAAGAGGTAGATAAATTAATATCTTGATTAAAAAAACGATTCTTTATCGTTTCTGTTATTGCGAATTGTGATTTAAATGACAAAAACAAGATCTAGTGTTATGGTTGCTGTTGCTGCGATTATAGAAAACTCAGATAGCAAAATCTTGCTCATAAAACGTAGTAAAAATAGTGAGGATTATCCTGAATATTGGGAAGATGTAGGTGGCAGGTTAAAACAGTCAGAATCACCAGAAGTTGGTCTCAAACGAGAAATAAGAGAAGAAACTGGTATTACTGATATTGAAATAATTAAACCATTAACAATGTTTCATGTATTTAGAAAAGGAATTAAGAAACCTGAAAATGAATTAATTGGCATTTCATATTGGTGTAAAACAAGAAACACTAAAGTTGTCCTTTCGGATGAACATAGCGATTTTAAATGGGTAACCCCAACTGAAGCTTTAAAATTAACCGAACATCCCGCTTTAAAAAGTTATATCCAGATTTATGTTGATGAAAAGAATTTACATGAAAAAATTGATTTCATATATGATTGGAAGGAGAGATTTTAATCTTGAATGATGAAGGTCGTTATACATTTTGTGTAGCAGCAATTTTTGAAAATAAAAACAATGAAATTCTTTTATTGAAACGATCTCCAGGGAATTTCCCCGAAAACATATGGGATGTAGTTGGTGGTAGAGTGGAACAATTCGAAGATCCTTTTGATGCATTGAAGAGAGAGATTTTTGAAGAGACAGGTATAAAAGATTTTGAAATTATCAAAGCAATCGATGTTTTTCATTGGTATCAAAAAGAAAGTAAATTTGATATGATTGGTTTAACTTTTTGGTGTAAAACAACTACAAATGATGTTATACTTTCTAATGAACATTCGGAATTTAGATGGCTGAAACCAGAAGCAGCTTTAGGAATATCAGAACATCATATTGTTACGAGGAATCTTGAGAAATTCATAAATGAAAAGAAAAGATTAGGTCTGTATTAAACAGAGGTGAAAATAGTCCAATTTATGAATTAATGTTAAAAGATTATACAGAAGAGTTTTAGATATTACTGTTTTTGCTCTATCCTTTTTCTTAAAAGAGCTTCCTTATTAGGAACTGTGTCTTTTAATAGAAAGGATGCCCAAGAGGTTTCTACTTTGTCAATATTAGCTTCCCAGTAGAGTAAACGTTCATACAACCAACTGCTTTTTTCCGCGATTATTTCATCAGCATTTTTTTGTTCAGAAGCATAAATAAAGGCAGTTATTGAATACATAACAAATCCCATAGCATGTGTTTCAACATGAATTGTTCCAATAACATGACCCATTGCACGTGCAGCTGCACAAGCAGAAGGATTTTCTTTACTAACAGCTGTTGCAGCATTGTGTGTAGCATGAGCAGCTTTTTTAGCTACTGGCATCTTTATTTCACCATATGCCCATGCTTTTGCTGCTTCAACAGCTTCTCGTGGACGTTTATCATTTGGATACTTCTCTTCAAAAATAGGAAGTACGGATTTGGCACATTCTATTGTCCATAAAACTAATGTCATATGTTTTTGTTTTTCAATAAGTTCTCTAATTGGTTGTAAGCAAGCACTTTTTCTTGTAACAAGAAGTTTTTTCATAATTGAGAAAGTAAAACAATGATTTGATAAAAAACTTCTGAAAAGTAACTAAAATCATTTTCAGTATTTGTGGAGAGGAAAATAGTCCTTTTTCTGTTTCGAGGATCACCAGAAGATGAGCTCCTCTCACGGTATCAATCTTAGCACTCAACCCGCTTCTCATAGCAATTCATCGAAGCCAATTTGAGCTTGCTTCCATGACGATGGTTCGTTTCAACGCTTTTATTACAGAAACCTCAACAAAGCTTCCAAAGACGCCTTGCATCATTGTTAAGCTGTATTCACGTATCGTTTCTATTTCCAGAGCCAGGGTTTCACCTGACAGCTTTCGCTGCGTCACTTGCTTGGAAGAAAGGACCTTCCTCAGGTACTAACAGGAGTACCCGGCAACCGTTTAGTCCTCTCCGATTTTATTTTGGAGCAGAAGAGATTATATCTCTTTCGTAAAATTTGTCCAAAATCATTATTATTATTTAATGTATAATGCTCTCTGGGAATAAAATGACTATTGAAGTTGAAATTAAATATTCGGTCAACAATCTTGAAGATATTGAATTTGAGTTAATTAGTAAAAAAGCTCAATTATTAGAGATTGTTATACAAAGAGATCATTATTATAATCATCCCTCAAAAGATTACAGTCAAACAGATGAGGCATTAAGAATACGAGAAGAAGGAGATTATTTTTTCCTAACCTATAAAGGACCAAAAATAGATGAATTATCAAAATCAAGATTAGAATGCAATCTGAAAATTGATAATTTTAGAACCATGAATGAGATTCTAATCGCATTAGGATTTACTTATGTTTTAGTGGTATCCAAAGAAAGGAAATCATATAAAATAGATGATATTGTGATAAGTTTAGATCGAATAGAGGGATTAGGTGATTTTGTAGAATTAGAATTACAAATTGAAACAGATGAAGAGTTAGTTAAAGCTAGAAATAAATTAATATCTCAAGCTAAGATTTTCTCAATAAATACTAATTCACAAATAAGAGAGTCCTATCTAGAACTATTATTAAAAAAAATGGATGTTAAATAAAAGTCGTTAATTATTGCGGTTTTGAAAGGTTTTCGATATTAACATTAAAACTTTCTATCTCTGCTAAATATCTTAATGTTTCTAAAGCATCTTCTTCATCAACAATAGCCATTGCATATCCTATATGAACTAAAACATAATCATTGATTTTTGGTTTTGGTTCTAATAAAGTAGATTTAACTTCTCTTTTGATTCCACCAAAATCAACCTGTAAAGTATCGTTATCAATTATTTCAATGACTTTTGCTGGTACTGCTAAACACATAATTATAACCTATTCAAGTGGTTCCACTCGTTTATAAAAAAGATTGTTATTAATTTTATTAACAAAATAAGCAAATATTCTATCATTATTTTTCAATGAAATTCTTTAGGATGAAGATAATGTTTATTTATTAATTATTTGTATAAATGTTCTGCTAATTAGAATCCTTTTTATTTGTAATTATCAATTGCTATAATTAAGGGGTAGAATCTGTGATACCTGAAGATGTTAGAAAATCAGAAATGCTTATAGCTCAAAAAAGAACCTTACGAGCTAAAGCAGAGGATAGAAAAAATCTAGCTTATGAGAAAATGAAAATAGGGGATTTTACAGGAGCCAAACAAGCATTAATGGATGCACGTCAATATATCCAAGAAGCTCTAAAAAAGGTTCGAGTATTAGGTGAACGAGGATTAAGTGAACGAACAATACAAGATGATATAGAGACATTATGGCGCAAGATAATTTTATCAGAAAAAGAGAAATAATCCATTAGTAACCAAACAATTTTATTTAGGATTTTTCATTTTTGTTTTTAGTCTTGAAAGATGAAGAATTATCACTTTGTTTAATTTTCTTATTATATTATAATCTAATAAAAACTGAAGGTTAAGATTAATGCCCATTTGCTTAATAACAAGAAAAGAATTTGGAGAAGAGATTCGTGAACTTGTTATTAGATTTGATTTACTAGAAGATTCTTTTCGCATTAAAAGTGATCAATCTCACTTAATTATTCCCATTTCTCGAGAGCTACTAAACACTGAATTTGAGCAGCTGAGAAATATCGATTCAACTCTTGCAGTAAAAAATATTGATGATTTAGTGAAAGCTAAATTTCATCCACATTCACATTTTGATATTTTAAAGGAGAAATTCTCTGATGAGGAATTAGCTCTTACACCTAGAAGTTTTGATACTATTGGAGATATAGTAGTAATTGAAATACCAGATGAATTATGGGGAAAAAGAATAGTAATTGGTGAAGCTTTATTAAAAGTTCATTCAAGTGTAAAAACAGTCTATGCAAAAGCTGGGAAGGTTGATGGTGTTAATCGTATAAGACCTGTTGAATATTTAATTGGTGAAAATAAAACTAAAACCCTCTATAAAGAACATGGAATTAGATTGGCTGTAGATATTACACAAGCCTATTTTAGTCCGAGATTGAGTGAAGAACATACAAGAATCGCAAAACAGGTTAATGATAATGAAGTGATAATCGATTTATTTTGTGGAATAGGACCTTTTGTTCTTCCAATTGCAAAGAAAACAAATTCCATTATACATGCAATTGATATTAATCCAAAAGCAATAGAATTACTAAGAGAAAATATAGCATTAAATAAAATTAAAGGTAAGATTATTCCTTATTGTGGCGATTGTCGAGAAATAGTTGAAAAGGAGAAATTAGAAAATATTGCACATAGAACAATAATGAACCTTCCAGGATATGCAATAGAATTTGTTGATGTTGCTTGTAAAGTAATTAAATCTGAAGGTGGAATAATCCACTTCTTTGAATTTGTAGGTGGAGAAAATCCCGAAAAAGAAATTGTTGAAAATATTACTCGGGAAATTGAAAAAGCAGGAAGAGAAGTATTAAAAGTACTAAAAGTGAAAAAAGTTCGAATGAGTGCACCAAAACAATGGCAAATGGTTGCAGATGTAAAAATAATTTAAAGGATTATTAATTGAGAATTAAAATTTGGAGAAATGAAATTGATTACTGTTGAATTGATCTGTTTCGGCAACGAACTTCTTATTGGAAAAACTGTGAATACAAATGCTCATTGGTTAGGTAAACGTATAGTCATGTTGGGAGCAAATCTTAGTAGGATAACAACAGTAGGAGATAATTTAGAAGATATGTCTACTGTAGTGAAAGAAGCACTTAGTAGGAAACCTGATATAATAATTACTTCAGGTGGTATGGGGACTACTTTCGATGATATTGCATTAGCTGCAATAGCAAAAGCAACAAATAAAGAATTAAAATTAAATGAGGAAGCTATTGAATTAATAAAAAACCGATTGGAAGAATTAAAGAAAATACGAGAAATTAGTCTTGAATTTACTGAAGAACGTAAACGTATGGCTATGTTACCAGCTGGAGCAACCGCTTTAAAAAATAGAAGTGGTTCTGCACCAGGATCTTTTATTGAGTACGATTCAACAAAAATATTCTCTGTTCCTGGAGTTCCAAATGAAATGAAAGCTATTTTTGATTATGAAATAGTTAAATTTTTTAATTTTGAACCAAATGAACAATATTTTGAAAGATCAATTATTGTAAATCATGTCCCAGAAAGTGAACTTGCAGCAGCTATAAATAATACTCGAGAGAAATTTTCAACTATATATTTCAAAACTCATCCACATACTTCTAGCACAAGTAAAGTAGGATTTATTGAAGTTGAAGTGCATTTAACATCAATCTGTTCAGAAGAAGAAAGTAAAATGTTAATTGAAGCAGAAAAAGAGATTATCAATATAATTAAGAATCTGAAGGGAGCAACTGGGATAAAACCAATTATTAAAACACAAAATAACACGGAATAATATTAAAGGTGAGAAAATTTGTATACAGCTTTTTTAGTAGGAACAGCAGGTTCTGGTAAGAGTTTTTTAACTGCTACTTTAACCAAATATATGGAAGATAATGAAATACATGCTATTACTCTTAATTTAGATCCAGGAGTTCTTAGATTACCCTATTCTCCTGATATTGATATTCGAGATTATATTAATATCGAAGAAATTATGACAGAATACGAATTAGGTCCAAATGGAGCTTTGGTCGCAGCAGTTGATCTTATAACTGGACAAGCAGAAGAAATAATTGATGAAATTAATGAAGTAACACCTGATGTTTTAATAATAGATACTCCCGGGCAGATGGAATTATTTGCTTTTAGACCTACAGGTGTTATCGCTGCTAAGCAATTTGGTGGTAAAAGGAACGTTTTAGTAAATTTAATGGATGCGAATTTATGTAGAACACCTTATAGTTTGATAAACACAATGGTTCTCTCTCTAAGTGTTCAGATGAGATTTTTCTTTCCGCAACTAAATGTAATTACTAAAAGTGATTTAATTGAAGAAAATCAATTAGAAGAACTTCAAAATTGGATTGAAGATATTTATCAATTAGAAGAGGCGATTAATTCTAATGTTTCTGGTGAACAAAGAGAAATAGCAATTAAACTTGCACGATTAATTGATGAATTACAATTATTTCCAGAAACTTTCCCAATTAGTGCAAAAAGTAACTACAACATTGATACTTTATATGGAAAATTACAACTTATCTGGCAAGGCGGAGAAGATTTTCAAGTTGAGGATAGAGTCATCCGTTAATCTTCTTTCATTTTAAAATTTCTATTTGATATTGTTCATTTATTTCTTTCAAACCTTTTGCGACATCAGAGACATGACCAAAACCCAAAATTACTACTACAATATTGTGGTTAGGAGCTATTTCATCAATTCTTTGTATCATATAATCATTTCTATCTTCTAATAAAATGGAATAAAGCATAGGAAAATTTTTACTAAAAATATTAAGAATGTTACTTAATGATTCTTCATCCTTAAATACTTCTAATATATCATTAAGATTTATTTCTTCTTTCTTTTCTAGATCCTCCAGATTTACTGATGAATTATTTGTATGAGTTTCTTCTTTTCTTTCTGTTGGAGAAGCAATTATATTTTTATCAAAAAGTAAATCATCTATTAAATCTTGAAATTTGCTTGCTTCATCTGATGATAATTCTTCCTCCATTGTTTCACTTAAATCTTTTAGGGATCTATCTATCAAGTAAATTTCTGCGCCTAATTCTTTAGCTATAGAATATGCCACTAACATTTCCTTTCCTGGTTGCTCTGTATGGATCATTTCTGCTAAGTAATTCTCAAAGAATCCAATATCCTCAATTAAAGAAGGAAAAGTTAATTGTTCTTCTTCATCTTTTGAATCGTCTTTATTTTCAGATTCATTTTTAAATTCAAGATTACCATTAATTTGTTGTTCATTTTCAAGCAATATTTCAAGACGATATTCATCAAGCTCCAAACATACTGCATCTGGTTTTATATCTTTTAAAAAAGAAGTAACCTTTTTGTGACTTTCCGAATCAATGTGTGTAATACCTATGATGATTATCTTTGTCATTTACTTCACCATTTTGTTGCTTGAAGATCGCTATGGACTAATTTGTACAAATTCTAGTTCTTTGAGTAAATTTACCCATTTTGTTATTGCACTTGCTATATGTTTTATATTGATTTTTGTACCATTACTCTTTATTTTTTCGACTATAGAAATAAATAACAAGAGCGACATATGTCTTGGAATTGTTGAAGAAAATTTGAAAACAAATTCATCTTTCCCAAATAAATCAACTATTAGTGTACTCAACCATTTTGAAACACTGGAAAGAATATCTAAACCCTCTTTAGTAAAGGTAAATTTAGTAAATTCATCTTCAACCTCTATAGGATTGAAATTTCCAAATAGGAATTTTTCAAAATCTTCGAGAATATATAACAATTCTTCGGAGCTAATTCGAGTGATGCTTTTTTTTGCGCAGAAAATTTCGCTATAACCATGTATTGCACTTAGAAATGGTCGTATGGAACAATTAAGATGTTTTTTTAATGTTTCAAAAGTTTCAGGAAGTAAACTTTCCCATCTAGCATAAGCTGTACTACTTAAATGATCATGAGTAGATTGATCAAAAGTTAAAGTTGGTATTTTAGACCAAATTTTTTCATTATCTACAGCATAAAGGTCTCTTAAGATTTTAAATGGTAAAGTGTCTAGCTTGAATATTATATACCGTACAATGTCATAACTAGTATCTATATCAGCTGATTTCACCTTTGGTTCTTGAGTGGAACTACTCAATGCTATTAATCTAGAAAGTAATAATATTGTAGCTCTAATTTCCACTTCTATTCTGTTAATATGTTTTTGATGCAATTTTTGCTCTTTCAAAAAATCTGTAAGACGAGTAACCTTCCCATCTAGATTACTTTTTGTTTTCATATCACCTTTTACTTTTAATAGATTGGAAAGTCGATTAGTCAGGTTCTCACTTAGAGGTAAACCGATGTTTAGATTATTTTCGACTAATAAATTTTCAATAAATTCTCGAGTAATAATATAACGTAAAAAAGCAAACGCATCAAGAACATCATTTGCTTCTATAATTTTATGTTTATTACATTTAGCGACTGAAGAGGTGAGAAACATTAAAACTTGTGGTAGACCTAGCTGCTTTATCTCTTCTTTTGAATAATCTTTCATAAAGAAATTAATTTGTTCTTCCAATAATTCTCTCGCATGTTGATCATAATTTTTAGATGCAATTTCAGCGAGATCATTAAATGTTCCTTTAAACATTCTAGATCACTACAAGTTTGTATTTATTTTCAATCTATTTCTGTTTTCAACTTATTAAACATATACCTTAACTATCTACATTTCAAACAAACTTAAAACAGCTCATATTACTTGCATATTTTTTTTAGAATAATCAGAATAAACGAATAGTATCTAAAAGGTTAAAAACAGAGATAGTTTGAGGAAAACAAAAGCAACAAATTACTTCAATAAAATATCGGAGCGAAAAACTAGTGGTATATCATAAAAACAATGGTAATAATGTAGAGAAAAAAGTTTTAGACATTATACTAGATCACATCAGAATTGTACATAATGGTTCCGAAGCCCTTGCAAGAATTCTTGACTGCTGGAAAACACCAGGACGTGAAGAATTCAATAAAAATTTCAAAAAACTTGATGAATTGGAAACTAAAGCAAATACCCTAAAGAAAAGTGCTTTAAAAGAAATTACTGATGCAGGTGCTACTCTACTTTTCAGAAATGATCTAACTAGAATTACTCGTACCATTGATCAAATAATTGATTTAGGACAAGGTGCAGCATTCTTCTTGAAACAAATAGATAATGAGTGGATTCCGCCTGAAAATATCACTAAAAATCTTGCTGGATTATCAGACAAGCTATTAATTTCTACTAAAATGCTAATTGATATTGTTCGTGCTTTATATCAAAGTGTTGATAAAGTTATAGAATTAGCGGAACAAATTGAAATTATTGAAAATCAAGCTGATTCTAATTATAGGGCAATAATTATAGAAGTAGCAAAATTAGAAGCACCAAGAGGGACAGGAGTTATGGTAAGAGAAACGGTTGATCGAATTGAAAATATGATCGACTCAGCTCGTGATAGTGCTTCAATAATTAGAACATATGCTATGTCTCGTTAAGAGGAAGCATATCCTTTATTTTATTTAATTTACTTTTTATGTATCGAAACATCAAAAGAGTTTTTATTTGTATTTTTTTAGTTAGTACTATACTGGGTTGATTGAATGAATTCCAAACAGAAATCTCAAAAAAACAATAAACCAATTATTGGTGAATTAATTGAAGAAAGAGTTATGGTTTGGGATTTTTCTCAAGGTTCTCAATTGTATAATTCTGGTTTTTTCGGAAAACCACTCGGTATACGGAAACCAAAAGGAGAAGAATTTGATCGACCTTTGGAACTATCATTACTAGAAGCGTGTTATTTGCAAAAAATAAAACAAATAGAAGTAATAGATAGTAAAACCAAGTATAAAATCGAGCATGAAAATTTACTCAAAATTGGTAAATCTAAAATTGATCTTTTTGAGGAGAAAATGCTCATTTATGAAGATATACGTAAAAGAGGCATGATTCCTCGACCAGGTTTGAAATTTGGAGCAGATTTCGCAGTCTATCACCAAGGTCCAGGACTTGATCATTCACCTTATGTAATTTCTGCACTTCCAAAAGGAAGTGAATTAACAGCAATTGAGTTAGTTCGTGCAGGTAGATTAGCTACTTCTGTTCGAAAGAAGTTTGTTATTGCAACAATTCTTTCCAATAATGAAGTAAAATATTTTGGTTTTACTTGGCAAAAGCCATAATTTAATTTTGAATGAAAAATGAGAGTCTATTAGTAATGGCATTATCAAAAAGTGATCCAAATTCGATTATCAATTCGGAGATCAAAAAAAGATTAGCTAAACAAGGATACCAGATTTATGGAAAACAAACAGCAGTAAAAAAATGTCTTTGGACACATAATTATCTAAAAAAAGATCGTTACTGCTATAAATCTGCTTACGGGATACAAAGTCATAGATGTATTCAAGCAACACCTACGCTACTTTGTAACCATCAATGTTTATTTTGCTGGAGATTGCAGGAAAAGGATATTGGATTAAAACCTATCTGGAATGTTGATGATTCAGAATTCGATACTCCAGAAGAAGTGTATGAAGGATTAATGTGGGGGTGGAAAAGATGTATTTCAGGATATAAACCGATTGTTTCTAAAGAGAAATTTGATGAAACCCTCTCACCTAAACATGTTGCTTTAAGCTTAGCAGGAGAACCTACACTTTATCCTTTTTTAACCGATTTACTTGTGCTACTTAAAGATAAAGGATTAACAACTTTCTTGGTTTCTAATGGAACAAATCCAGATGCTTTTCAAACAATGATTAATACAGCTATTTATCCTACACAGCTTTATATTACTATACCTGCACCAGATAAAAAAGAATATATCAGAACTTGTAAACCATTAATAGCTGATGGGTGGGAGAGGATAAATAAAAGCTTAGAATTAATGGCAAAAATGCAATGCCGTACTGTCACTAGATTAACTATGGCAAAGAAAATCAATATGATACGTCCTAAAGATTATGTTCCTTTAATTCTGAAAGCAAATCCAGATTTTATTGAAATTAAGGGATTTGTTCCTGTAGGTTTTTCACAATATAGAGTTACAAGAGAGAATATGCCTTTTATTGAAGATATTCTACCATTTGCAGCTGAAATTTTGGAAGAGCTTCCAGATTACAAACAAGTTTTTGAAATGGAAGAAAGCAAAGTAGTTATTCTCTCTAATGGTAATAAATCTTTGAGAATTCCCGGTTTATAATTTTTCAGTTACTTCAAATGCTTTTTCAAGGATTTGATAACATAATCAACACCCATTGTATGAATATATGGTCCTAATTTTGGTCCTCGGTCAGTGTTGAGTAGCATTTGATACAACAATTTGAAGAATTGTCCAGTTTTTATGTCATTATCTCTGGCAGTTTGAAAAATAGCTGATTGGATTGCATCAGCATCGTCTGCAGTTGTGATAACTTCAATTAGTGCTTGAATTGCTTTTTTCTGAGCTGCATCAAGTTTGATTATTTTTTCCTCAATAGATTTGAAATCAGTAACCCAATTTATTGCATAGTTTATTCGATCTTTTATATCCTCTAATGAATTACCTTCAAGTAAATAGCCATATTCTCTTAATCGAGATTCAAGGAATTCATCGCGTTTTGTTTCAGGAGCAACTGATACAAGATTGACTAGTAAGGTATAAGGTACTTGAATAGAAGATTTCTCAGGAGGATTCAGATGCCAACAATATTCAAAAAGACCAGTTAATTTTCTTTTTAAAGCTTGATTACCTTCCTTAATTCTTCCAAAGTATATATTCTCGAGAAAATCAATTTCTTTCAAATAAATTGGTATATCATCAACAGCTAATGTTCTACTACCAGACATTCTTTTATAGGTCAAGAGATTTAGAGATTGTGTGGAACCATATCTAAACCATGTCTGAGGTGTAAATACATTTCCTGCTGATTTTGAAATTTTTGATCCACCTTTATCCAAAAACATCTCATATCTTGCATGAGCAGGTGGTTCATATTCGAATATCTCTTTACAGATTTGATCATTACAAATAACAGATTCAAAAATATCCTTACCAAAAGCCTCAAAATCAATCTGTTGTAAATCCCAACGAGCAGCGAATTCAACTTTCCAAGTGAGTTTACCATCATCTTTGTTAACATCTGCCCAACCATGATGATTACATCCTTCGAGTAGTTTTCCTCTTATTTCATCTCCTTCACAAAGATATTCTACTTTACCATTCTTTTCATCAAAACTAATTGCTTTCGTTGTGTAGATTTTGCCACAATTTTCACAAATAGCATGATAAGGTAAAACTTCGATATATTTTTCTTGAGCAGTTGTTTCTTTGATTATTTCTCCAGCTCGTTTACCTTGCGAGAGTAGTTTTTTAACTTGTGGTCCCATCTTTCCAGTTTTATAGAGATTTCTTGCAGAAGCAGATGTTACTTCTATCCCAGCTTCTTTAATTGCATCGATTAGAAGATTTGACATATGTTGACCATAGCTATCATGACATCCCCATGGATCAGGTATTTTTGATACAGGTTGTCCTAAGTACTTCTTTAAAGATGCATGTGTACCTGCAGGAACTTTACGTAAACCATCCATATCATCTGCAAAAGCTATAAACTCAGATTTCCTTCCCATATCTTCAAGTGCAAGTTTAAAACCATAAGCTCTTGATGCATCTGCAAAAGAACCTATATGAGGAAAACCTGAAGCTCCTAATCCACTTTCAGTTCTGATAACTTCTGGATGTTTACCTTTTAAATTATCTTTTCTCTCAATGACACAAAGTGCCAACTTATCTATCCAAGTTCCACGACCAATGGTTTCATCAGCATCTTCGCCAAAATCAAATTCTTGGGACAATAATTTAACCGCCTTTTATTGATTCATTTCTTTTATAGATTATTTCAAAAAAAAGCTTAGATATAAATTCATTGCTTCTACTGAAGTAAAAAAAAGAAAATTTGTCTGAATAGCTTATTACAGCTCCTCAGACATCTATAATCCTTTAACTTTTTAGTTTCGGATCTAATGCGTCTCTTAATGCATCACCCATTAGATTAAAGCCAAGTATCGTGATGAAAATCATTAATGCGGGCCATGATGGCATCCACCAATAGGTTAGCAAATTATCTCTGTGATATGCTAAATCATCACCCCAAGTAACTGCTGTTGCATCTCCTAAACCGAAGAAAGCTAATGCAGCAATTGTAATAATTGTATTAGCAATACCAAGAGTGGTTACTACGATAATTGGTGATAATGTATTTGGAATAACGTGTTTGAAAATTATCCTGCCATCTTTTGCTCCTAGCGCTCTTTCTGCTTCAATGAATTCTGTTTGTTTTAATGAGAGTATTTTGCTTCTTATGATAAGACAAGTTCCTCCCCATCCTATTAAGGCAAATACAATGATAACTACCATGTAGATACCTCCAGGAATATTCGCTGCTGAGTCTCGAAATATGGATACTGTAAATATGAATAGAATAAATTGGGGCATTGCAGAAATTAGTTCATTTATTCTTTGAACGACATCATCAATCCATCCTCCATAATAGCCAGAAACAGCTCCTACAACAATTCCTATTGCACTTGCTGTCATTTGTCCAACAAAACCCAAGACTAGTGATAAAGTGGAACCAAAGAAGGTTCTTGAAAGAATATCATATCCTCTAGTATCTGTTCCAAATGGATATTGTGCACTTGGTGGTAAAACTTGATCACCGGGGATAATATATCTCGGATGAGCGATGAGTCGCAAATATTTTTGCGTTCCAGGAATCCATAACTCAATGTAGTAGTTATTTTGATCCCATTGATCACCTGTTGGGTTATTTAATCCAAATATTGCATCATATTGTAAAATTAGATAAGCAATAACAGCAACTGTAACCAAAGCAGCTACTAAGTAAAAACCAAACATACCCATTTGATCTTTTCGCATTCTACGAAATGTAATAGCCCAAAGATTTGATCCTTCGATTAATTTTATTTCTTCTAGTATTCTTGCTTCTCTTTCAACTGTACTTTGATCAATATTTATTGCCAATTTAGTTTCCTCCTAATACCTCACTCTTGGATCAACCAAGGCATAACTTAGGTCTACCAACCATCTGAAAATCAGGAACATACCACCAAAAATGAAGTTCGTTGCCATCATCATAGGTTGATCACGTTGCAAAGCACTTGTAAGAAATACTCGTCCAAGTCCTGGCCAACCAAATACACCTTCAGTCATTACTGCTCCACCTAGTAATCCTGGTAAAGCTAGTCCTACTACCGTCACAATTGGTAACAAAGCATTACGAAAAGCATGTTTGTAAATTACCGATCTTTCTGCGAGACCTTTTGCTCTTGCTGTTACAATGTAATCCTGTCTTAGAATATCCAATAACTGTGATCGTGTTAATCTCGATAAAAATACCAAAGCTGTAAGTATTAAGGTAATTGTTGGTAGTATTAAGAAAACATAAAACTTGGGATTTATAATAAACGGTTCTCTAAAAGCATCTCCTTGTGTTGCTCCTGTAAAATTGAACATAAAAAACGAAGCTAACATAATTAATTTCGCAAGCCAAAACGCAGGCATTGAATATCCAATCAGAGAAGCGACTGTCACACTTTTATCCCAGATTGAATACTGTCTTGTTGCTTGTACAACTCCAATTATTGTAGCTAAAATAGTACTAATAACAAAAGCAGGAGTTGTTAAGAAAAGAGTATACCACATTCTCGAGACAATAATATCAGTAATCTTTTTACCGATTCTTCCATCTTGAGTCCAATGCCATGATCTTCCCAGATCACCCTGTAATACACCACTATATCTGTAAACAGGACTTCCATCTTCATTAAACTCATATTCAATTGGTCGTTTCGCAAATCCTAACCAACGTAGATACCGAACCACTATATTGACTGTATTATTGTCTTCATCAAGAATTCCAATTTCTTGACCAATCTCATTATACATATCAATATATTCACTTTGCTCTCCTTTGAAAAGACCCATTCTTATCATAATTGGATCTCCAGGTGATAAAGCAATTAATGTAAAACTTAGAATAGAGATACCTATCAGTGTAGGGATGATATATAAGAAACGCCTTATCGCATAACTTCTTAACGAAATTTTGATCACCCTATTAATTTTTTTTATTTTACTTTTTTCTAGTAATAACAATATATCGTCCTAGTAACATATTGTACAATCTATATATCGTATTATAAGTATAAAATCCTTGTTACAGGTACAAAATAGTCCAAAAAAACGAAAAAATGTAAAAAAATTCTCGGTATTATTTTCAGATGTTGTAGATATTATGATTATTTATTACAAAGATTACTCTTGAATAGATATAATGGGTTAATGTATTAAAAAAGTGGATTTGGTGAATGTTTGTGAGTTTAGAACAAATTTGGATTCTACAAGATTCAGGGACTTGTCTCTTTCATAGAAAATATAATGACAATAACAATGATGAGAATCTAATAAGTGGATTTCTAAGTGCGGTGAATTCTTTTGTTGGATCTTTTGGTGATGAGATTAAATGGATTGAAACAAATCGTCATCGTTTTGTTTTCAAAATGAGCACCAATTTAATTTATTGTGCTTGCACGAGTATTGATTCAAATGCAATTTTAACTTATAAAAGATTATCGAGAATTTCAGATCATTTTATGCTAATGTTCAAAAAACAGCTATTTGATTCAGGTGAACCAATACCAATTGATATCTTTAAGAAGATTGCTCCTACTGTTAATCGCATTTTCGCTATAGCAGAAGAATCTGGTGACAACACTTATTCTAACACCATAGTAAAACCAACGTTCAAATTTGATTCAAATGAAGCTAGATTAATGTCATTCATACGCTATAAGAGAAAAGTTTCCATAACAGATATAGTTCATTTTCTCAGAGTATCGGACACAGAAGCTGATAATGCACTTCGTAAATTAGAAGATCAAAGACATATCATGAGAATAGAATATCCAGACGGAACAGAACAATTCGGTTTGCGCCCAGTCCTTAGAGGAGCATTTTAGAATTAGTTAATTTGGAAGAGGAATTTACAGCACGTTCCTCTTCCAAATTAAAAGCTATTTTTTTTTGAGGAGAAAAATAAGTTTAGGTTAATTTAATGTATAAAGAGAATTTTTTCAAAAATTAAGTGATTTTTTGTTGTCTATAAAAAAAAAGTAGAATATGGTGGGCTAATACTAATAGTAGAGCCACCATGAATTACTGAACAAGTATACTATCCAGAATATTATTCCAATAATGGTTAATATCAATTGTATCCAATTCAAGATTTTTGCTATTCTTATTGTGGAAGGATCTTCATGATTTCGTTCAGCTTTTCGTACATATGAAAGACCTATTAATGGGAATAGGAAGCAACTGAAAACGAAACCGATTACTCCAAATATTAAAGCAATATTTGCATTTTCTTTATTTGTTCTATAAGGAGTAGCAGTTGAAGTCGAGTATGTTCGATAGGTTCCTCCTGTAGCTGAACCATAGGCATAATTCCCACCAGCAGTGCTTGATGTAGCATTTAAATTTTGAAGGTCCACATTTGTTAATGGAGTTTCATTTACTATTCTAACACTACTATAACTAGATTCAGCTTCTAGTTCTTGCATATCTGCACCACAAGAACTACAATATCTAAATCCTTTCTCTTGAACTGAACCACAGTATTGACAGAATATTGTTTTGTCACTCAACTTCTGATACACTCTTTTATTATCATCAAAGTTAATTAGAGTAATTACCTATAAAAACCATTAGAAATTTTCATTAAATAATTGTTTAATTATTTAATTTTTTATTTCAGGTTTTTAGTTACTTTATTATGATGTTTTTATGTTAGAAGTATAATATTCAATTCTGTATATAACTCACCTATTTGATATAAGGCATCAAATTCGTGATTTGGGATATTACGATAAGCTTTTGTTAATATTCTCTCGAGTTCTTCCTCATCGAAAGAAGTTTCTGCTCTTATTAGTGGAATCCAGAGTGTGTCTAATTTTTCTAAAATTACTTTTTTGAAATTTGGTTTCTTTTTTAATAATTTCTCTACAAGACGTAAAGTTTGCATTTCAGTGAAGAGTTCATATGCGATTGCTCTCACACCTCGTCTATCTTGTTTTACCCAAGCTTCAGCTGGTTTAGAATAGTTCAGCAATTTGACAATTTCATGTAAAAATAAAACCTCATCTTCTAACATTATTTCTGAAGTCTCAATATATGCTATATCAGCATATTTCAGTTTATGAGAGAGTCGTCCTTCGATTGGATAAATTAAACATATGATTGGATCCTTCCTTTTCCAGACGATTCCAGGAAGTTTTTTCGATTCTTCTTTTAATTCCAACCAATACTTCTTGTACTTTTTCTCAATATCTTCTCTTAGACGTTCAAGTTTTTTCTTAATGTCGTCATGCAAAATATTTTTCTTATAAAAATTAAAAATTTCACTCAAAATATCTTCCAGTTTGTCTATTTCTTCTAACCATTTTTCAGCAAACTTCCCTTTAGGAGGATTATTTTTAATATATTTTGCTAATTTCTTAGGTGTTTCTAAATCATTTAAAGCGGCAATACTTCTTGCCCATGGTAAAAAGTGCTTGAATCTAGTGAATTTTATTTCTCTAATTAATTTATAGAGATCCCTTACATTCGAATCTCTTGGCAACCATTTGATTTTCTTATAACTCGGTCCATGATATTCAAAATAATATAATGCATCTACAAGATCAGAATGATAAAATTTTATTAACTCACTCACAGTAATTCAACTCTAATACCTAGGACTTGTACATTTCATTTTTTTAACTTTCCTCTAAATAGAGTTTTTTCTTATTAAAATACCTAGATAATCAAAAGAATATTTAATACGATATAATGAGACTCTAAGTGATATATTATGCCATTACTAAAACCAGCAAACGTTTTCCTTATTCAGGTTGATAGCACTAGAAAAAACTATATTCCACGTAATTTTGTAGATATTAAAGGAGAACCTATTTTTGCTGAGGATGTTTTGTTACATAATCGTTTTTCATTAGATGAAGAATCAATAATTAATAATCCAGATTTTCATAAAGTAAAAATGAATGATTATATTGTTGTATTTTGTAATTCTCTGGTTCCACATTCTCCTAATCAAGTAAAATTCATATTTAGAGTTATAAATAAATTGAATGACCAGATTGTATTGAAAGTATTTACAAAACTAAATCGAGGTTATCCACTAGAACATATTAAATCTTTAATTGAAGAGGGGAAGCTTTCAACAAAAATGCTAAATTGCGGAATTAAAGGATTTAAAATTGGACAAATTGAATTTTCTGATTTAGAGCTTTTAGTAAACTTTGATCCAATTATAAGAACTTATCATTCTACCAGTTGGAAAACTTAATTAAGCTATTCCAAAGAATTCTTCAGCTCTTGCTCCTAAGAAAAGCATTTTAATTTCAGAATCAGTTTTTGTTTTATGCTCTTTTCTATAAGCAATTAACTTATGAAGGCACTCAGCACACAGTTCATTTCCTTCCATTATATCCATATTTCTCGCTAATTCCATTTCTTGACGAGTAACGTTTTCTCCTAACACTTTTATTGGTTCATGAGTTGTTAAACACCTAACAATATCCGAATCATCTGAAAAAACAGTATTAGTACAATTTTCTGATCCTGTTTTCAATACCTCAGTATCTAACTGTATTCTTTCAATAATATTTCCTAAATCTAATAGTTTAATTTCTATTGGTACTCCATCTTCCGTATTTAAACATAAGGTAGAATTATCACTATTACTATTTGCTTTAAGTTTAGGACAACCATGCCAGATAGTTTTCTCCTCTTGACTTAAAGTAATTGAAAAAATAATAGTTAAACTCAGAGTAGTTAAAATGACAAAAAGAGCATAAGGTTGGAATATATCTCTGAAAATATATTGAAAAAGAAAGAGAGAGAAGAATGAAGAACCAAAACCAATTATAAAAACTACTGTAAAAATATTCATTAGATGTCTCAATTGTGGAAAGGATTTTGCACTATTTGCCATATAAACCAATGCTAGTGTTAAGATGATCAAAGTTAAACAAATAAATACTAAACAATAAATGATTATCGAAGTACTCAAGAAATTGTTTATTCCATAGGTAGTTTCTATAAAATAAATACTATCTTTTTTTATAAACAACCAAATTGCTAGAAAAATAGTTGGAAGTGGAGCGAATAAATGTAATAAACCTGGTAGTGCTTTATATTTTGCTTTCCAAAAAAATATTGAAAAGCTCAATACAGGGATTGTCATAGAAAACATAGAAAGAAAGGAAAATTTACAAAATAATAATGACATATCTAAATCAATGGTGTAAAAAATTTCTTTTAAAGCACTAAAAGTTGCGGAAGCAACTCCTCCTAGAAATGCTGTTAAACCAATTAAAATATTTGCTATATTCCTTTTATTACGACTAATTATAACTATTGTTGCTATTAGACCAAATGGTATAGCAATAGCATCAATTAACAGCTTTAAATTTACCAATAGTATAACGTTCCCTAATTTTTCCTGTTATTTTATTGTTTTAGGAATACAATTATTCTTCATTTAATTTTTTAAGACATATACCATTAAGTAATACTGTAGTTATAAATAATTCTAGACTTATAGAAAATCAGATTTCTATTGTGCCAATTACATTAATTAAGTTAGCAGCACATTTCGAATAACTTCTTGTTAATCCACCTATTCCTAAATTAATTCCACCATAGAATCTTGTGACAATAACAAGTACATTTGTTAAGTTCTTTTTCTTCAGAATGTTCATGATTGGTAATCCTGCACACCCTTTCACTTCACCATCATCAGAGCTTTCTTCCCAATTGATTGGATTTCCAATTCGGTATGCATATGCATTATGTGAGGCTTTTTTAAATTCATTTTTTGTTTTGTCAACAAGATTTTTTGCTTCTTCGATATTATTAATTCTAAAAATAGTACAAATAAAAATTGATTTTTTAACAGTTAATTTAGGTCCTCTTCCAGATTCTTTAATTGTCAACATAACAAATACAACTCAAATTTACTACAAGACATCAAGCTTTCTTTCTTTGTAGAGTGATTAAATGGGTTAATTTTAAATTCTTGTTTAATAAAGACTAAATAAGAATATTACGTCAAGAGGTTTTAAAATTGGACAGGATTTGTTTTAATTGTAATCATAAAATTTCTAACAAAAAACCAATCTGTCCATATTGTTTTGTTGTGCAAAGAAAACATTTTTCTCGTGAAAATTTGTTTGACTTTTTAGAAATTTATTTCCCTTCAAAACCAAATTTGAAGGAGAGATTTGAAAATTCTCAAAAGAAATTACATCAAAGGAACTATGATGCTTGGATTGTATTTGGGATTTTAACTTTTGGAATAGCGTACTATTACTATCTATTACTAACTTTGGAAGATTTGAATGATCACTGGTTTCATCATCATGGATATTATGAAGAAACAACAAAGAATGATGTTTTCATTTCATTTATCATTTTATTATTCATCAATTTTATAGGTGTTCCATTAATTCAGTATGTTAGATATAATAAACTTAGAAATCATTTATTGAAAGCTCCTCCTAACTCCTGCAGAAAAATACCTCCTAAAGGTAGTAGAATGTTCTGGTTATATTTTGTTTTTAATATCCTGTTTATCGCGACCGGAAGTGCTGTTTTTTTTGGAGTAAGCTCAGTAGTTGCTGATAAATATATTCCAATTGATTCAACAACTATTGCAATTATCTTTTTCACAGGAGCAGGACTAATTTTATTTATTACTATTTTAATTGGGATTATGATTATATTAATTGAAACTCGTTGGCAAGAAGCTTTCAATTACCATATCACATGGCATTTACAAACTGAAAACCAAGAAAGAAATTTCATTGAAAATTCTATAACATCTGATGTTGTTATTCCTATTTAGGAAAAATAATAATTTGGATTTAGTAGGTTGTATTTGTTGTATTGTATGTTTTCCTGGATATAGAAGAAGACTTTAATTTATTCATTTTCTACTATTTTTCCAATAATAAGAAGCTACAAATTGAACTAAAAAATTAGCAGCATTTATTGCAGTAGTATCGGCTGTATCATATAGAGGATTTAACTCTACAAGGTCCATTCCTTTAATGTTCGTTTCCTTGACAACCTCATGAATAATTCTATTTATTTGATGAGGGGTTAATCCATCAGGAGTCGGAGCACTAACACCAGGTGCATATATTTGATCTAAGCTATCCATATCTACTGAAATATAGGTCATATCGGTGTTTTTTGTTATTTTTTTGAGAGTTTCTTTTATAATTAAATCAATCCCCATTTCTCTTATATTTTCCATTGTAAAAATTGTAACACCTTTATCTTCGGCATATTTTCTATATTTTTTAGCATTAGCAAAATCTCTTATTCCTATTTCTACAAAATTCTCTCCTTTTACAAGATTATTTTCAAGAATTCTTCGAAAGGATGTTCCACTGTTTATTTTATCATCAATAACTTCTCTAACATCCAAATGAGCATCGATATTTATTAAACCAATTTTCTTAGATTCATTAGCTGATTTCAATCCTTTAATTATTGGATAACCAATAGAATGATCTCCTCCCAAAGTTATTGGTATAAAACCTCTTTTCACTATTTTAAAAATAACATCACTAATTATCTCGTGAGAATCAGCAACACTATTCCCCTCCGTTATTATATCACCAAAATCATAAACTCGTTGATCACCAAACCAAAAGTCTAAATTCCAACTATATGCTTTAAAATACCTTATTGAATCACGTATTTTCTTAGGACCACCTTTAGCACCTTTGCGACCTAAAACAGCTGAGTCAAAAGGAATTCCTACTAAACCTATTGCTGGTAAACTTTCACCGGTCCAACATTCTAAAATATCAAGCATTCTAGTTTCATTTGGATCAGAACCTTTCTTTTGATATGGTTCCCATTTTCTTAAGCACTCACCTATTGTAGTAAGTGAATTCTTACCATTCTCATCCAAAACTTGATCTAAATCTATTCTCGAATTATTCGTTGTCAAATTTTGTACCACCAATTTCCAAATAAAAATAGAGTTAAAAGAGATTTTTATTTTGTTATTTATTTTGTATACTTTTCCCAAAATAAATTAATAATTTATGTAAATAAAAGAAAATAAAAATCCAGATTAAAAATCTGGAAATAATTTTAGTATTATCTAAGTTTCTGCTGGTTTTTCTTCAACTATTTCAGCAGGTGATTTCGTTTCAGCTTCTGGTGCTGGTTTAGGCTCTTCTTCTAGAATCATTGTAGGAAGATTGATTACTCGTGATTTCCAAATATCAACATTTTGGACTGGATGAATCTTCTTTGCTTGTTTATAAATTTCAGTTGCAAGTTTTCCAGAAACTAAATCTTTAACATATTTCTCAAAAGATAATTTTGAAGCTTTCTTTGTTGCAACATCAATCATAATTTTTCTGATGCCTCTTTCATGACTTGCCTTGCATCTGAAAGGTGTAAGAGCGATTATACTTGTACGAAGTCTAGCTCCATCCTTTGTCATAACATTGATGATTCCATCAATTCGAGTTCTTCTTCTTCGGATCATTGATCTAAGATAATCTCGAGTATATTCATGCCCATTAAATTGTGTGTAAGCATGATCTCCTTTTGTTTTATCAATTTTGAATGTAAGCTTAACATGCATTTTCTTATATTCACCAGTAAGATCCATCATAGTAGTTTCAAGAGTTCTATTTATCAAATATTCTGGATCAGCAGATGGTGTTTCAGCTAACTCTTCTCCACCAAAGATTTCTGGTGCATGAACTGTATACCAGGTTTTTAAGCTGAATTTATCTATTATTCTTCTACTTTGACTTTCTTTCTTTCTTTTTGGGGCTTTTCTACTACTCAATTTTTTGTGCTCCATTATTTCATGAACAATATCATTTTCTGAATTTCTTTCACTTTATTAGTCTTGTCGTAATTTAGAGATACTTCATATATAACTAAATTCAAGTAATAACCGAAAAGTAAAGCTTGCTTTTAAAATATTTTCCATTGACTTGAAGAATCATAAATCCTATTATAATCTCTTCTATTTCTTTATTCCTTTAATGGTTTTTTTAGAGATGTCTACTTTTTCAAAAAAGTCTTCCAAAGTTACAATTAGATCCCATAAAGATTCTTCTGATTTCACAGTAAATTCTATACTATTTTCTTTTTGTTCAGAGTGAGCAATTATCCCCTTAGGTGTTTCTCGATTTTCAGGTGTTGTTGCTAAAAAAATTGCTTTGGCTATTTTTGGATTTTCAAACATAAGTTTAATCATAATTTCTGATTCTATTGGTCTACTTCTTTTTGCCAAAAGTTTTCACTTCACTTTTTTTACTTTTTCACCCTAAAGAGATTTCTTTATGAAAAGTAATTTATTTAGATTTAGTACTAGCTTCTTTTGTTTTGTCGTTCGTTGTTTCTTCTTTCTTTTTCTTATCAAGCTGTTTTTCAATTACAACATTCAAACTTTCGATTAGTAATTTTTCAGTTCCTTGAGGAATTCTGGCTCCTGCAGCAATATTGTGACCTCCACCTTCTGCTTCTGAACCTAGTGATGTCACTGCTTCTCTCAAAGCAAGACCCAAATCTAATCCTTTGGAAACCAGTTCACCTGTTGCACGGCAACTAACTTTAATAGAACCATCTTCCGAAAGAGCTAAACCTACTAAAGGTTTTTTCTTGTCCATGAATTTTTTAGTTGAAATTGCTATTGAAGTAATTGTACCTATCATCGAATCATCAATTACATTTTTTCCATCAAAAACAATAATTTGAGCATATTCTTTGAGATGTTCGCTTTCTTGATTAATTATCTGGAGGAAATCAGAGATTTTTCTTCTATAATTTGCCATTATTTCTTCTGCTTCTTGCAGTAGGAATTTTCTTTCGCCCATTATTAATCCGATTGCAATTCCATTAGCATTTAATCTCCCACAAGAATTTATTAAAGAACCAAATTCCCGGGCATCTCGTAATAAAGTTCCAGGTTTTTCTTTTGTTAAGACATAAACCATTCCTAAAATACTTTGTGAGTCCTCAGCAGTCATTCCCATTTGTAGTCCATAAGTAATTAAAGATTGGACTAATGTTCTCCTTTCATCATCTGATAAATCTTGAAGTGTACGCCATTTCTCTCCTTTTTGTTGTGGTATTCCTGTATCTCGCATAAAGCGTATACACATATCACCATCACCTGTTAAACCTGGTAAAAATGGATCTGTTGTATATTCTAATGCTTGATATATTGCACGAGTCTCCCTTCCAAACAATCGAATATCTAGCTTCTCTTCCAACAAACCACTTTTTATGCCATCCTCTACAATATTTCTATTAAGTGCAATTAGAGAATTTTTCTCACCCTTATCTTGCCGATCAGCTAATGCTCCAACAACAGCATAACAAGCTGAATCAATATTTTTTTTATTCATTTCTTTAGCAAAGAAATATGTGATTCCTGCTCCACTAATTTGATTTGCTCCATCATAATTGAAATCAAATGGATTTACTAAAATAATTGATTCTGATTCTGGGGGAGTTAAAACTGGATGATGATCTAAAATGACAATATTCCTATTTGCTAGATACTTGTTTATACCTTCTAATTGTCCTCCCCCCAAATCAGTAAAAACAATATTCTTGATATTTTTCATCATTGAAATTTCACTAATAATAGGAAGCTCTAATTGACGAACAGATCTAATATGATAATCGATTCCTTCACGGTGAAATGCTTTTCCTATTATACCAGCTGAAGTTAAACCATCTGCATCAATGTGACTTATACATAAAACAGCATCTTTTGCATCCTTTACAGAATCAATTCCTTCTCTAATTTTTGCAATAAATCCTTGGAAATCTTGTTTCTTTGTATCAGATGACAAAGTCTACACCACACGACTTATATTAACCAGTTATTTAAGTACATTTTGTGAATTTTCATTTAAAAAACAATCAAAATTGTTTCAAATACATAACATAAAAATAAAAAATAGGAATTTTCTCTTCTTATTGAAGAGAAGACTACAGATAGAAACTGCTTTTTAACGAACAATTGTTGCAGCTTGTTTTGGATCATACTTGAATGTTTTTGGAATAACGCCTTTCTTTTGATAATATCGCATTAAACGTCTAATCTTTGATTCCAATTTTTGTAATCCATATTGAGAGTGAAGATCCTTTGGATGACCATCCAAATGCCTTCGCAAAGCGAGAGCTCTTCTAACAAGATTTCTGAAATCTTCAGGATATTGAGGATAAATTCCTTCTTGTTTCATTACTTCTGAGATTTTCTTTTTTATAACTAATTTAGTAGAAGGAATACCATGTGTATCTCTCAAAACAGAACCAATCATAGCAGAGGTTAAACCTTGCTTTGCTAGATCAATTATTTTAGTTTCAATTTCTTCTGGAGTTTGACTAACCCAATCTGGAATTGTCGCATGGGGTGGTCTTTTAGAACTTGATTTACCTTTACGTTTTGAATGCATTCTTGCCATTTTTTTCACCAGTTTTTTCTGATGTTTCGCATCTGAGCTCCACTCCTTTTCCTATTGCAGATTTGGCTCATCTTAAGGAAAAAGTGACTCGATTACGAACAGATAGCATTTCAGCTATCTTGCACCTATTATTTATAGACGCTATTTTCAGTAGACAAATAATGACATTATTAAATCTTACCATCTGATTTTTTTAATAAAAAAAGTTAAAGAATTATAATTTTTCTTTAAATTGTATTTTAAAAACTGTTTTTGCTTTTCCACCAATTTTTACAGATGAAACTTTTTTATTATTAACTTCAATTTTTACTTCAATTTTCCCTGCTCTTTCAACTGATTCGCCTTGCTCAATATAAAAGGTTCCTGGTTGAGCAAATCCTTTTTCAACTAGAAAAGCTCCTAAAGCACCATTGGCCATACCAGAAATTGGTGTCTCAGGTGCACCTCTATAAGGTTCAAAATGACGTGTATAACAAGTCGAACCTTCAAGGTAGGTATCAAAAGTATAAAGATGAATTCCATCACACTTTAATCTTCTACATAGTCGTTCTATGTCTTCAAATTTAGGAACCATTGCATCTGTCATTTCTTTGCTAGTTATTAAAACTAAGAGTTTAGGACTTCCGGTTGATGCTATTACTAACGGTAATTGATCATTACATTCTATTTTGTCTGGTCGTATTCCTAAAATATCAGCTAATTTCTGGATGCTCAAATCAACTTCTGTGAATGTAGGTTTTAATTGAGTCATTAATACTTTATCAAGAATGCCTTTTTTCCAAAATATTTCTACTGGTAAAATACCTAATTTCGTTTCTTGAGTTACTCTTGCATAATCGTTTTCAGGTTTTATTTTACCTATTTCTGCAAGCAACCAAAATGTTGCAATAGTTGCATGCCCCCCAATTTCGGTTTCTTTTTTTGGAGTATAATACTCAATTTTGAAATCAGCATTTTTTGATTTTAAAACAAAAGCTGTAATAGGTAGATTCATTTCACTTGCTAGGAATTGTTTAAGTTCTGGAGCAAATTCATCAGCATCTAAAACAACTGCTGTTGGATTTCCAAAGAAAGGCTTATCTGTAAAAGCATCTACTTGATAAATCGACATATAAATCTCCTGTGCAAATTATTAGTTTCTCTGTATTATATTAAGACTTAAGATTTCTTAATCGTGAAGGTTTTTAAAAAGTCTTTGCTCTTTTATAAATACTGGGTTATTTTTTAACAACCAAAATCAATTGAAAGGAGTAAATATATAGCTATAAAATATATTTGAAATTGTAGAATATTTATCATCGGTGGGTTTGAATTGGCAAAACAAAAAAAAGAGAAGAATGAATTGAAACCAGAAGAAGAGAAGAAATCAAAGGATACTAGAAAAGGGAAAAAGAAAAGAAACGAGAAAAAAGAAATTGATAAGAAATCTAAAAAGAAAAAAGAAGAATCAAAGAAGCAAATTGTAAAATCAGATAAAATCGATCTAAATGTGTATAATCTTCTTTTTGATGATGTCAATCTATTTATGAATGAACTTGGTAAAATATCAACTAAAGAGATAAAACAAAGACTAATTTTGATTGATGGTAAGATGCTTTGGATTGAAAAGGAAAGTGAAGAAGAACTTCTTGTTGAGGAAGGAGGAGATGAAATAATTGATATCGAAATGGAAATGTTAGAAATGGGATTAGATCTTGATGATGCTGCAGAAGAATTAGCTCTTTCACAAGAAGCAGCAGAGGATTTTGATTTAGAGGCAATTAAGGCAGATCTAGATGAAACAAAATCTTTTGGTGATAGTATTAAAGATTTGATAAAAGAAATTGAAGAAGATGATATAGAAAAACCAATTGATGAGTTAGCTTCTAAATTCTTGTTATTTGATTTAAGAGCAATTCTTGAAAGAGCTATAAATGAAGTCTTTAAAATCGAAGGAAAAATAAAAGAAATGATGAAAGAGGGAGAAGATAAAATGAAAATAAAAAATCTCTTTGTCGACCAACGTATTGCAGTTAAGAGAGCCTTAAAAGATATATTAGATAGATTGAAAAAACAAAAACCATCACTAATTATGAAAGAAGAGAAAATTAAACAATATAAAGCACTAAATGAAAAAGAGATTGCTACAATGAAAGCTAAAGAGGAGCAAGAATTCGATCAGATGGTTGAAGGATTATTAGACCAATAAAAGAGGTATTTGATATGAAAGAAGATTCTATAATTGGTATTGTTGAAAGAAAATTTAATGGTTTCATAATTGTAACTGATAAAAATAAAGAATACAAACTCTATGCAATAAGACCTATGGAAGCAGTTTCACCAGATTTTGATATTGGACGGTTTGAAAAATTTCTTGGTAAAAAAGTAAAAGCTAGTGGTCTTTTTGATGACAGCTCTATTTGGACTGCTTATTTAGAGGAGATAGAATAAAAAAAAGTTGATTAGCGATGATAGAATTCACCGCTTGAAATTTTTATTGTGTTCTTCTTCTTCCATATTTTTCAGTGTCGAAAAATGGATATTTCACTATTTTTGCAAGATATGGTTTATCTCTAATTATTATGTTTATTTCAGTTCCAAGTTCTGTATATTCAATTGGAAGAATAGCCATAGCAATACCTTTACCAGTTAGTGGAGAAATTGAACCACTTGCAACTTCACCGATTTTCTTTCCGTCTTTTTCGATAGTATATCCATGTCGAGGAATTCCTTTCTTTTCTAATTCTAAACCAACTCTTTTTCTTGTCATTTCTTTTAGAGTAAGTTTATTTTCCTCATTTCTAGATGGATATTTTTTCTTAAGAGCTTCTAAACCTATGAAGAATTCTTTATTCATATCAATAAAAATCCCTTGAATTCCAAGATCCATTTCAAATGGATCATATTCAGGATGAAAATCTTGCCCAGATAGAGGTAAGCCTCCACCCAATCTTAGAGTGTCTCGTGCACCAAGACCACATGGTAAAATACCAAATTGTTTTCCTGCTTCTAGAATTGTTTCCCAAACTTTTATTGCTTTTTCATTGATAGAATCCTTTGTGGAGATAACTTGGATTTCAAATCCATCTTCACCAGTATAACCAGTTCTGCTAGCAATTATTTCAATGCCAGCAATAGTCGTTTCAAAGTAACCCCAACTTCTAGGAATTTCGATATCTGTTAGCGTTTCCATAATGTTAATTGCTTTCGGTCCTTGAAGAGCAAACATTGCTGAATCAAGAGTATAGTCATAATAGTTTATATCTAAGTCAGGATTTTTTTGCTTTTCACTATCAGTAAATTTGACCATCCAATTCCAATCAGAGATTCTAGGACCAGCATTAATAACCACAATAGCGAAATCTTCACTTTTACGAATGATAACACCATCGTCAAGCATACCACCATTTTCATCTAAAAGGTAACTATACCCGCATCGACCATCAGTTAATTTCATTAAATCTCTTGGAAAAATTTTATTTAAAATCGGAAAAACATCTTTCCCTTTGAAACGAAATCTACCCATATGGCTAACATCAAAAATTCCTGCATTTTCTCTTACAGCCATATGTTCTTCTCTTATGGAGGAAAATTGCATAGGTAATGACCAACCACCAAAAGAAGCCATATCTCCATGTTTTACTTGCCAATCATATATTGGTGTTTTCAAATCATCTGACATCTGTAAACCTCTAATTAATTATTTTTGTAAAGAATTTTATTATTTTTGATAACGTGATTTAATCTAATTTAAAAATTTTAAGGGAATATCCAGAATGACAAATTAACTATTAAAATGAATTTTTTGGGAAAAATAGTTGGTAGCGCTGGGTTATGAGCCCAGTGGGCACAACCTAGCTACCCCACCGCGCTATGGGTTTTTTGCTAAATTTTTTTTCTGTTCTTTATTTATAAGGTTTAGCTTCGCTTTATTCCTAAAATCAATAGAAGAAAATTTGCATTTTTTGTTTTTTATTTTTCAGTTATAATCTTTGTGATTAGTTCAGAAGGTACGAAATCAAAATAGATATTGTAAGAATTAATATTCTCTATCTTCTTATTCCAAATTTCTTCAGTTGGTTTTTCCTGAATATATTTCCAGTAATTTTTTGAAGGATTCTTTGATATTTTATTGGTTGAAGCACCAACAATAAATGGTATTTTGTAGTAATTTGCAATTAAAGCTAATAAAAATGATCCAATTTTATTTATTATTGATCCATCGTTAAAAACAGTATCAGCTCCAATAACTATTGCATCTATTTTTTCAGCTATAGTGCCTGCTGCAGCATCTACAACTAAAGTAATATTATAACCTGCTTCTGCTAGTTTTTCTGCTGTCTGTCTTCCCTCAAATAAAGGTCTTGATTCTAAAACAAAAATTGAATTATGATTTTTTACTTCTGAATAAGAGATTAATGCTTGATTAATAGTATTGCTAGAAGAAATAACCATTATTGAATTATAGTTTGACATTTCATTCGCAAGATTTTTTGCTGTTTTTTCCTCTCTTTCTTTTACTTTTTCAATTTCGTACTTAATGAGCTCTAGTAATATCTTCTTGTTAGTTTTCTTTTGTTGAAATATACTATAGATATTATTTACACTATTATGAATTGAAGACATTTCTGGATGAACATTTTCAAATAAAGTTACTATTTCATTTAATTCAGCTAATATATCTGGATTATTTTCTACTTCTTCAAGAAATACTGAGAGTATCTTTAGTGTAAGAATAACTGCGCTTTGATGAGAATTTTCTGTTATTTCTTTTATTTTTAATTTAAAAATTTCAGTTGGCAAAAAACATACCTCATAGTAATTTTATTTCTCTATGCTTAAACCTAATCTGTAAATTTGTTTTAACCACTCTTCCCTTTCTTCTTTTGAAACAAAATTTACTCTAAATAAAGTGAATCTTTTCCAATCTTCAATGCCACAATATTTCCAAGTAAAATATACAGTTTTGTAAGTGATATCTTCAAACAAACTCCTTTCTAATTCTTCTTCAGCATCAAATGTTTGTATTAATATTCCCTTTTTATCAATTAATTTGGGTATAGGATTTTCATTTACATAATCATAAGCAAATCCATCAACAAGAATTCTGTCAAAATAACCTTTTAGGATTGCAGGTGTACTATACCAATAAGCAGGATGCAATATTACAATTATATTAGCCCATTGAATATCCTTTCTATATTTCATAATCAATGGATCTTCTTCTAATTTTGAAGCATCTATTAGTTCTTCTTTAGATAATATCGGATTAAATTTATCCCGATATAAATCATGGATTTCTATTTGATGATTTGCATCTAATAATCCTACTTTCAAATTTTTTAGCAAAGCATACCCAAAACTTTCCTCATTTGGATGAGCAAAGATTATCAATACATTCATATAGTCAATATTTTAGTATTGGAATTAAAATCCTACTCTTGTTTTAGATAAATAAAATGAAAACAGTGAATAAGATTTTAAAATGGATTTAATCAAATTGCATTAGAGGTTAATAAAATATGACAAAATACGTTTGTCACCGATGTGGTAAAACAATAACTCCAGAAGAACTTAATTTAATGCCAGGATCTAAATGTCCTGATTGTGGTCATAGAATTTTATTGAAAACCAGACCACCTATTATTAAGAAATTAAAAGCTCGTTAAAAAAAAATCAATGAATTTTTCCAATAGGGAAAAATTCTTTTAATCACTTTCTTCTTCTTGTAAAACTTTTTCAATTTCATTGAATGCATATTCTCCAGAAATTAATAGAACTAACACATCTGATAATTCATCTGCATTTACTCTTATTTGTTCCATTGTATCTCTGTCACGTATTGTTACTGTTTCATCCTTTAAAGTATCATAATCTATAGTTATACAATAAGGAATACCAATTTCATCTGCTCTTGCATATCTTTTTCCAATTTTCCCTGTCACATCAAATGTTACTTCTATCCCTTCTCCACGTAAATCTTCGAAAATTTCTAATGCCTTTTCCTCTAAACCATCCTTTCTCATAAGTGGATTGACTTGAGCATCATATGGTGAAATTGAAGGTGGAAATTGAAACCATGTCCAGTCTCTATCATTTGTTTCTCTATAACAACTCTCCAACACACAATAAAGGGTTCTTCCCACACCAATAGATGGTTCAATAACAAAGGGAATAACATTTCCAGTTTCGTGTTGAATTGCCATTTTTGTTTTACTATGTTCTTCGTGGCTAAGCAAATCATATTGTTGTCGGAATGCATTTCCAACCACTTCTGTCCAGCCAATTGAGAGTTTTACTTCTAAATCAAAATTACCTCCACTATAATGAGGAGTTTCTTTTGGAAGCATATGTCTGAAGCGAATCAATTCTGACTTTATTCCTATTTCTTCGAAGAGAATCTTTTCTTTAGCTAAATAATAAGCCATTGCAGCATTTGGGACAATTTTTTTCTTAGCAGCATTTTCAACAGTATACATAGTTGCTTCTTCTTTTCCTTTTGCTTGATCTTCTCTTGTTAAAATAGGTAATTCCTCATCTGCAAGAAGTTCAAAGTTTGGTGGATTATCTAACTGTTCTTCAGCAAAGAAGACTTCTAATTCCATTTGAGTGAATTCTCTTACTCGAATGATAAATTGTCTAGGAGAAATTTCATTACGATACACTTTTCCTACTTGAGCTATTCCAAAAGGTAATTTTGCGCGCATGGAATGAGCAATTCGTTTAAAACTAGTGAAAATATTTTGAGCTGTTTCAGGTCTTAAGTACGCATCATTTCCCTCAACAGACCCAACTTGCGTTTTTAGCATGAGATTGAATTCTCGGGAATTCATAAATTCCCCTTGACATTTTGGGCATGTAAGTTTATTCTTACTAATAATTTTATCTAATTCTTCTAATGTTAATCCGTCTGCATTTTGATTCAATTTTTCTTCAATAATTTTATCAGCTCTAAACATAGATTTGCATGATTTACATTGTACTAATGGATCACAGAATTTCGCTAAATGACCTGAAGCTTCAAAGACCTTTTCAGGTATAATTAATGAACCTTCAATTTCAAAGTGATTCTCACTTTTTACAAAATATTCTCGCCAGAAATTAACTAGTTTAAGTCTCATCAATGTGCCTATAGGACCATAGTCAAATGCACCAGCAAGACCTCCGTAAATTTCTCCTGTTGGAAAGGCTATTCCTCTTCTGAAAGCTATATCTTGTATTTTATCTAAAAGTGGTTGATCACTATTATCCTTTGAAATTGCTAATTCCTCCGATATCTTCACTAATATTTTATTAAATTCTTATACTTGGTTTGCCATTAATTTACCATTAAAAGAGTTTTTGTATTAATGATTTTATTTAGAATAATACTTCTCTAATTATTAATTTCCGTTAGAATAGTAAGTTTTTTTTTGTAGTTTTTCCAGAACTGTATCAATTTTCAAGAGATGATCATTATGAACAAAGAAAATGAGCAACCTGAAGTTCAAGATAAAATAGATGAAAAGGAAATCGAAAAAGATAAACCCCCTAAATTTAGATTTGAATGTACTCGTTGTGGTGCATGTTGTCAAAATAGATATTCAATACCTATTACTTTTACAGATTTAGCTCGTTGGACTAAAACAGGAAGTTTTATGCAAATAATTTTACCTCATCTTGAATTACAAAGTTTTAGTGAAGCTGATGAGCTTGCTAAAATAGCTCTAATTCCTGTTATACGTATGATTAACATAGATGAAAATGGAAAAGGTACTTGTCCTTTCTATGATTCGGAAAATAAAATGTGTAATATTTATTTCACTATTCCAGTTAATTGTAAAGCTTTTCCATTATCTTATAATGGAACTAAATTCTATGTTTCTGATCCTTCATGCGAAGGTATTGGTAAGGGTGATATGACCAAAGAAAAACTTCTTGTAATGAGAGAAATTTCAATAAGAGATTACAATGAACGAGCTGAAACATCAATTGCTATGGTACCACTTCAAGGATTATTTATCCGAAATATGATGCAACAAACACAAAGTCAATTTGAACGACTCTCAAAAGAGGATCAAGAAAAGCTTGATGAACTTATTAAAAAGACACAACCAGAAGAAGAAGGAAAAGAAGAAGAAAAAACTGGATAGTATAAAAGATTAAAAAAGAAGATTTCAGAAAAAATTTTCTTCTCATTTTATTTTATTCTAATATTTCTACGGAATCAATTGTACCATTGCCATCTAGATCGTAACCTTCGACTACTTTTCTAAAAGGTCCATCAGAGTAATCTTTCAAAATTTCATTCCATTTATGCGTTATTGCTAATATTGCTGCTTTTGTGCCTCTTCTTCCTTGACCAGCAAAAGCTAATACGGTTTTGTCAGGATTAAATGGATTAGGTTCTTTGAAAATTATTCCAGCATTATTTTGCGAATAAAAAGTATCAGATTGATTGGAGGTAATACCTCTACCAAATCTTGCATCAGGTGCTATTCCTTTAATATGATTATCAAAAGCTATCTGTTTTAATTTAGAATTGATATCTTTTGTTACTAAATTTACAGCTGGTCCTCCTATCAAAATTAAATTCTGATCTAATGTTTTTTCTGCTCGTACTTCTACATCTAGTTTAACATAAAGATCATCTTTTGGTGGCAAGAATTGACCAATAAACATTCCCAGATAAATTGCATAGTGACCATCTCTAGCCCAAGTTTTATGTGGTCCATGTGCTTCCGGAGATCCAACTACTATCAATCCGTCAAATTTTGAATCTCGAGAAAATTCTTTGAAAAATCTCAATAATTTTTCATCTATAGCAACACCTGATTGGAATTTTAATCCTTTTTCATCAGGATCTAACTCAATCCCATAAGCTTTTTCTGAAGTTGTATAATATCTTGCTTTTGCTCCTCGTATTTCTTTTTCATAAGCTACTTTCACTAAATTACTTTTAATTAACTGTCGTATATGATAATACACTTTTTGCTCATGTATGCCCATTTCTCGTGCTAAATCTGCAGGAAAGGTGGGTTTTTTAGAGAGCCTTTGAAGAATTTCCCAACGGATATTACTTAAAATTGGTTTCATCTTTTCTGGATCCGAAAACATTCTGATATTTTTCGCAGTGAATCCATTCTTAGTTTCATTCAGTAATTTCTTCAAAATTTTTCTCTCCATACAAATAAATTTTTTTTAATTGTAAAAATAACCACTAATAATTAATTTATAATGGTTTCTATGAAATTTTCAAAAAATTCTTGAAATATAGTGATAACCATTATTAAAAAAAGTATAATGGTTCTAACTAACTATTAGAATTGCTTTTAATTAAGTAAGACTGTAAAAAATCTACAAACGGAGATAATAGCTATTCAACAATAAATACAAGAGGCTGTAATATGTGTGGAATAATAGGTTACATTGGTAAAAACACTGCACCAAAAATTTTATTGGAATCATTGAAAAGGCTTGAATATAGAGGATATGATTCTTGTGGAATGGCTTGTATAAATGGAAATACAAGAATTGATGTCAGAAAAGGTGAAGGGAGAATCGAATCTGTCAATCAAAGAAAGAATTTCTTATCATTAGATGGAAATATCGGGATTGCTCACACGCGATGGGCAACTCATGGAAAAGTAGAAGATAATAATGCTCATCCCTTTCTATCTTGCGATGAGGAATTTGCTCTTGTTCATAATGGTATTTTGGAAAATTACCAAGAATTGAAAGAGAAACTAATAAATCAAGGACATAAGTTCAATTCATCTACAGATACTGAAGTTTTGGTTCATTTAATCGAAGAGAAAATGAAATCTAAAAATAATGGACAAATATTAGATGCTATTACAGAAATTTCTCAAGAAGCAAAAGGTGCATTTACTTTTCTACTATTAAGTAGAAGTACTGGAGAAATCTACGCTTTTAGAAAAGACTCTCCTATAATTATCGGTTTAGGAGATGGAGAATTATTCGCATCCTCTGATATAACTTCTTTTCTAAAATATACTAATAAAGCAATTATCCTTGAAAATTATGAGTTAGCAGTTTTAGGTAAAGAGTGCAAAATCTATAACCTAAAAACACAAAAACAGATAAAGAAAAAAATAACTACTATTGAATGGACAGCAGAACAAGCAACAAAGAATGGTTACCCCCATTTTATGTTAAAAGAAATTTTTGAAGAAACAGAGGTTTCAAAACATTCACTAGAACAAAATTCACAGAAATTGAAGGAAATAACAAATATTCTGGGCAATGCTAAAAAAGTGTTCTTTCTTGGTTCAGGAACATCTTATCGAGCTTGTTTAACAGCATCTATTTATTTTGCTAAAATAGCTAAAAGAAATTTTATGCCTATCCTAGGATCAGAATTTAAAACATATCAGAATATTGTAGACAAAGATACTGTTCTTTTTGCTATTAGTCAAAGTGGAGAAACCGCAGATGTTCTAGAGGGTATACAAATAGCAAAAAGTAAAGGTGCTAAGATTATTTCTTTAGTTAATGTAATGGGAAGTACAATTATGAGGGAATCTGACCATTATTTAACTATTAATGCAGGTCCAGAAATAGCTGTTGCTTCCACTAAAGCATTTACTTCTCAAGTTTTTATTTTAGTGTTATTAGCTTATGCTCTTGCTAATCAATTAGTACATGGTAGAGAATTGCTAATGGAAATTATTGATAATCTTGAAAAAATAATGAGTCTTTCAGACTCTCTTTTTGTACTTTCAAAAGAAGTGCTTAATAAAAACGATTTGTATTTAATTGGGAGAGGTGCTGCTTATCCTGTTGCTATGGAAGGTGAGCTGAAAATTAAAGAAATTGCATATATTCATGCAGATGCTTTAGCTGGTGGGGAATTGAAGCATCATACTTTAGCTTTAATTGAACCAGGAGTTCCTTGTATTGCTTTGGTACCTGATGATGATACTAAGGATGATATGATTAATAATATAATGCAAATTAAGGCTCGTGGTGGTACAATTATCGGAATTTCTTCAGATCACTTAGCTGAATTTGATCACTATATTTCAATCCCAAAATCTCCTCTTGAACCACTCTATATTATCCCAATTTTACAATTAATTTCTTACCACCTCTCAGTTATTCGGGGAAATGATCCCGATTTTCCAAGGAATTTAGCAAAATCTGTTACTGTACTTTAATTATAATCTGCAAAGTATAGAGCAGGATAGAATCTTTATCCTATATGTTTACAATATAGGATAGGATTTTCATTTAATAGTTAATTAAATAAATTATTAATCAGCTAATTTATTTGATATTTTATTCTACGATATCTTTATATATAATTGTAGATGCACAATTTATTGATATACAAGATGTTGTGTTTAGGGGAATCCAAAACACCAGATATTGTATCATCTGGTTAGTACAACATTAAAAAATTACGCTCAGCAGTGCTGCCGCAATATTGAACCGACAAAAAATCGGAAATCAAAAAATAAGCTTAACTAAAAAACAAGAAAAAAAGTTGAAGACAATGAAGTGCCCATACTGTCAATCACCAAATACACGTGTATTGGACAAACGTTTATCAGATGACATGAAAGTAAATCGTAGAAGAAGAGAATGCCTTCAATGCAACAAACGTTTTACAACTTATGAACGTGTAGATGATGTTAAGCTAACTATAGTTAAAAAAGATAAGAGAAGAGAACCTTTTAACAGGGATAAAATAAAAAGAGGCATTATTAGAGCTTGTGAAAAACGACCAATAAGCTTAGAGGAAATTGAAGAAATTGTTGATGAAATTGAGAGTGAGCTTCGTCAACATGATGAAATGGAAGTTGATGCTTCAATGGTTGGCGAATTGGTCATGGAAAAGCTTAGAGGTCTAGATGAAGTAGCATATATTAGATATGCTTCAGTATATAGACGTTTTACAGATTTAGCTTCTTTTGAAAGGGAATTAGAAAAACTCAAAGTAGTAAAAGAAGTAAATGTGAAAAGCCGTGATTCCACAGAATTATTATTGATGGTTTCAGGGGATACACGAGAGGAAATATCGGGTTGGAATAAGGATAAAATTACAGCCGCACTTATTCGTGAAGCGGGTTTACCTCAATTAGATGCTGAAGCAATAGCATTAGAGGTTGAACGTAAAATATTTGCCTCAGGATTGGATGTCATCTCAGTTGATTTGATCAGAAGTTTAGTTGATAATGAATTATTCAATAGAGGGTACAATACAAAATTAGTGCAGCAAAAAATAATTGGTTTACCAGTTTATGATTTAAAACAATTAATTTATGCTAAAAGTAAAGAAAATAGCAATGTAGTCGCCAATAATCCAGAGGCGGTGAATTTAGCTATAGCAGAAACAATCTTGAAGAAATATGCCCTGCAAGAGATTTTTTCAGGAGAAGTTGCAAATGCACATAGAAAAGGAAAGATTTACCTGCATGATTTGGGCTTTCCAGTTAGGGTATATTGTTCTGCTCATAGCTTAGAATATATCAAAAAATATGGTCTCAACTTGTTGAATCTCTCAACTGTATCAAGCCCAGCAAATCATGCAGATACATTAACAGGCCACCTAAATACTTACTTGGCATCTATGCAAGCATATTATGCAGGAGCTCTTGGTTTAGCATATTTGAATATTTTTTATGCACCATATTTTGTAGGTGTTCCTTACAAACAAATAAAACAAGAAGCTCAAAGATTAATTTATTCCTGCAGTCAAAATGCATTCTCAAGAGGTGGTCAAACTCTCTTTGTAGATTTTAATATTCATTTAGGAGTACCAAAATATCTACAAAATATTCCAGCTATTGGTCCAGGCGGAAAATATACGGGTAAAACTTATGGTGAGTATGAAAAAGAAACACAAATGTTCGCAAAAGCATTAATGGAAGTGTGGTTAGATGGCGATGCACAAGGGAAAGTTTTTCCATTTCCTAAATTTGATTTACACGTAGACCAGCAAAGTTTCGATGATCCAAAACAACTTGAACTACTCCAATTTGCATGTAAAATCGCATCTCAAAACGGATCCACATATTTTGTTTTTGATAGAGATGAAGTCAATTTATCAATGTGTTGTCGTTTAAAAACCAGTATCAAAGATTTGTACATGATTGAGCATCCAGAAAGTATGAGATACTGTGGATTTCAGAACGTAAGTATTAATCTCCCACAAGCAGCATATCGAGCAGGTAAAGGAAACATTCAGGGAGCAATTGATGAAATTAAACAAGCAATGGATATAGCAATGCAAGCTCATCTGGAAAAGAAAGCATTTGTACACAAATTAATGACTCAAGAAAATGGTACCTTATGGCAAATTGGAAAAGATGCAGAAGATGGCAGACCATATGTTGATCTTGAAAAAGCCACATATATTATAGGAGTAATCGGACTAAATGAAAGCGTGCAATATCTTATTGATGAACAATTGCATGATAGTAATAAAGCCTACAAACTCGGACTAAAATTAATAGCAGCTATGAATTTGAAAGCTAAAGAATTAGAAGAACAAAACGGTTTACGAGTTACTTTAGAAGAAACTCCAGGTGAAAGTGCGCCATTTAAATTTGCCAGAACAGATTTACAAGAATACCCTGATAGCATTCATTATGTTAAGGGTGATATTGAGGAAGGAGCTATCTATTATACCAATAGCGCTCACTTCGCAGCAGATGCACCCATTGATATAATCGAACGAATCTCAAAACAAGGTAGATTTAATACTCTCATAGAAAGTGGGTCAATTACACATATTTTCTTAGGTGAACAAAGACCTTCAACAGAATCTATCTTAAATTTGGTTAGAAAAACATGGGATAATACTCAAAGTGCCCAAATTGTTTTTTCACCGGAATTTACAATCTGCAATGATTGTGGAAAAGTTAGTAGTGGTTATGGCAGACATCTAAGCTCATCTGCTCATAGTGGTTGATAGAGAAGAGGAAAAAACAATCTTTAACGGAGAAATATAAAAAAATCGAGGAAAATTGTATGGAACAGGCCAAAACAAACGTCACAAAAGTTACAGAAATAATTTCAGACCAATCGAATAAGGTACATGCAGGTGAATGTCCCCCACTCTGCCCTCATTGCAATAGTGATAATGTCTATGGAATGAGTCGAGTAGTGGGATATTTTAGTGTAATAGATAATTGGAATAGCTCCAAAAAAGCAGAACTTAAGAGAAGGCAAAAAGGCAATTATTGGACCAATGATGATTAAGGGAATCATCTTTGGTGCTCTTTTAACCTTCTCTTTCTTTTATCTTTTTATATTTAAAACTAAAATTAACATATGAACTTACAAAAAAAGAGGTTAGTAGTATGAAATTGAAAGTGTTTACAAAGGAAGATTGTCCAAATTGTCCAGCAGCAAAGAAGATTGCTAAAAAACTCGAAGTAAATGGATCAAAAGTTGAATGGTTTGATCTTGATAATGAAGAAGGATTATCTGAAGCAGTATTTTTTGATGTTCTTTCAACACCATCATTAATAATTACTGATGAAGATGATGAAGAAATTAGAGCTTGGAGAGGAGAAGTTCCAGGAATTGACGAATTACAGAAAGAATTGAAGTAATTTAAAGAGATGAAACAGATTTTGCCAGATTTAGAAATCAAGGGTTATCGACAAAGTTCTTTGATAGAATGGCCAGGATTAATAGTAGATAGTATTTTCCTAGCTGGTTGTGATTTTCGTTGCCCATTTTGTCATAATCCTGATTTGATAGCTGTAGACACAGTTGAAAGTTATAATACTAATGATGTTTTAGAAGAAATAGCTAGAAGAGCAAAGAGTGGTTGGTTAGATGGTATTTCAATTACAGGTGGTGAACCAGCCTTAAGTAAAAAATTACCAGAGTTCCTTGAAATTCTGAAAAAAATGGGATTAAAAACTAAAATTGATACAAATGGTAATCATCCTCAAACTGTTGAAAAATTAATAGAAGACAAGTTAATCGATTATATTGCTATGGATGTAAAAGCAATACCAAAAAATTATCATCTAGCTGTTGGAAAAAAAATCAATCTTAAACCTATACTTCAGACTATAGAAATTATTCTTAATGCAGATATTGATCATGAATTTCGCACCACTGTCGTACCAACTATTGTAAAACCAGAAAAAGATTTACCTGAGATAGCTGAAATGATAAAAGGAGCTAAGAGATTCTATATTCAGCAATTCAGACCTTTAAGATGTTTAAATAAGGAATTTGAAAAATTACAACCTCTTAGTTTAACAATACTTGAAGAAGTATGTGAGAAATTAAAACCAAAATTTACTGTTTGTGAAGTACGATAATACCAATAATATTATAATTGATATATTCATCAATTTGTTTAGTTTGAATTAAATATAGAAAAATGGATTATTTCATAGCTTTTAAAAATAAACTCTTTTCATCAAATTTGTGAGGCTAAAGATTTGACTCAAATTAATGATTTAAAACATAATGGTGTATTAATATTAGATATCCCATATTTAGAATTGACAATTGAAATTAAAGGCAAACCTTTCAAACTTAATCCTGAGCAAGAACAAATGGCTATAGCTTGGGTACGAAAACTTTCAACACCATATGTAGAGGATCCTATCTTTTGTGAAAATTTCTTCAAAGATTTTAGCGAAGTATTGGGTTTTGATAATTTAACAGATGATGATATTGATTTTACAAATGTAATTGATTATATTGAAGATGAACGATTAAAGAGAGAGAGTTTAACAAAAGAAGAGAAAAAAGAAGCAAGAGAAATGAGGAAAATTGAAAGAGAGAGATTAAAGGAAATTTATGGAACAGCTATACTAAATGGTGAAATAGTAGAGATATCTAACTATACTGCAGAACCGAGCAGTATTTTCATGGGACGAGGGGAACATCCAATGAGAGGAAAATGGAAAAAAGGCCCAACAAAAGAGGACATAATACTCAATCTAAGTCCTAATGCACCTAAACCAGAGGGAAATTGGAAGGAAATTGTTTGGGAACCTGAATGCTTATGGATAGCAAAATGGGATGATAAATTATCTGGAAAAACAAAATATGTTTGGTTATCAGATAATACACCAATCAAACAAGACAGAGAAATTGAGAAATTCAACAAATCAAAAATTGTTGGTGAGAATCTTGAGAGGATTAGAAAGGAAATTGATAATGGTATCAAAAACAGCGATAAGCGTACTCAGAAAATCGCTCTAGCATGTTATATTATTGATAGATTAATTATGCGTGTTGGGGATGAAAAAGATGAGGATGAAGCTGATACTGTAGGTGCAACAACTCTTAGACCAGAACATATAACGATTACAGATAACAATGTTGCTTTTAATTTTCTAGGAAAAGACTCAGTTGAGTGGAATAAAGAAATTGTTTTCCCTGATCATGTTATTAAAGTATTAAGAGAACTTATTTCTGAAGCAGAAGAAAGTGGTGAAGAAAAACCGCAAATTTTCTCTAAAATTGGAAGCTCTCAAGTTAATGATTTCCTAGGAAATATTGTTGAAGGTCTCACTGCTAAAGTTTTTAGAACATATCATGCAACAAATACTGTTGCCAGTCAATTAGATGAAGCAGATGTAAATGCTGATGATGCAGAATATAAGAAAAAAGAAGCTGCTGTAATGGCAAATAGAGAAGCAGCCATTGTTTGTAATCATATGAAACAAGAACCAAAGAATTGGGATAATAGAATTCAAAAATTCCGAGAAAGGAAAATAAAAGCTAATGAACGAATTGAGAGTGCAAAAGCTAATCAAATTGAAAAGGAAAAACGATTAGAAATCTTAAAAGTTAATCTTACTGAGAAAAAGAAGCAAGAAGAAGAACAACAAGAAATTTTGAATGTATTAAAAGAGGAATTCAAAATTCTAAAAGAAACTCCAAATAATTTTGAAACTGAAAAAGAATTAGAAGATCATAAAAAAATAGTTGAAAAATTAAAGAAAAAGATTGAAACACAGAAAAGAAAAGTGGAAGCAGCTAGAAAGAGAGTGGATTCAGCAACATCACAACTAGAACGTGGTAAGAACAGTTTAGGAACAGCAAAAGAAAGAGTTTACAAAGCAAAAGATGCTTACAAAAAAATAGAATCACAAGAGAGAATTGCTAAAAATACTAAAGTATGGAATTTAGGAACAAGTCTTAAATCTTATGTTGACCCAAGAGTTTACTACGATTGGGGGAAAGATGTTGATTATGATTGGAGAAATTATTATTCTAGAACTTTACAAAACAAATTTTCATGGGTAGAAAGGGATGATGATTGATTTTTTATGGTTTTTTTAGTAAATCACCTTATTGAAAACGTTAAAATAGAATAAAAAATAAGAGGAATTTCAAAAAAAAGTACTAATTTATTATAAAATAAATCGAATTAATAATAATTAACTCGGTTGGTAAAAATTTGGCACAACTAAAAATAAATCTGGAGCAAGGAAATGGATTTTTTTATGCTCACGCTACTGAATTTCTCGGTTGCTTTGCGAAGGCTACTTCAAGAAGCGAAGTTATTGATTCTATTTTGAAAGATGTTAAAATTTATAGTGAATGGTTACTGAAAAAGGAAATTAGCAATGAATACATAGAAAAAGCTAAGAATTTCATGACAGGAATTAACGAATTAGAGATTGTAGAAGAACAAGTTGATATTCAAAATCTTGAAGATCCAAAAAGTTCAGGTGCATTATTTGATTCAGACAAAAAACCAATATCAGAAGAACAATTAGAATTCTATATTAGTTTAATTAAATCCTTACCAGATCTACTCTTGAAAATGGTTTTTCCTTTATCCGCTGAAAATATTGATTTGGAAATCATCAAAGGTAAACCAACTATTGAACAAATACTAACAGAAATTTATAACGTCTTATTGTTTTATATATCAAAATTTGGTCCTGAGGTTGAACAAAACTTTTTTGATACAATCGACTTAACTAAAGATGAAGTAGAATCCTTATCTGTTCTGGAAAGAGTAATAAAGATACAACAAGGCGCAATAGCAACTTTACGATTGTATTATCCCAAATTTAATGAAAAAATCTTTCCTATAGCTGGACATCCAGAAGAAATATGGACAATTAAAAAAGTCATTCGAAAGATAATTGAATTTGAAAGAGAATGTATTGAAATTATACGGGATCTAGTTGAAAAAATAAAAACTAATCTTCCAGAAGATTTGGAAAAATAATTTCTGCAATTAATCTTTAATAAAAATCCATTATTTTCTTTTTATTCCTTTTTTTCTATTTTTTTTTATTAGTGGTCACAAGTTATCAGTTTTAATATATTAAGTGACCAGCTTAATTAGTAATTAGACAGTGAATGAGGATGATATTCTTGAAAGGTATAAAAGATAAAAAAAGAAGAAGCAAAGAAATGATTGATGTTACTGAGTTGAGGAAACAAACAACTTTTCATTTGATAATTTTGCGCTGATAAAAAATTAGTGGTGATCAGAAGGCAAGTGAGTTCAACCTCTAACTAAAAAAAAAAATAAAACGCTAATTCTTCACCGAATTTCTTCGGAGTAAGAATTCTACTGCCTTCAATTCAGAAGAACGATGGTATTAATCATCGTTCTTCTTTTCTTATAATCTGATTTATTATGAAGAAAAAAAATAAAAAAACAGCACTTATTTTTTCCTGAATTTTTTATTAATTATAACAAGTGCTATAATTGAAAAAGAAATTACTATTATTGGTTCAATAATAGGTTTATCAGGACCAATAAAACCAGTTGATTTTTGGGGAGCTTTTGGAACTTCAATTAAATCTGTCCAATTATCAGAAGTAGATAAGTTGCAAGTCAAATCTTGTCCTATATCAATAGAGCTAATTTGATTATCTTCCCAGAGAATAGAATCTTCTTTTATATGACGAACAGTAAGATTAACATCTTGTGAGGCACTGGCAGCACAAGTAGCATTTACAACTACTGTGATAGTTGGTTCGCTTAAATCTTTACTAAAGGAAAGACTTGAAACAGGCAATATTATTGTAGTTGTTCCCCATTGGAGATCATCAATAAATTCTGCTCCAGGGACCTCAATTTCAACATCCATACTGAAATCATTGAAGACTCCTGTGTGACCAATATGCAATTCTTCTGGAAATTGTGCTAATTCATCAATAAAAATGTGTAAATCAATTGTTGGATCTATTGGTCCTAAATGTACCTCATAGTATTCAGGAATATGTATTTCATACCATGGATCAGTAGGAGGAGGATAAACTGTGAAAATAAAATCATCCCAATTGGTATCTAATGAAATATCTAAATCTTCATAGAAATTTTTGTAAAGATATTCTTGGTACATTTCTCTTGTATTGGGAAAACAGATGCTGAAACCAGTTATATTTTCATAATATGTAAAAGGTCTAGTCCAATGATCATATAATAATTTACCATGTTCAGGTGAAAGTAAGTCAATAAGAGTTCCAGCATAATTTTCTAAGTATACTTGATTGTAAAATTCTGATGAATGTCTTAGACAAGTTTCAACAAAATGCTTTAAGTCAACCATCATCGAACTTGATGATAAGAAATTTTCAGGATAGGTTAGCTCATTTCTAATGTTTTGGAACATGGTTCTAGCTCCTGCAAAATCATGTGAAAATTCATCCAAAAGGATATCAGTGAAATCCTCAAATACTTCAAATAAATTCGCTAAACCTGTAGTGTAAGAACCATAAAAATTCTTGATATCATAAATTCCTATACATTTCCATCTTTGATCATTATAAGGATCTGTTGGAAGTAATTGCGGGTCTTGTCCCGCTTCAAAAGCTAATTGAGCAAGTTCCAATTGTGTCATTGATGTATCTCGAGAGAAACTATAGAAAATATCTCGTGGATGATAAAGCACATATCCAACTTGAATTGTTTCACCTGCAACCACATAATCTGTTAAACCATATAATTGCCACATGACCTCAAAAGAACCACCTAGACAAGTATTCAAAAATAAAATGTCTACTCCACCGGTATCTCTTAGAGCATCACTTAACTCTTCAACAGTTAAGCAATCACCTAGCGCATATTCCCAAGAGGGATGAACAGCATGATAATCGTAACAAAATCCAGCGTATCCTCGTCCATGATCAGAAAGTAATAATGCATAATTATTTGCAGGATAATTAGTTTTACAATAATTTATAAAATCCCTAAGAGTATAATATGAGCCCATATTTTTTTCTCCTAGATCATTTATGATGGTTGTAATACTATACCTAACATTAATTATTTCTGCATAACCACCAGGATGTGAAATATCATAAGGATGATCTAATAAAGCTATAACATTAAGATTCGTCTCGGATCCAGGCAATAAATCATACCATGAAACTTGACTGAGACATCTCATAATAGCTTCTCCAATAGAATTGTTGCTATTATCTATGCTTGAAGTTACTAGATGGTCTCGAGTATCAGCGCAAAGGTATAACATAAAAGTCCATTCTTTTGTGTCTTTAGAATTAATGTTTTTGCGCATTTCAACGTTATTTAAAGTATATTTACCAACTTGCGGAATAATAAGAGTTAAAATTATTAAGTAGATAAAATATTGATAAGATTTTTTTCTTAATTGCATACAATCCCTCACCAAATCAAATATCGCTATTTATAACAATATATGATTATTAATATAAATTTAGAGCAAAAAATAATCAATTTTATCAAATATTTTCAACTAAAAGTAGAAAACAAACTCTACTCGTTTTTTAAAATCTCTTCAATATGTGACATAGAATAATATCCATCAGTAATAATACCCAATCGAAAATCATCTAGACGTTTTTCTTTTAATAGATCCATTAAAAAAGTAACTAAACTATAATACAATACATCATCCATCATCAAATAACAAATCATTTGATACTTTTCAGGTTCATTGAAAGAAGTTACAGGAGAGATATTTGAGTACGGTATTTTGTGCATTAAAAATGTAATTATATCAATTATTTCTTTATCTAATGCACTACACCATAGAATAAGTGAAAGAGGTAAAAAAGTACTCACCTCTAATTGAGGGTTTATTATACTATCAGCTAATAATTTGGTTTTTATTATAGATAAATTTGGAGCATGTATTTTTAATGAATCAGCTAAATCTTTCTGAGTAACATCATAACTACCAACAAGGCCACTTAAAATCTTAATTTCCATAGCTGAAAGCTCATAAATTTCATCTGGTGGGTATTTATCACTAAAAAGCTCTCTTTGTTTAATCTGTTTTAATTGATCAGTGATTAATTTCGGATCTAAGAAAGATGTTGTGAAATCAAATTGCCATTTTTGTTCTTTTAGATCATATAATTCAAAACTGTACCCAGAATTTGGTGCTTCAGCTAGCTCAAATAAATTAATTTTTTGTTTTTCAAGAATTGATAGTGATGCGTATTTATCAATAAACGCTTCTCTTTTTTTCTCATTTAATAAATAATATCTAAGAAAATAGGTTTCTCCCCAAAGGAAAGCTGATTGTCCATCTATAAATGTTTTAAATTCAGTGAATTTTTCAAAATATTTTTCGTTATTTGTAATAAGAAAAATCCTTTGAACACCTAATTTTGACCAATTAATTCTAGTAACTATTCTAAGTCCCATCTTTGCTTTTAAATCTTGTAAATGGTTGTATACAGTCGCATAGGAATGATCGATTTTATCAGTCAATGCTTGAGTAACTAATGAAGGTTCATTTGTAAGCATTTGAAGAATTTTTTGGTCAATTGCATCAATCGATGGTCTAAAGCCAATAATACTTAATCTACATAAATGATTGAATTCTTCTATACTGATTTTCTTTTTATTTTTTTGAGTAAGTTCTAATTTTCTCAATAATAATGGTAGAAATAATCCATCAGTAATTCGATCATAATAGAGAAAGGCAAAAATTGGCCTATATCCTTCAGCTTTCCAGCTATTAGGTGAATCAACACAACTAATAGCAGTTTCCCACTCTCTCAAGCTCTTTTTACTTCTATTATTTCGAAGATAATTAAAGTAAAAAGCTATATCCTCCTTTATTATTCCCGGAACGGTATCTGGTATTAATTTTTCAAAATTATCTCGAGTTATTTTATTATAATCATTATTGTGATATCTTATAGGAGCTTTATTTATTAGTAAATTTATTTTTAGTGTTTTTTTGCTACTACTTGAGCTCATGTTTGATTTCACATCATATACTCTTTCTGATTATTAGAATAACTTTTATATTATGATTACTAATTATTTAATATAAATGTTATAGTCACTATTATTTTGAAGAAAACCTTTTCAAAAAGACTAGAAACACGAAATTCATTATTGCAAAAACAAAACTATTAAAAGTGGAGGATTTGACATGAATAAAAAATTAAAAGTTATGCTTGGGCTCACTTTAATTGTTGGATTTATATTAATAACAGGAATTACTACTTCACTAGTTTCCATGGAAGAACCATATGAAACAGACCCACATGATCCTGGTAATTCACGAGGACCTGGTTTTGATTATTCGGCACCATCTTTGTTCCCACGGATTGTATCTATTATAGATGAAACTTTTAGGATGCCCTCGAATATTCAATGAGATTAATTTATTCGTTATAAATTAGTAGATAATAAATTTTCTAATTCCTAGAAAATTTTTCATTTTTTTATTTATTTACTTTGAAATGTTTTTATCAATATCAAGAAAGTAGTTTATATTGTTGAAAGGAATTCATGGTAATTTTTTGATGCCAAACAAGTTTGTTTTTTATATCCATATACTTCAACTGATATAAATTCAATTTTTTCTTTTGCGAAGACATTCTTTAAAATTCCAATTGTATCTTGCTCACCTTTTCGAGAAGTATCATCAAAGATTATAATGAAATTATTTCTATCTAAAATATTTGGCAAAAATTTGATTATACCTAATCGTGAATATCGTAAAGTACCCAAAGGACCATCAATAAGAATTAAATTATATTTAGAATTATTTTTCTCGTTTGAAAAATCGTATGAATACCAATTACAAATCCTTTCAGCTACGGTTAATTCTTTTAGTAAACTTTGAGTATAGTTGAATCTTTTTGATTTAAAATTTCCAATTAGTTTATTATACCATTCAGAGTTATCTTCTAAAACTAAAGCTTCTGTATTTTCATTTTCTGAAATGTATCTATAGGTTAATTTTGTAGTTTCCCCTGAACCAAGTTCAAGAATTTTATCAGGATGTTTTTCATTTAAAATTTTTAGTAATAAGTAGATGAGAGAACCATTAGCAGCGAAACCATATGGCTTAATTTTTATATATGACCAACCAATTTGTTTTAAAATTTGTTTGAATTTACGAATGTAAATAATCTCTTTGATAAATAAACCATAAAGCATTTTTGGAGTAAGATGATTCAATATTGTTCTTGGATGTACTCTAATTTTTTGTTTTGCAGACATAATTTCTCATTATTTTTATTGTTATTAGATTTTATCCTATGGAACCTAATCATTTAACATAATTTCAAAAAAATTTGTTCCAATTAATTAATAATTTTTATTCCAAATTTAAATTAGGGCGAGGATGTAATATCCCCGCCACAGGAAAAGGGAGATAAATTCTGTTTTAATTGAATTTTAATATTGATTGGTATAAAATCTTATATAGAATATTACTTTATGTAAGTAAAAATCTTAGGAGGTGCCAGTATAGCAATGATTTACACAAATATTAGAGTACAGATATTTACAATTGAAATTAGCAGTTGGCACCTAAGATTGATTGGTTACTAAAGACCTATACTTTTTTTTGTGCTTGATATGATTCATTTGTAGCTGTTATATTATTAGTGAGAAAATACTATTGCTAACAAGGCAACTCCTCAGGAATCAAGTGAAAATAAAAATGATAGAACTAGAATTAGATGAATTTGAAAAAGTTCGAAGACTATTTGCAGAAGTTGAATACAACTTGAATTGCATGGTGGTAATTGCTGGAATTAATCCTGGTAGAATTTGGGTTGACTCAAAAGAGAAACCAACTTGCGGATTTTTAGTAGATAATGTATGGGCCTATTTTTTAGCTGGTGATCCAAATAACAATGAATTCAATAAAGCGATTGGAAGGATTTTGAAAGAGGAACTCTTCTCACAAGCAGAAAAAAAAGAAGGAATAAATCAAGGTGAGTGGATAATGTATTTCGAAGACAAAGATTGGTTTGACAAGATAGAAAGTGACTTTGCTATTGAAGATCCTATGGCATTAAAGAGATACTATTATGTTTTTGAAAAATTACTAATCCCAAATTGGCGCACAGAAATACCTAAAGGATTTATAATGAGAGAAATTGATGCTTCTCTTCTGGAAGAGGAAAAATTAGAGAATATTGAAGAAATGAAATGGTGGATGAAAACCAATTATGAAACAACGGAAAAATTCCTTGAAAAAGGCTTAGGTTTTTGCTTAATAGAAGAAAGTACAAAAACACTCGCAAGTTGGTGCTTATCTGACTGGAGTGTTGAAAACAAAATTGAGATTGGTATAATAACAGCACGTAATTATCGAAGAAAAGGTTTTGCAACATTATGCACAGCAGCAATAGTGGAATTATGTCAAGAAAAAGGCTTACAAGTTGGATGGCATTGTAATCAAGAAAATGAAGGTTCATGGCGAACAGCAGAAAAAGTAGGATTTGTAAGGAAGAAAAGCTATATTGTAGCAAATGGATTCTATAAGGAAAAAGACAATCTACTCTATAATGCATGGAATAAAGGAATAATTTCAGATAAGCCAGAAGAAGGAATTAGCTATATCAAAAAATCAATGGAAATAGAAATTGACAGACGGGATTATTGGGTTTATGCACAATTGCTCATAAAACAGAATAAATTCAATGAAGCAATAGACGCTTTAATGAAAATAGTAGAACTAGGACCAGCGAATCCTATTAATCATAAAATTACCTTGGAAACAAATGAGATCTTCCAAGAATTAAGAAAAATGAAAAAATGGAAGGAAATGATGAAAAGTTTAGATTCATTAATCAAAGAATGATATAATAATGAAAATATAAATTCATATCAAAAAAGTAAAATTAGAGGGCGAGGATGTAATATCCCCGCCACAGGAAAAGGGAGTTATTTATTGGGGAGAGAGGTTTATGGGATTCTGAGAGCAAAATTAAAAGAATTAATTTTGCTCTCTAATATTATATGACTTTTACTATTATAAAAAATTAATAGTTTAGAAACAAAGGTTCTACCTCTTCTAAACTTACTAATATTATATGTGGTGTATGATATACAGCTTACAATTTTATTGAAAAGACTCTAATCTTTAAGTTTAATTCACCAATTTACGAAGTTTTTTTTACTTGAATTGTTATTACTCCAATTGTAGTGAGAATACTTCTCATTCTAGAGGTTTTATAAAGTGAGTTATCAAGTTGTTCCTAATAAATTTCCTAAAGAAAGCATCAATGAGTTAGTCGAAAGAAATCGTTTGAAAGGAAGAGGGATTTTACGAAAGAAACCAATCGAACAGCTTTCTTATCTTCAACCGATTCTTTGGCCAGTTAACCGATTTGAATTAACTTACTCTTTAAATAAAAATAATAATAAAAATCCCAGATTGTTTACAAACAGACTCTTTATGTTAGGAATGTTCTCATTATCTTATGTAGAAAATAAATTGATTAATGAAGATGGGATAAAAGCTCTAAATCTAATTTTTTCTAGAGAAGATGCAAATCTTTTACAAATTCTAAGTCATTCAAATCAAAATTTACCTATGTTATCTTCTTTTGATCCTAGTAGCATTTATAGGAAATTAACTCAAGTTTACGACAACCAAAGAAATGAACTCGAAAAAGAGATTGAAAAAATTAGAGAAGAATTAAAGCCTCAATATGAAGAAGCAATTGATTATGAGAATAAAGCAGTAGAAATTCGAGAAAAAGCAATTAGAATGAAGAAAAAAAGAAAAAACCTTCAATACAAAGAACTAAGTCAATTAGCTTCAACTTATAAAAATAGAGCACAAAAGCTAAAAAAAGAAGCAGATAAAAAAATAAAAACCTATATTCGTAAGTATGAAAAATATGTTAAAAATTGGTATAAAGGAAATAGACGTTATCTAAATCTAAAAAAAGAATCTAATATCGAAAATATTACTAAACATGGAATTTTCTATAACGCTTACTGGATTGCTCGGTTCGAAAGCTCAGATTCTATAAGATATCTTATTATTAATAATCGAGGACAACAAGAAAGAAAGCTCCAAGAGATGTTATTTTTTGATTCACATTTACAAAACGAAATCGACAAATTGATGAATTTTACTTCTAAAACTAAAGTATACACTTGTTATGTTTGTGGTAAACCAATTGAAAAATCCAATAGTATTTGCTCTCAATGTGGAAATACAGTTATTAAATGCATAGTATGCAAATTACCTATCAATAAAGATGCACAGATCGGTCAGTGTCCACTCTGTAAATCAAATGCACATTTTAGTCATTTATATGAATGGATAAAAACACAAGGCAAGTGTCCGCATTGCTTACAAGCAGTTCTTGTTGAAACAATTATTAGTTTAGAAATGCAAATAGAGGAATAAATTAGATTTCTTCATATTCAACTTTGCCATTTGGTTCAATTTCGTGGTATATAATACCTGAAAAACTTTCAATAGATGTCTCCTTTTCCTTCCAACAATCCTTTTGCAATCCTGCTTTATTACATGTATGTTCAAGAAATTCTTTAACATCCCATTTCCATTCAACTGGTACCTGTGGGAGTAAAAGTCCACTCCAGCCTCCTTTTCTAATGATTAATCCATCTCTACCAATTTTAATCAAATCGAGATATTCTTTTGAATCATTAACAATCAATTTTCTAGGTTTCGTTAGAATAGTTACTTCAATAATTATTTTTTTCATTTCATCGATTTCTACCGTTGGAAATCTTGGATCTCCAACAGCAGCACTTTTTGCAGCTTCAATAGTTGCTTGAGCTAAAGGATAAATGGGGAGAGGAAAACCTATACAACCACGTAAAGATTTGTTTTTATTATTTTCAAGTTTGTTTAGTGTTACAAAAACTCCAGATTCTTCTCGCAATTTTGGAGAAGTATCTCGAGGTATTGGTAATAACTTTCGAAAAGTAAGATAATGAAGGATGGATTTACGAGCAAGTGTGACAAGATATTTTCCATCATTTAAATCATATTCTAAGAGATCTTTACTTTCAGACATTTTAACACACTCAGTAATATCAATTTAATATCTCATTAGATATTTATTTATCCTCACTTGGTGAATAATTATTGTTCTGTTAATATCTCCTTACACTTTTCAAGTGATTTCTTCATTTTATCCCAATGAGGTCCTTTCCAATATATCTGTTGACAATTAATATTTTTACAAATCCAAAATTCATTATATTGGTTCTTTGTTCCTTCTAATAATAAATTTTCAATGTCCTTTTTTTGAATAGGTTCTATTTCACTATTACATTTTGAACATCTTGATATAACATCATCATTTAACGAAAGAGCGATGTTCGCTTCTTTATAAAGTTTGATTAAACGTTCCTCGATAGTTGGTGCATCAACTTGAACTGCTTTTAGTGCTAATTTACTTGCTCTACTTGCTAAGTTTTCATTTCGAGTTATTAATATACGTGATTCATTTTTTGCTTTCTCTAAATAATCCTTATCAGAAAATGATGAATCAAAAAGAGTATCATAACCCAGAATTCGAAGCCAACGAGCTAATCGATTATACATTCTATCAACAATAAATTTAGGATCGGAAGATACTTTTTTTGTAATTTTTCTCACAACCTATTTTTTTTATATTTTTTCATAATAATTTTAATCTATTACTTTTTTTCTTTAGGATTTTACCTGTTCGAGCTTTTGTATGAATGTGCTCATCATCTTTTGCTAGAAAACCATTTACTAAAACTTTCCATGGTTTATATGATACTTCAAAACCATTGAATGGAGTCCATTTTGCTTTTGATTGAAATTCTTCTGAATTTATTTTTAATTTTTCTTTTTTAACCACTACAATGTCTGCAAAATTTCCTATTTCCAATGAACCTCTTTTCTCAATTCCCATCAAATTTGCAGGATTTATTGTAAGTTTCTCGATTAATGATTCAAATGAAATCATACCTTTTTGGGCATAAGTAAACATAATTGGTAATAGCGTTTCCAATCCATGTATACCGGAAGCAGCTGCTTTGAATTCACAATGTTTTTCTTCATAAGAATGAGGGGCATGATCTGTAGAAATAATTTTTATTGTATTTTCATTCAATGCTTCCCAAAGAGCTTTTTGGTCATTAATTTTTCTAAGAGGTGGCAAACATTTTGCTTGTGAACCGAGTTTTCGCAGATTATTTTCATCTAAAACAAGATGATGTGGACAAGCTTCACTACTTAGAATTTCAGAACCTGAATTTTTCCGTAAAACTTCAATTGTTTCTTTTGCAGTAACATGAGCACAATGAAGTTGTGTATTGGTTTTTTTACATACTTTAATAAAAGAATCAAGAGCATTAGCTTCATCTAGTTGATTGTGAGCTTTTAAAAAAGCGTCAATTGCAGGCATTTCGCTATCGAAAAGATTCTTTTCGTTATTACCAGCATATCCATTATCAAGATGGACAATCAGAGGTAATTTTCTTTTTGTAATTTCTTTCAATATTATTTCAAGTTGTAAATCGTTTTTGGGTGGATATAATTCAGAGACAGGATAAACTTTGAAACCAAAAATACCTGTGTTAGAAATTTCTTCTATTTTAGTAAAATCTTTAGGTATGAGACTGTAAAATCCTATATTTGATGCCGCTTTTTCTTCGATAAGTTTAATCTTATTATTTATCCTTAGAGCTGAATCAGTGGGAGGAATGTTGTTAGGCATATCAAGTACTGAAGTAACGCCTCCTGCTATTGCAGATCTAGTACCAGTTTCTAAAGTTTCTTTATACTTTTGCTCCAGATCACGAAAATGAACATGGATGTCAATTAATCCAGGTAAAATGAGAGCACCATTTGCATTAATGGTTAGAGAAGCTTTTTCTAAGGAAGGTTCTTTTCCTATTTTGATTATTCGTTCCCCTTCAATGGAAATCCCCCCTTCACGAAACTCTCCAGAAAGGAAAAGATTTCCATTAACAATATTAATATCTATTGTCAATGGAATTAACACCTACATTTCACTAGATTTTTTCTTCTGCAATTGCTTGAGTAATATCTGTAACTGAAAGAATACCTACTAATTTACCACTTTCATTTATAATGAAAACAGCTTTAGCTTTTGATTCAATGAATTTTTGAACTAAATCGCATAGTGGAACGTTTTCATCTATTACAGGTGGATAACCTTTCATGACTTGACCAACAAAATATTCATGCAATCTATTTTTTTGATGTTTTATAGGAACTTTCTCTCTAAATTTTGCAAGAGCATCAGCAATTATTTCATCATCAATGAATCCAACAAGTTCTCCATCATCAACAACTGGTAAAGCACTAAAATTATTTTCAAACATAATACTTCTAGCTGAAATAACTCTTTCAGAAGAAGTTATTGTTACTGGTTCAGGGGTCATTAAATCCTTTACTTTGATTTTTTTGCACTTAAGACCTAATGCTAAAAGATTATGTTTTGTTAATAAACCCTTCAATTCATCTCCATCTACAACAATGATGCTAGATATTCTTTCCTCCATCATCATTTTTGCTGCAGTAATCAAATCTGAATCAGAAGAAATGGTTTTAATTGGATAAGACATTGCACTGGAAACTCGAAGGCTGGTTGGGGACATACCTTCAGTTTTGTATGTACCTAATCTATCTGCAACATCCCTAAAAGATATAACTCCTACTGGTTTTTCTTTATCAAGAACTATTAATCGAGAAATATCTTTTTTCTTTCTCATAATATTTAGTGCATTTGATATCATCTGATCTTTATCGACAGTTTCAAATTCAACAGTCATAACTTCTGCAACTTTCAAAGTATTTCCTCCAAAATTTCTTTTCTTAATTCTTTCAATTCTATATTATAATTACAAACTGTGATTTTTCTTGCTTAATCACTTTTTATTAGTTGCTATAACTCGTGATTCTCATTCTTCATCTGAGTAACAATCACCACATAGAGGTTGATCATCATCATCTCCACAAGATGATCCTTCATTCCATTCACCACATTGGGAACAATAAAAACCTAGAGATAAGTGCGAGTCATTTGAAGTAGAATCTGAATCTTTATCATAATCTTCATACCCCATCTTATAATCAAGACCATCATCAGCATCTTCCTGAAAATTAATCCTTTCATATTCCAAAGCAATTTCAATTAAACTGGGAGCTACTCGCAGTAAATCTCGGTATGTTACAATTCCAATTACAATATTATCTTCTACCACAATTAATCTTCGAATATTCATCCTAGCCATTAATTTCATAGCTTCTTTAATATCTAAATTCTGAGGAGCTGTAACCACAGGTTTTGTTGCTATATCTCCAACTACTACTTTTGCTGGATCTAATCCTAAAGCAACAACTCTTGTCACAATATCTCTTTCTGTAATAATTCCAAGAGGGCTTTTTTCAGCTTTTCCTGGTGCTAATATAATACTTCCAACATTATTTTCTAGCATAAGTTTTGCAGCTGCTTCTACAGAATCATTTGGAAAAATAGAATAAACAGAAGAAGTCATAACCTCTGATATTTCCATTTTGATTTTGGAATCATTGGATATTCCTTTATTCATAATAGAAGTTCAGCTCACAAAATTGCTCTCTTATAATATAGTATTCCAACTTATTATAACTTGCCCTAATAAATTAAAGTAAATGCTAAGCTAAATTCTTAATATCTTAGGTTTTAGAAAGATTTTTGATGGAGAGAAATTAAATTGTATATGTGTCTATGACGAAATCCGACAAGATGAGTTGGGATTAATGCTAATTGGCTAAGCACCCAATAAGGACTGATCATAGTTACTCCGAGACACACAAATTTTCTTTCTAATTTTTTTAACTTCTAAAAAATTTGAATTTAAATTTCTTATTTTATAAAAGAGAGTTGCTATAAGTAATTATGAGGATGTTAAATTAAAATGAAATTGAGGGTAAAGTTTTGTCTTTTGGTCGATTTAAAATTGAAGAACCTAATAATGAACCTGTACTAGAATATGCTCCCGGATCTTGGGAAAGAAAAGCACTAATAAAAGAGTTAGAACAACAAAAGAAAAAAACTTTGGATCTTCCCCTTGTAATTGGTGGTAAAGAAATTAAAACATCTGAAATTATTGAAATAAGAGCTCCACATAACCACGAATTAATTTTAGGAAAAGCTTCACTTGCACAAGAAGAACATGTAAAAAAAGCAATAGAAATTGCGTTAGAGTCTAAAAAAGAATGGATGGAATATGCATGGGATGAAAGAGCAGCTATTTTTCTAAAAGCAGCTGAATTGCTTTCAGGACCTTATAGAATGAAACTAAATGCTGCTACAATGTTAAATCTTAGCAAAAATCCATATCAAGCTGAAATTGATACAGCTTGTGAATTAACGGATTTCTTTAGATTCAATTCATACTTTATGTATAGAATTTACAAAGAACAACCGTTTAGTCCTCAAACAGCTTTCAATAGATTGGAGTATAGACCTCTTGATGGTTTTATTTTTACTGTCACTCCTTTCAATTTTGTTTCGATTATGGGGAACCTTCCTTCAGCACCTGCATTAATGGGTAATGTTGTAGTTTGGAAACCTGCAACAAGCGTGATTTATATTGCATATCAAATTATGAAATTATTCCAAAAAGCAGGTTTACCTGATGGTGTAATTAATTTCATTCCAGGAAGAAGTTCTTTAGTAGGAGATTTGGTTCTTAATCACTCTGATTTAGGCGGTATTCACTTCACAGGAAGTACAGAAACTTTTGAATATATGTGGAAAAAAGTTGGTGAAAATATACATAAATATAACCAATATCCAAGATTAGTAGGAGAAACAGGCGGAAAGGATTTTATCTTTATTCATAAATCAGCAGATCTAAATGGAGTCTTAGCTGGATTAACAAGAGGAGCGTTTGAATATCAAGGACAAAAATGTTCTGCTGCTTCTAGAATTTATGCTCCAAAAACATTATGGCCTCCGATTAAAAAATGTCTTGAAAAAGATTTATCTCAAATCAAAATTGGAGAGCCAGATGATTTTTCAAATTTCATTAATGCTGTTATCGATAAAAAAGCATTTACAAGAATTACTGAGTATATCGATTTAACTAAGAAATCAGGTGAAGCTGAAATTATACTTGGAGGTAAATCAGATGACAAAAAGGGTTTCTTTATAGATCCTACAGTAATCCTTGCTCAGAAAGCTGATTATAAAACTATGACAGAAGAGATTTTTGGACCTGTTTTAACTATTTATCTTTATGATGAAGAAAAATTCGAAGAGACATTACATCTTTGTGATAAAAGTACTCAATATGCATTAACAGGTTCAATTTTTGCTGAAGATAGAAAAGCAATAAGTATTGCAACAAAGATTCTTAGACATTCTGCTGGGAATTTCTATATCAATGTCAAACCAACTGGAGCAGTTGTTAACCAGCAACCTTTCGGAGGTTCAAGAAAAAGTGGAACTAATGATAAAGCTGGAAGCTTTTTGAATCTTCTTCGATGGGTTTCTCCTAGAAGCATTAAAGAAAGATTTTATCCACCAAGAAGTTACAGCTATCCATTTTTATTAAATGAAGAAAAGGAAAAGTGAAAATTCATAATTATATCATTTGTATGATTAGGGTGGAGAAATAACCTCCACCTCTTTGCTTAAATTTACTTCAGCTTTTTCACTCTTTATCTCTTCAATATCCTTTTCTGAATAAATTCCTTCTTCTACTTTTCGCATTGAGGAGAAGAAAAAGAAAACTCCAAATGATAAAAGTCCGAGTGAAAGACTTCCTATCATAACATACTGAATATTAACTACTTCAGCTATTAAACCACTAATGATCATTCCTAAAGGTGATACAAATTGAGCAACTGCAAATCTAACAGACATAACTCTTCCCAACATCTCTTTTGGAACCACTGTTTGCCAAATTGTTTGACTTGAGATATTTGCCATGGATATTGCAAATCCTATAATAAGAAATCCTATTCCCATGAACCAGAATAAACCTTGAGGAGAAAAAGCTACTAATAAACCTCCAGATAAGCCAATAGTAATTCCTAATGCTACTCCATTAACTTTCTTTCTAAATCCTTTCCAAAATATGAATAATAAAGTACCAGCAATAGAACCAGCTTGATTAAATGCTATTACATAAGATAATTCTATTTCACTTCCACTATGATTTACATATATGAACAGATTTAGTAAAATGAAAAATGGCATCAAAAATAAATTTGTAGCAGCGAATGATCCTAAAAGAGCAAACAATCCTTTTTTCTCTTTCATGAATCGAATTCCTTCTTTAAATTCAGTAAAGAATGATGATTTTTTAATTTGAGTTTCATCATTCTCTAATTTTGGTATTTTAATCAAAATTAATGGAATAACTGCAATACAGAAAGTAATTGCATCTAGCCATAATATTTGGTGAATTTCTAGAAAACTAAATAATAATGCTGCAATCATAGGACCTATTAGAAAAATAATATTTGAAAGGAAATATTGAATACTATTTGTTCTGCTCAAATGCTTTTTGGGTACCATTATTGGAATTAAAGCTTGAATTGCAGGTTGATGAAACGCCTGTAAAACACCTCTTAAAGCTAAAAACACAAACAATATTATTATTGTTACTTTATTAAATTTGAACAAAAAGAGTAATATCACTGTAACAGCTGCTTGTAGAAAATCTACTGTTCCAATCAATATTTTTCTATTCCATCTATCTACAAAAACTCCAGCAATAGGTGTTAGAATAATTGTAGGAAAAAATCCTACTAAAGTTGCTAAGGATAATAATAATGGACTTTCGGTCTCTATTGTAATCCACCAAGTAAGAACAAATTGGATAGCACTAGAACCTAAAATTGAAAATAATTGTCCACTCCAGAAAAAGGCAAATCCCTTCAGATTTGATTCTATCTCTGGACTTTCTTTTTGAATATTTAATTCTGACAAAATATCACCAATTTTCTCTATTATTAGAGAAACACGTCTCCAAATTCATATATTAGTATTTCTATTAATGGAGATTTATGTTTCCATAAGCAGAGAAAAGATTTAAAACTCTAGAAAGTAAAATAGAATTGTAGGCGAACAATATTGGATTATCAAGATGTAATAACGTATAAACCGGATGCGGTGAAAATATTTGATGAAGAAGATTGGGATCTAATGGAGGATTCCAGATATAAGCCAATAATTCTAGCATTAAGAAAAGGACCTATGACAGTAAGGGATCTAGAGGAAGAATATAATAAAATTATTGAACAGAAAATTGAAAAAATGGATTTGGAAAAGAAGGAAAGAAATACAGTTTCTGAAAAATTGAAAAGAAAAGGGAAAACATTATACAAATATCTTGATATATTAATAAAAAAGGGACTTATTATTGAAGCAGGAAAAAGAGTTAAGACGGGTCAAACAGCAGCAGAGACTTTGTATGGAAGAACAGCTAAACTTTTTGTGTTATCAAGAAAAATTAAAACTAAAAAACCAATCATTATGTCAAAGGAAGCAGGAGAGGTTGTGTGTTCAATAATTAGTAAAGAAAAAAACAAAACAAGTATGGATATTAATTGCTTTAGAAAGATATTTGATAAAATCTTGGAATCAAATCATCAAGCTACTGTTGATTATTTTACTAAATATTCTCATGAATTATCAGAGGTATCACCCAAAATTTCATTTGAAGAATTAAATGAAATCGCATGGATTTTGGATATATTTCACATTATTAAATCAGCAGCAAGATTTGAAAAAGAGATTGAAAGTTGTTTTATAGGAAATATTGATTGAGGGTTTTTTTAGAAATGAAAAAAGAAAATAATTTTCTAACTCTAAGTGAAGCATCAGATGAAGTGAAAGTAGCTATGAATAGAGTTGCATTACTACATCTTGCATATGCAGAAACAATTATTGAAAAATTAGGGAAAGAAGAAGGGAAACATGTAATTATAGAAGCTATTTTTAATTATGGTGAAAAAATTGGAAAAAGAGTACTTAAAGGTGAAAGAGATTTACCAAAAATTGGTGTTTATTCAGAGGAAATTATAAGAAATGAATGGGGAGATTTTATCGTACATGGGTGTCAATTAGCAAAAATCTTCAAAGAATATGATAATCTTGAACTCGGATCATTATATTGTTATGTAGATCCCGCAAAAAGTATGATAATGGACAAAACGAAAAAAGTATTTCATAAAACATGTGAGGCTTGTGGTGATGACAAATGCACATTAGCAATTATTGACACTACAAATAAAGAACAAGAAAATTTCAAGAAAAGAATTCACTTAGAAGATTTAGATAATTATTTATTAAAAAAGTAGGAAATTGGTGTCGAGGGCGGGCTTCGATCCCGCGACCTCCTGATGTCCCATCAAATCTGGCCACTATTTGTAAATTGATTTGGATTATGAGTCAGGCGCCCATTCTGGCGAATGTGCACGCATGGACATCCGAAACCAAGCTAGGCTACCTCGACATTGTTGCCTAGAGGTTATTCTTTTTCTTAATCTATTCAGTTTTAAGCATTTCTCTTTTTCCGAAATATTAGTTTCCATCTTAACTATTTTTTTTCCATTCAATAATTTTTGAATCTTAATTATTTTTCTAATGGCAAGAGAATTTATAAAGAGAATATTCTTTTCATTAAGTAATTGCTGTTTTAGAAGATGAGGTTATAATGACTGAAAAAAAGCTAACTAAAGAGGAACTTTTAGCAAAAGCAAAGGAACCAGCAGAAATTGCTATGAAACTTCACCCTTATTATCAAGGTAAAATTCAAGTTGTTCCTAAATGCTCAATATGGGATTTTGATGCTTTTGGTATCTGGTATACACCTGGTGTAGCTGCACCTTGTAAAGCTATTAATGCTAATAAAGATGAAGCTTTTAGACATACAAATAAAGCAAATTCCGTTGCTGTCGTTTCTGATGGAACACGCGTCTTAGGATTAGGAGATATTGGTCCTGAAGCTGCAATGCCTGTAATGGAAGGTAAAAGTTTACTTTTCAAATATCTTGGCGGAGTTGACGCTGTTCCAATTTGTTTAGATACTAAGGATCCTGATGAAATTATCAGAACTGTAAAATTATTACAACCTTCTTTTGGCGGTATTAATTTAGAAGATTTTTCAAAACCAAAGTGTTATAGAATTCTTGAAACTCTCCGAAAAGAAATGGAAATACCTGTATGGCATGATGATGCACAAGGTACTGCTGCAGTTATCTTAGCAGGTGTTTTTGGTGCTTTGGAATTTGTTGGCAAAGAAATTGATCAAGTAAAAGTTGCTATGTTAGGTGTTGGTTCAGCCAATACTCGTACTGCTTACATGTTAATTGCCGCAGGTATGGATCCAAAGAATATTACCATGTGCGATTCTAAAGGTATTCTTACTAAAGATCGACAAGATATCATAGATCAGAAAGATTATGATACTTTCAAATATGATTTAGCTCAAAAAACTAACGGCGAAGGTCTAACTGGTGATTTCGGAGTTGCTACTGAAGGTGCAGATGTTCTTTTATCAGCCTCCAAATCAGAACCAGGTACTATTAAGACTGAATGGATAAAACATATGGCTTCCGATTCCATTGTTTTCGCTTGTGCAAATCCTCTTCCAGAAATTTGGCCTTGGGATGCTAAAGAAGCAGGAGCTAAAGTTGTTGGTACTGGTCGAAGTGACTTTCCAAACCAAGTTAATAACAGCTTAGGTTTCCCTGGTATTTTCAGAGGAACATTAGATGTTCAAGCTAAAACGATCACAGATGAGATGTGTATTGCTGCTGCTAAAGCATTAGCAGAAGTTGCATCTAAAAAAGGATTATCTGCTGATTATATCACTCCTAAAATGAGTGAATGGGAAGTCTATCCTCTAGAAGCTACTCGAGTTGGTATGAAAGCTATTGAACAAGGAATCGCTCGAATTGAAATGGAAGAGAAAGAACTCTATAAGAAAGCTGAAGAACGAATTAAATACGCTCGAGATTTGACTCATAATTTGATGGAAACTAAATTTATAAAACCAAGGATTTAATCATCTTTGGTTTATTTTCTTTATTTTTCTGTTTTAATGAAAACTATTGCTGCAATTATTTCTGATATAGCAATTACTAATGATATTGTCAACCAAGCAGCTAATAGTGCATTATTTTCCAGTATTTCTTGAAGTCCATTTAATGGTTGTATCATGAAATCAGTTGCTACTGCTAGTTGATGCATAAAAGTCCAGTTTTGAAATGTTTCATTTACGTAATTAAATTGAGATGTGAAATATACAACAAAAGGGATTATATAAAAGATAAAAAGTGTTGGAACGATAGCAATTGAACTTGAAAAATTAAAGTAATTTGCTATTATAATGAAAAGTGTCGTTGTCGCAATAGCAAGGAAAGCACCTATAAATGTAAGTAAAAATGCTTGCAGAATTAAAACAAATGATAGTGATATTCCTGTCCATATCCAAAGAATTAAATCAAAAGCTAAAATTGCTGCTACTCCGGTTATTGCTGTACCTATACAGGTAGTTATGGTATGTCCAATGTAAATACTAATTTTTCTAATTGGCATTGCAAAATACCTTTGCATGCTATCATTAGTGTTTTTTCCAAAACTATCAAGAGTTAACATAATTGCAATCATTTGCATTAGAAATTGACCTAAAATAATAAATCCAGCAGCACTTCTTCTCATGAACATTTCTTCACCAAAATCTATCAAAAATACTTCAACCTCTCGAGCAGAAGCGTCAAGATACAAGATTGCAGGTAGTAGTATAAGAGTTAAGGCTATGAAAAATTTCTGAGTTATAATTATTCGTTTTGACTCGTATCTTATAATTTCGCCAATTTCCCTAAAAATAAAATTCTTTCTTAGCTCGAAATTATTTTCTATACGACTATTTAGGGTATTTTCAGAATTTGATTCTTTATTATCTGTCTTTGACATCTTTATTTTTCCTCCTCAAGAATTTGACTTGTATCTAATTTTGGCGGTCTTTTTTGTTCGATTAAAGGTCTAAATGAAAATACAGGAATTTTGTTGTTATTTAATTGGTTTATAATATCAACGCTTTTTTGTAATGCATCCTCAGATTTAATTAAAATTTTTCGTCCTGAAATTTCAAAATCAAATTTTTCTAACGCATTTTTCACAGATGGGAGTGGAGGATTTTCTTCTGAAAGTATAATTTCCATTTTTTTGCATCTGTTTGTTACTACATCTACAATAGGTCCATCAGCAATTATTTGCCCTCGATCTACAACTATTATTCTGTTGCTTAATATCATGGCTTCTTGAATATTATGAGTTGACATTAAGATTGTTTTTTCATTCGATTCAACATATTCTTGTACTAGCTGGTAAATTTTCATTTTCCCTTGAACATCGATAAATGATACAGGTTCATCAAATAAAATGATATCCGGATCTGCTACTATAGTCATAGCTAGACTAAATCTTTGTCTCATACCTGAAGACATTAATTTTGGTGGAAGATCCCACCATTTTGTTAAACCAACAATCTCTAATAAACGATCAACTTCTTGTTTTGCATCTTTCCACTTTAATCCACGCAGAATAGCAAAATGCATTAAAGATTCCCCACATGGTGTATCAAGAAAGAAGTTAAAATCCGAAGGTAAATAACCAATCATTTTTTTGATTTTTAACTGATTTTTTCTAACATCTAAACCATTAACTGATACCTTCCCACTTGAAGGTTTAATCAATCCCATTATTGATTTCATAATTGTTGATTTCCCTGCACCATTAGGACCAAATAAGCAAACTCTTTCTCCAGTTTTAATCTCAAATGAAATATTTCTTAAAGAAGTAATACGAGCTCTTGAAATATATCGTCCAAAAACTTTAGTTAAATTGTCAATTTTAATTATCGGTTCCATTTTTGATTATTCCTTAAATGTATTAGAGATTAGTGATTATTAGTATTTAGAAGTTAAAATATTTCCGTGAAATTTGTTGAATAGTAAAAAACAATTAAAATGTATTAAATAGTATTAATTACTAAGAATTTGCATTAAAAAACATTAGTGAAAAACAAATGTCTCTACCAAAAGTAAAACGAAGAATGTTTCTAACATTCATATTGGTTTCAATTGTGCTTTCAGGTTATTTTGTTTTAACAACTATTGGACTAGATCAGTATTTCATTAAGCTAAAATCAAATATTGATTCTGAAAATCAATTTCCTTTTGTAGGGCAATATATGATTTATGAAGTCGTACAAACAGCTGCAGGAATTCCAGCAGCATCTGGTAAGCTTACTGTTTCATATGATAGTATGGTTGATGAAACAACAATCCATGGTATTTTCCATGTAGAAGTGGTCTCACTTATTGAATATTATAATGAAACTGCTGATGGTACAGAAAATCTTGAAAATAGACATTTAGTTATTCATGCAGAAAAAACTTATCTTATTGATCTTTTTATGGTACATTTCTTTAAATGGACAAGTTTAACGCCAACGCCCATGTGGATACTTCCTCAAGATATCAAAATAGGCGCGAATGTTCATTTCTGGAATTATAATTCAACTTGTTTTGATAGCCAATCCATTACTTTAAATGAGAATTTTTATGAAGTTTTTATTTATCGAACACAAGGAGAAGAATTGAATATGACATTAATGTATTCCTATGCTAGACATGGTTTAGGAGAATGGCATGGAATATTAACATATATGTCAGCAAATATAATTCAACCTTCTTTTGAAGGAATTCTACAAGCTACCTTTAAATTAGCTGAAACTAATGCTGAATTACTTTCACTTGGGGAATTAAATAGAAATTCAATTTTGTATACAGCAATTTCATTTTATTCGGTTGTTATCATTGGTTCGACAATTTATCGATTGAAAAAACGAAGGGATTTAATTGGTGGAGAAATATAAAATTTGATTTTAATAATTAGTAAACGCTATTAGACAATATTGAATAAATTGGAAATCTCAACAAAAGATTTAAAGATAATCAAGAAATCTCGATTAAGATAATAAAAGAAGCTGAGATGAGTATTACATGAGCGCGCAAGAAATCACAGAACCTCAAAAAGTCAAGATTTTCGCTAAATGGCGAGAATATCCACTTGAAATAAAAATAATGGATTTTGCTTCTCTTGCATGGTTAGCTATCACTATTATAGAGATAATTTTCTATGCTGCAAAAATTAATGTAAATATAAGAATTTTTCCAGCATTTATGTTGCCAATATTTATGTTTATTGCCACATTAAGTCTACGTTTAAAATTAGTTGAAAAACCAGCTCTAATAAAGAATATTTTCTATACTTGGTTAACATTATTTGTTGTTTACCTAGTGGTAGCAATTTTATTATTAATATTATATCCTCCACTTCTATAAAAAGTAGTTATATTCTTTCATAGAAGATCAATTTTTTCCTTTCTTTTACTAAATATTGGTGTTAAAAATATCTGTATATTATTAAATATTAGATAATATTAGTTTATTAACAATATAGAAATTAAAAATAGGTGCTATTTATTGTCTAGAAAAAATTTAGCGGATCTTAAGTCATTATCGCAAGAATTATTACAAAGAATTTCAGAAAAAGGATATACAACGATCGAGTCTATTAGTTGGTTAACACCTGAGGAACTATCAGAAAATTTTGAAATAAAAATCGAGTGTGCTAGGGAAATAATTCAAGAGGTTTCCTCTTTAATGGACAGTCAACCAATTTCTGCTGCAGATTTGTTATTTAAGGAAGAAAAAAGAAGACGTTGTACCACAAGCTCTGAAGAATTAGATAACTTACTAGGTGGAGGAATTTTTACAGGTGAAATTACAGAAATTTCAGGTGAATTTGCTACTGGAAAAACTCAGCTATGTTTTCAATTATCAGTAAATGTACAATTATCAGAGGATCAAGGAGGTTTAGATGGTACAGTCTATTATATTGACACAGAAGGTACTTTTTCTTCTACTAGAGTTGCTCAAATTGCTTCGGAGAAGGGATTGAATCCAAAAGAGATACTAAAAAATATAGCAGTTACACGTACATATAATTCAGATCATCTGATGTTTTTGATAACAAATGCTCAGAAAATAATTAGAGAAAGGAATGTAAGATTATTCATAATTGATTCTATTGCTTCACACTTTAGAGCTGAATATATCGGAAGTGAAAAATTAGTTTCTCGTCAACAAGTTGTGATGAATTTAGCTGAGACTTTGAAGAAATTATTAGATGAATTCGAATTAGCAATTGTTGTAACTAATCAAGTTATTGCAACTTTTGATGAAAATTTGTTCGATAAATCCCCTCACCCAGCACTTGGCTTTGCTTGGGCGCATAGACCACATCAACGATTACTTCTAAGAAAAGGTCGTAATGAAGCTAGAATTGCAAGAATGTATGATTCTTCAAGATTGCCTGATAGAGAATGTGTTTTTTATGTTACTGAAAAAGGAATCTCAGATAAAGGGAAATCCTAATTTTACTGCAAATTTATTTTTTAGTAAAATGATTTTCCCATAAATATTTTGGAATGTTTAATGTTTTTAGGATTTCTTCTTTAGTTATTTCTCCTTCTCGAGTTATTTGAGGAGACATTTCTAAAAGAAAATCGACAATCGTAGATGGAATATTCTTCGGAATGTTGCCACTGTCTAGTATTAAATCTATCTTATTTTGATCCAATGATTGGATTACATCATCAATACTGTAAGGAGGAGTATCACCAGTAATATTTGCACTTGTTGATACCAGTGGTCGTTTAAGTAAATTAGTAATTAAATGTGCTATTTTATTACTCGAGATCCTAAAAGCAATACCATTAGAATTTAGAATATCAGGAATTACTTTTTTCTTTGGCAAGGCAATTACTAATGGACCAGGTAAGAATTTGTTAATTAGAATATTTGCTTGATCATTTACATACGCAATTTCCTCAATCATCTCCTGAGATGATACAATAACAGAACATGGTTGTGAAATAGAACGTTTTTTCAACACAAACAATTTTTTAATTGCCTCTTCATTATATGCATCACAACCTAAACCATAAGCAGTTTCAGTCGGATACACAATAAGTCCTCCACGTATTAGTATTTCAACTGATTTTAAGATAATTTTTTCTTCTGGAAAATTAGGATTTATTTTAATTATCAATTTAATACTCTCAAACTCTTCTTTTTATTTTTCTTTATTCCATTCAATTTTTACTTTGTCACTTCGCCAATCTGGTAATACTAATGACTCTTTAATATCTAGTTTCCCACAAGCTTGATAAGCTAAGATTCCTCCCCAAGCAATCATAGTTCCATTATCACTTGCATATTTGTATGGACAAACTAATAATTTTAATCCCCAATCATTGCAAATAGCATTAAGCATTTCTTGGAATCTTTTATTTCGAGCAAAACCTCCAACTACCAATAATTCTTTAGTCCTAGTATGAGCAATTGCTCTTTCAGCGATTTCTGTTAACATTGATAAAGCGGTCTCTTGAAGACTAAAAGCAGCATCAGAAATAGTGACATTTTTTTCTTGGACTAATTTAATTGCTGCAGTTAACAAACCAGAAAAACTAACACTCATACCTTTTACACTGTAAGGTAATTCATGATAGTTTTTTCCTTCCGCAGCAACTTTATCGAAAACTGGACCAGGCCAGGGATTAGTTGGATCATGAATTCCTACTTCTCGAGAGAATTTATCAAGACAATTACCAATAGAAATATCAAGTGTTTCACCAAAAATCGTATAGTAATTATTTGTTAAACTAGAAATTTGTGTAGTTCCCCCACTCACCATTAAAATTACAGGATTTTCTGCAGATGTTAGTAATTTTCCAATTTCAATATGAGAAACCACATGATTTACACCAACTAATGGAATATCAAGATAAGAAGCTAATGATCGTGCAATAACAGCACCAGTTCTTAAGCAAGGACCCATACCAGGACCTTGTGAAAACGAAATTAATCCAATTTCTTGTGAAGTTAATTTAGCTTCAACTAATGCATCTTTTATGAGTTTATATGCTATATTACTATGATGTCGGGCAGCTTCTCGAGGATGAATACCTTCACCAAAAGGAGGCATGTAAGAAGAATGTGTATCAGCTAAAAGCTCTCCCTCAAAATTAACAATCCCAACACCGAAAGTATGTGCAGTGCTTTCAATGCCTAAGCAGTTTAATGATTTATTTTTTCTTTGTGTCTGCTGAGATGTCATATAGGATAACCTACTCAAATTGATGCATTATAATCCACTAATAAAATATCATTTAAAAAGATAAATAAGATTTGGAAAAATTTTCGAGTAATTATTTTGTTAATTCTAAGGGGAAAACTGTTGCTAAAGCATTGTAAATTGTTTGATTGACATGACTATCTGCATCTGATAGAATTACTTCAACAACTTCTTTAAGAACAACACCATTCGTATCTTTTATCTGTTCTAAGCTTACAACTGCAGACAACGTTGGTTCAGAGGTATGAACATATTTTCCTTCATCTACCATCTGATAGCCTGCACTTACTAGTAATTTATGTACTTTCTTAAGATCTTTTTCAAGAGTTGGTGTACCAATCTTTAGGATCATTGGTCTTGAAATTTCAACCATTCATATTCACTCCTTCAGTTAAAGTTTATCCAATTCGATGACTACCCATAAGATAGCTTCTTCAACACCTTGGCCAGTTGTTGCTACTGTGGGCTGTATATGCCAACTTCTTGAACCCATTTTATCGATATTATCTAAATTACATGCTCGAATAAGTTCTTCAATACTCATTGCCCCTTCCTTATCTTGCTTATTAGCTACTACTAACAAAGGAGCATCTGGAAATTGAGGATCTAGTAAAACATTCCATAATTCATTTTTTGCTTCTTCTACCCTATCACGATCAGATGAATCAATAACAAAAATGATTGCACTTGCACCTCGCATTAAGGTTCCCCATAGATTTCTAAAGTGCATTTGTCCACCTAAATCAAAGACACTTAGGTTAACATTTTGCCTTTGAAGAACTTCGACATTTACTCCAATAGTAGGCAATGTTTCAATACTCTTTTCAAATCTAAGAAAATTTAACATCGTTGTTTTACCGGCTGAGTCCAAACCCACAACTGCAATTTTAAACTGTTTTTTTTGCCGGAATAAGCGTTGTAAGAAGCTCAATAAAATCTTCCTCTCAATTTAATATAATAGATTAACTAGTAATTTTTACAGCATTAATATTTTTAATGATGCAATTATGAAATTGTTCTTAACGTTTCCTAATTTCCTAATATAGTTAATAAATCCATCTCTATAGTCAAGATTTCACACTATTTAGTTTGAAAATAAAGTGGAATTCAATCTTCTATTTTATTCCAATTCTTTACACAAGATTAGCAGTTATTTCAATTGTGTCTAATCTTTCATCATATTTTATGATACCTTTACTATCCAAATTTCTTATTACTTTCAATATAATAACAGGAGGAGTTTTTGAAACAGCTTTTTTCAGCTCTTCAATACCAATTGCTTGATTGCGATAAGCTAAAACAGAAAGAATTTCTACTTCTGGGATATCTATTCTTACTTCTTTCAAAAGGAAATCCAATATTGGACTAACTTGAATATCTTGATCTTCTTCATGTTGTAATACTTCCAGAGATTTTTGGGCTTGCAAAATTCTTTGATCCATTCTTGTTTTTGTATCTTGTTTTTCTTGTATTTTAATTTGAATGTCTTCTTTCTTCTTTGTACTTAATGCTTCAGTAGAGCTCAATTCAATTTTTGTTGAATTTAGTTGTTTTTCTAAATTCATTTGCTCTTCACTTAATTTTCTGATTTTTTCCTCTTCATCTCTTATTGTTAAATTAATTCGTTCAATATTTTCCTTAAGAGAATCAATATTGTTTAAAAGCTCTTTTTTCTCATTGTTTAACTGAATTTCTTCACGTTTTCTTTCATTTAGATTAGTGTCTAATTGTTGAAATGTTTGTTCTGTTTTTTCTAAGAAAGATAAAGCTTCGTTAATTTCATTTATAGAAGTAGATAATTTTTGTTTTATGCTTTGTTCTAACTTTTCAATTCGTTCTTTTTCTGTTGTGATATTTCTTTTTAAACTTACAAAATCAGTCATGATGCTCTCCTCTATATTTTTAGATTTCCTGTAATAGTAATTGAACCAGAAGAGGAATCATAATTCAATAAATTCCTTTTCATTAAACCATCCAAAGTTTTTTCAATTAAATTCTCTGCCAAACCAGTTACTTTTGTAATTGTAGCTATATCAGTAATTTTTCTTCCTTCTAAAGCATTAATGATTTTGATTTCATTAAATTCAACGTGACCTTTTTTAATCAGATATTCTAAAGCCATTCTTTCTCCTTTGACTTTTCTTATTACATCTCGTTTCTGGTTTGCTTTTTTCTCTAATTCTAAAATTTGTTGTTCTGATGATGTTACTATCTCTTGAACTTCTGCTTCCAATATTTCATATTGTTCAGATTCTTTACTTAACGCTTCTTTTACAATTCTCAAATTAGTAGAAGTAGTATCTAATTCAGTCATAGTTTCCCTATTTTTCCCCTCTAATTTTGAACGTTTCTCTGTACTTTCGTTGTATTTTTCTTGTGTATCTGCAAGAAGTTTTTCTTTAGTAGCTTTTTCTTCCTTTAAAGTTGAAATTTCTTTAGAAAGGGAAAGATTACTAGATTCATAGTGAGTAATTTCTTCATTTTGCTTCTTCTCACTTTGAATTAAATCATCAATGGGATTACTTAATTCTTCTAAACCTTTAACAACCAATTTTAGAGTGTCATTAAATTCACTATTGATTTCATCTAGTGCAAGATTACTCCGCTTTAGTGAAGCTAATACTTCAGATATATCAGTCATAAAATATTCACTCTCTATTTATCTTAAGTATTTTTTTGTGAAAAAGCTTTCGTTTTAAACATTTTTTAGAGGATTTTTGCTAGTTTAATAATTTAAAAAAACAAAATAAAAATTTAGACCTTGGTCTAAACTTAAGTTAATTTAGTCCATAAAAGCATTAAATGCTACTTTCTCCATTATTTCTAGCATTGTTGGGGAATGTTTTGCTCGGATATTGCTAACAAAGTCTTCTGAGGGAAGATTGAGTTTCTTAATTTTAGCCCAATCTTGAGCTATTTTCTCAATTAATGTTACTCTATTGATTAATAATGAAACACATTCATTGTGTTTCAATTTTGTCATTTGATTTATGATATCGTGCAAATAAATTGAAGAGTGACCATTAATTATTTTCTTATTATCAAGATCTAATACAACTTCATTTGAGTAAAATTGTAATAAATCCCTTTCAACACGAATAATATCAGCATCTCTTGGATGAATAAAATCTTTAGTATACATAACAATTCGTAATTCTCTTTCTGGAGCAAAACATTGTATTGTATCAAGGATCATATTCAAAAGAACTTGATTTTTATCTGTTTCAGGATCTAGAATTATAAGTAGTAATTTTCGGTTAATAATAGCATCAAATACTTTATCTAAATCACGTTTAATTTGTTTTATAATAAATGGCATATTACCTTTCTCAATATCTCTCTTTTTGACTTCCACGCCAGGAACAGTTGTTGGTACAGTTGATGTGGTAGTTTGTAGTGGAGCAGTTGGAATAGTAGAAGTGGTAGTTACTGGTGCTACTGGAGCAGTCGTAGCAGCAACAGCTTCACTAAAGGATTTTACTGAATAGAATACTTTATTTCCCATTTTAGTTGTATATAAAAATCCAGCATTAAGAATTTCTTGAATATTAGCGACTGTTTCTTGTGGGGAGCTTCCAGATTTTTCAATTACTTCTTCGAATGAAGCAATTTTTGCATCTAATATTACTAGAGCTGTTTTTTGAAATCGTTGAGGTAATTCCATTACACTTAATGTATCAAGAACTCTTCGACTGCCTGGTTTAGTCATAATTCGATTTTCGAAAGAGCTTCGAAGTTGATCAAGTTTTGAATCAAAACCTTTGAAAACAGAAACATCATTACCTTGCCAACTATTAACATAATCTAATGGAAAAACAGCAAAAAATAGACTAGTTAATTCTGACATAAAAATTTCTTTCACACCAGCTTCATTTGAATCAGAATTGATTACAAAAAGAATAGATTCAATTTGATTACATGTAAATTTACTATTTCCAATGATTTCTTCATTCATTTGTCCTATTGCTACTTTATTTGCGATAGAATCAATAATTGGTTGAAGTTCTCCAAGAGAGGTAACAGAATCTTGTTCTTGCCCTGGTTCGTAATTTTTATTAACTAAAGGAAGTTTATTTTTGATTATCAAAACTCTTTTGATCATTTTTTTTTCTCCAAATAAAGTACTTCAGTATTAATGGATTATTTTTTAATAATAAATCCCTTTTCTAGCAATTAAGTTTTTGCTATATGGTATTTATTATAAATCTTTTAATTAAAGTAAGACTTTTATCGAGTTATATACTCATACATAACGAGAAATTTTAAGTTACACAAATAATTAGAGACAATGAAAGAGTATTACAGTAGTGAAATTTTATGGCATTTATTCACCAATCAGAGAGAATTAAAGAGGATGTAAAAAATCAAATCGATCCTCGTTCGAAATTAGTAGTACTTCTTGCTGTATCAATCTTATCTGTGTCTATAAATGATTTCTTCTTCTTATTTACACTCTTTGATGTTATTCTTTTGGTTATAATTTTATCAAATATTGATTTATTTAAAATATGGCGTTTCGTAAAACCTACCATTTGGTTGATATTACCTATTTTCATTATACAATTGTTTTTTAGTTATGACAAATCTGGACCACTTGTAGTGTTTCCTGAATATTGGAAATTCCATCCGGGATATGTTTTGATAAGCACAGGTTCGATATTCTCTGCAGGAAGTATATCAATTCGAATTTTAATTCTAGCTCTATCTTCAACATTTTTTAGTCTTACTACGGATACTTATGATTTTTTAGTGTCTTTAAGAAAAATTAAGATTCCATATGAATTAGCAATTGTAACAGGATTAATAATTTATTTTCTGCCAATGGTCATATCTGAAACTAGTGCTGCTCGTAACGCATTAGAAACAAGAGGTGCAAGTATCCGCAAGGGTAGATTTGTTAGTAGACTAAAAACCTTCAGAATATTAATCACATCAATTTTAATGAATTTCATTGAAAAATCTAAATTCCAAGCGATAGCTATGGAAACTAGAGGTTTTAATTCCAAAAGTAAGAAAACCACCTTTAGAAATTTACAGATGCATTTTGTTGATTATATGATTATTTTAGTAACTCTTTGTTTAATTTCAGGTATAACATATTATTTTTGGGAGGAAATAATTCAACCTTGGAGAGAATTAGAATTGATTGCTTATCTAATTAGTATATTCAAAAAAGAATGAAGATGAAAGAAATGGTTACAAAATTTATCGGAATAACAGGATCTAAAAAATCTGGAAAAACAACCACAATTGAATATCTAACTCCAAAATTAATTGAAAAAGGATTGAATGTAGGTTCCGTGAAAATTGCTTTCAAAGATGTTAATATAGATGTAAATAAAGAACATTATGATGTTGAAAGATTAAGAAATGCTAAATCAGTTAAAACTTTATTTAAGTCACGAATTGATACTACAATTTTCTATAATAAAGTTATGACATTAAGAGAAGCATTAAAGGAATTCAGTAAAGGATTAGATTTAGTTCTTATAGAAGGTTTTCAAGAGGATTTAATTGGTTTTCCGCAAATTGCTATGCTTAAAGAGAAGAACCAAGAAAAGGAAATCATCAATGATTATACTGTAGCAATTTCTTCAATACCAGAATTTTCTATTGAATCAAAAAAAGATAATTTTGTTAATTTTAATAAATTAGTAGATATTATCGAAAAAAAAGCTTTACCATTAATACCAAGCTTAGATTGTAAGCATTGTGGTTATGAAAATTGTATAACACTAGTAAAGGAGATTATCAAAGGAAATAATAAAATTGAAGATTGTATCATTGTTCAGTCAGAAAAAGCTCATCTTGTTTTACAATTAAATGAAAAAAATATTCCATGCAATCCTTTTGTTCAAGAAGTTCTAAAAAATACAATTCTTGGTATTATTAAAACATTAAAAATTGAGGAAAAGGAGATTTCTGAAATTGATATAAAAATTCTAGTTAATTCTAAAGAAACTAAGGAGATATTTCATGAATAAAAAGAATGTAATTGTTTTAGTTGTTATATTTAATGTTGTTTTAGCAGCTTCTATCATTGCACTTTATTTTACAGTATTTGATGGTTACAATAGAGATGAAGAATGGACGATAACAATTTCGGGAGATATTACACAAGAAGTTAGTCTTAATATTTCTGAACTTGAATTATTACCTAAAATTTCACAAGAGTACATTATTCAAGGAAATCCTACCTTTTCTGCAGAATATACAGGAATCTCATTACTATATCTAATTAATGATATCGCTAATATCACACAAGATGTTAATGTGAATGTTAAAGCAATAGATCAATACTCTCACACTTTAAACTTTAAGAATGAAATTGAAACCAATTCTGATATAATTATAGCTTACATGAAAAATGGAGAATATATTAAAAGCTATTCCGATGGAGGGGAGGGACCTTTAAGATTGATAATTCCTCAAAAATTTGAAGGAGATTTCAATGGTCAATTTTGCATTAAATTTGTTGTTGAAATTGAAATAATTGCACTATAAATAAGAGTTGAATAAAAATGAGACGCTTTAGTACCTTTGATCTAATAATGATTGCATTAATGGCAGCATTAGGACTAGGTACTAAACAACTTGTAAGACCTTTAGTTTCATTAATTACTATACCATTAGCAATACCAGGAGGAGCACTTGCTGGGGGATTCTATATGTTGTGGTTAATTCTAACAAAAAGATTTGTTCCTAAATTTGGTTCAGGAATATTTTTTGGTTTTGCTCAAGCCCTAGTAGTTATAATAATGCCTTTTGGATCTCATGGAATTTTCACATTCTTCACCTATTCCCTACCAGGGGTTGGAGTAGATATTGTTGAGATTATTTTTAGAAAGATAAAACACAAATTACTAACATCGATAATTGAAGGTGCAATTGCAAATCTCATTGGAACAACAGCTGTTTCATTAATCATTTTTGATATGCCATTTCAACTCCTTGCTTTTCTTTTATTGATGGCACTATTTTCAGGCAATCTTGGTGGAATAATTGCTTATATAATAATTACTCAAATAAAAGATCCGCTTATAAATGAGGCAATGTTAGGTGATACATTATTAGAAAGAGAAGAAAAGGAACCTCAAATTGAGGTTGCTAGTGAAACAAGCTAATTTTTAAGGAAAAACAACTTCACCATTGACTATTGTCATTAGTACCTTTGTATCATTGATTTCTTCTGGAGGAATTTTTAATATGTCTTTGTCAAGAACTACAAAATCAGCTAATTTTCCTGGTTCAATTGATCCTTTAATATCTTCTTCAAAAGATGAATAGGCAGCACCAAATGTAAAACAATAAAGTGCTTCTTTGGCAGAAATTCTAATTCCTTCTATTGGATGTGATGCAACAGAATAAATACCAAATATTGGACTCATTGGCATATTATCAGAACCAAAACAAACTTTCGTTTTTGAAGCGTTTATTTTTCTGAAAGGATTAAGTAGTTTATATCTTTCAGGTCCTAAGCATTGTTCATACAGTTGTCCTGGTTTGCCCCATCTTCCAGGAAAATTAGGTTGCATGGATAAAATTAAACCTAATTTATTCACTCTATTCAATTGATCATCAAGAAGATATTCTGCATGTTCAATTCTATGTCTTCCTTTTTTGATAAGATCAGAATCGGATATATTTTCAAAAGCTTTAATAACAAAATCAATAGCATCATCGCCTATTGCATGAGTAGCTGTTTGCCAACCATTTTCAATAGCAGTTTTTATTGTATTGAAGAAAATTTCTTTTTCAATGTAAAATTTACCAGTTGTAGAAGGATCGATATGATATGGCTTTTTTAGTGCAGCAGTATGAGAACCTAAAGATCCATCAGTAAAAATTTTTACACCACCAAATTTTAAAAATTCATCTCCAAATCCAGTCTTTAATCCCGTCTCGAGATAAGAAGAGAACTTTGTTCTAGGAATGTTCATATAAATTCTAACAGTAAGTTGATTCTCTTTCCAAGCTTTTATGTAAGAGTTAACTGATTTTGTGGATAAATTGTCTGTGCAAGAAGTTACTCCTAATGAATTAGCATACTTACACGCAACTAAAACTGCTTTATCAAGATCTTCTTGAGTAATTTTTAATTTTGGTTCATCTGCAAGTCGATTAATTAATTCATCTTTTAAATATCCTAATGGTTTCTTAGTATTAGGATTAATTGGCAAATCAGGATCATCAGAGGCTATTCCTAATTCCTCTAAAGCCAAAGAATTAACAGAAACTAGATGTCCGCATACTCTACGAATAAAACAAGGATTTTCAGGAGCTACTTTGTCTAAATCTTCAAGAGTAAGGAATCTTTTTTCATCCCAATTACTTTCATCCCAACGCTCTCCAAAAATCCATTTGCCTTTTGGTGTTGTTTTCACTCTTTCAGCAATTTTTTCCAAAGCCTCTAAATGAGAAGTAACTTCATCCAACATTACATCTTGGAATTTAGCACTCATTGCCAAAAGGTGTGTATGCGTATCATTAAAACCCGGACAAAGAAATTCTCCATTTAGATCCAGAATTTTCTTCACTTTAATGTATTTTAATTTCATTTCATTTGTAGAACCTACTTCAAGAATTTTTCCATTTTTAATAGCTATTGCTTCTGCATTAGGTTGGTCATCACACATAGTTTCAATGTTTGCATCAACGATAAGTAGATCAATTTCTTCTAACATTTTCCTCATTAAAAGAAATGTTACAAACTTTTTGAGTGTTTCTAGTTATTCTAAAAGTCTATATAACCAGCCAAGTAAGATAGCTAAAAGTATGTATGTAAGAATTCTAATAACATAACGAATAAGTGGACTATTCATTATTTTTCTGCTACTCTCAACAACATCAATAGAGGGAACATTAGGTATCTTGTAACTTTCTATTATAGAATCAATATTAGCAATCTTCTCTGGATTATTTATTTTAGTGAAAATATTAGTATAACGAGTTTTATTTATGAAGAAATCTTGTTTCCAATTATTTTCTATCTCTTCACTATTAAACAGTTCAGATAGCCTATTATTAATAAAATTATAACCTGGAAAACATTCCGTTTGTAAAGAAATTCCAGCAAAAGAAGAAATACCAATTGGTGGTGCACGAAGAAGTAATTTATTCATATATGATTCATCAATTGAGCTAATTTCTTGAGAAATGTGAACTAATAATTCTTGTGTAGAAATATTCAATTCCTTGCTAATTTCTTCATAAAAACGGAAAGGAATACTACCAGCTTGTAGAAGTATAATATGAAGAAGTCCAGTATATAATTTAGAAGATATATCCTCCTCATTTATTCTTTTTAGATACTGAAAAGCAATATCATAAGCTTGTAATTCTCCAGAATCTGCAAAACGGTAAAAAGCAGCAAGTGCTTTTTCATGATTAGGTAAACCAAAAAAAACTGCTTCTTCGAGAAAACGTCCAAAGAAAAGTAAAAAGATTAATTCCAAACAACCAATAATAAGTGCAATATCTAAAGCCATTTGGTCAAAAATAACTCCTACTATGCAAGCGATAAATAAAAGAGCAAAAAATACATAACTTCCAATTAATACAATATTCAATATTTTAGTTCTACGACAAACAAAACATTCTCTATCTCTTTTGATAAAAAATCCTTTTTCATCATTATTTTTTTCAAATTCATCTTGTGAAAGGTCTTCTTTTAACTTGAGTGGAAATCCACATTTATCACATCGAGCTTCGTGATATTGATTTTTTTGTTGTTCATTCAAGTTATTTTCAATATTTGTTAAACGTCTTATATGAAAAATCTGTCGTTTATTTGTATCATAATTGTTATTATCATCTGTGAAAAAACGATTTATATGATCAATTGGCAAAAAAATTTGTTCCTCCAAAAAATCGTAAAATATATTTATTTTTTATATCTCAGAATTTCTAGTGCTTTTTGTAAAATCTCTTTTGATGATAAAAGTTCATCAAAGGTAACTCCATCATTTATAGTTTCTTCAATCATTTGTGCAAAATCTAGAAAATCTGGGGAATCAATTAATCTAGTAATTTCATCCTTTTGACTTATGTTCAAATTTGATTTTTGTGATAAAGTTTTTTGGAGGGAAGCATTCTTTGTCATTTATATCAATAATACTTATTAGTTATTAGTATTAAAACACCGTAATATCATTAAAAATGAAAAGAGCGTTAGTTATAATTACTTTATTACCTCAAGTGGTATTTTTATAAACTAGAAAATCAATAAAACAGCAAAGTATATTTAAAATTACATAATTAAAAAAACAAAAAATGTTAAATTCGGTGGAGAAAAAGTGAAGTTACTGGCAAAAGTGGTTCTCGCAGGAGATGGAGGAGTTGGAAAAACAACACTCATACATAGGTACATTACTAACAGTTTCATAGATTCAACAAAATTAACAATAGGGGCAGCATTCCATACGCACGAAATAAAAACAGAAGAACATAGTGTGCTTGTGCAAATCTGGGATTTGGGAGGTCAGGAGCAATTTAAACAAATGGGTATTTTTGGCAAATACTTCAAAGGTGCTTCTGTGACAGTTATCATGTTTGATTTAACTAGATTGTCTACCCTTGATAGTATTCCTGAGTGGGCCGATTTAGCAGTTGATGCTAGTAATACTAAATTAATTTTAGTGGGTGGGAAGAAAGATTTAGCTAATAATCTATCATTTGATGAAACAGCTTTTGAAGAACTCTTTGAAAAATACGGTTTCATTGAATATCTTGAAACTTCTTCAGCAACAGGAGAGGGTGTTCCTGAGGTATTTCAAGCAATAGCTCAAGCAATAATTGATACTACTATAGAGAAAAAGCTGAATGAAAGTTAGAATATCTTCATATGTTTTAATTTATAGATTTTTTTTACAAACCATTAAAATTATATTCTACTATAAGACTATATAACTAAAATCCAAACGAATAAGGTGAACCAATAAATTGTCTGATACAGCAGATGTTACACAACTCAAAGCATTGATAAGTGCAATAGTAGCACATGGAAAAACAGGGAATATGCGTGCTGTAGTTCAGACTTTGAATGATTTTGAAAAGAAAATGAAAAATATCAAAAATTATCCTCGTATTCAAGAATTACAAGCAGAAGCTTATCGACACGCTCTAGAACCATTTGGAGTTGCGAAAAAGTTCAAAGAAGTTGAAAATATGCTTTCTAGAATTGAGCAACTTTTACGATCAAAAGCGAATTCGGAAGATATGCAAGAGATTTATAGCGAAGCATTGAATGCAGGAATTTTTCATTATATTATGAATACACAAGATAAAGAAATTAATCGTTCTTTAGCTCGTCTTGGGAATTTTGCTAGAAAACATCAAACAAATCCTTTTGTCCAATTTAATTTTGCTATGTCTTTATCCAAAGTAGCTGAATATTTTGCTGGTAAAGATGATAAAGATGTAACCTATAATATTCTATATGAAATCATAGGTATTGTTACTTTTTTCCCAGGCAAAGAAATTCTCACACAAGTTGTTGATGGTTTACTACAATGTATTAATGTAGCTGGAAACAAACTTTCTCTTAATGAACTTGAAGATGTTTCCACTAGAATTGATGAATTTATTAATTTTACAAATGAGTTTGAAATTCAACAAAAATTAACTACCTGTCAAGGAAAAATCTTTCAATTTATTGCTGGACAAAGAATGAGACAAGGATATAGTCCAGATGGTCAAGTTCAAATAAAATATAAAAAGTAGATTTTCTATTTAAGCTCGTACTTCAAGCATCTGAGTAATTAAATTCTCTAAATGAGCAATTTGAACTATACCAACTAAATGTCTGCCTCCAACAAGTATAGTTGGAAAAGCCTTAACTCCATAAGCATCTAACAATTTTGGATCTCTCTCAGCATCAATAGTTTCAACTTCTAATGCAAATTTCTTGCCTACTTTTTCGATATGATTTAATGCTATTTTTGACCAAGCATCATCTTTTTGTACGAAGAAAAGAATTTTTGTTGCAGATTCTTCATGTATTTTAGGTGATATGTCAGGTGAAGGTATCAATCCACTTACAAGTTCTTGGATAATTAAATTAAATGCTGCATCAACATTTGTGTCAGTTTTTGCACTAGTGAAAATTAAATTTGCTTTTGCAGCAGGCAAATCACCAAATTTCTTAATATTGTATGCTAAAGGTATTTGCCTAGTTTGTGCTAAATCCAATTTTGTTCCAACAATAACTACTGGCACATCTCGACCATTTGCAGAAACAAGATCTTCATACCAACTTGGTAAATTATCAAAAGTTTCTTGGTTTGTTAAATCATAAGCTAAAAGTGCTCCAGAAGCTCCCTGAAGATATCTTAAACCTATTTTTCTTCTGCTTTTTTGACCAGCAATATCCCAAATCATAAGTTTAACTTCAGCGTCAGGATATTCGAAGGTTCTAACATAAAAATTAAGACCAAGAGTAGTCATATAGTCTCTTTGAAAGTGATCAAAAATATATCGTTGTACAAGACTAGTCTTACCAACACCAGGATCTCCTAGTAAGACAATTTTTCTTTGGTACAACTTTGACATATTTTTTTACCTCTATTGGAAATAATCATTAGTTCCTTTTGTAATTTTTGATTCTTACATCATAAATCATTTAATTTGTGTGATAATTTCACAACCACTTTCTGTTATTATTATTGTATGTTCAGCTTGAGACACTGGGGTATGGGACTTGCTAACTAGCATAGGATATCTATTAATGCTATTATAGGATATTAATTCTTTTAAAGCAGAAAATAACTTTGTTTCAGAAAGCAATCCTTCCAACCAACGTAAAGCAAATGGTAAACTGTTATATTCTTCAATTTTTTCGAGAATTTTTTTAGCATCTTTCGATTTTGCTTTAGTACCTATTTGTGAAAAGATATAACTATAAGATTCATCATAAATTTTTTCCGAGCCATCAGATGTTGTTACAAAAGGTTCTATAGCTACAACTTGACCAACTTTTAACTTTGGACCAAGGAAACCTAAACGGGGTTTGGAATTTGGTATACTAGTTCCTGTATGTAATTTCCATCGTTCAATTATATGCCCAGATAAATCTGTTATAGGAGTTAGATTATTTTTACGTATTGTATTTTCAATTACTTCCCCTATCTCTCCAGGTCGAACACCTGGTTTAATAAACTCTATAGCTTTTTCTAAAGCTAATTCTGCACCTTTTTTTAATTTCAAATATGTTTTTGTTCCACCAACAATGAACGTTTTTGCATGGTCGGATATATAACCATCAACTCTAGCTCCTAAATCTATTTTCACAATTGATCTTTCTGGGAGTGTAAGTTCATCATCGATGGGAGAAGTATAATGAGCAGCTATCTGATTAACAGAGACATTCAAAGGAAAAGCTGGTTCTGCGTCAAATTTTCTGATTTCATTTTCTAACACATCACAAATATAGATAAGCTTTCTTCCTTTTGTAATAATTTTCTTTGCTCTTCTCATTACTTGAGCAGCAATATTCCCTGCTTCTCGATATTTTTCTAATTCTTCTACTGATAAAATAGACACAAGCAGTTCTCCTTTTGTAACACAAAGATAAAACATGATTTAGTTATTATGTGTTTTTATTTAATGAATAATTATTCTACTTAGAAAAGAGACTAATAAACCAATTCCAAGCAATTACTAGCAATCTCTTTAATTCATACTTTGCAGGGATATATATTTCCATCCAATTAGGATATTGTACATCTGCAATGGCTAACCAAAGAAAAACACCAAATATTGCTAGAGAAATGATCATAACAAAATAATCCCACCAATTTAGTTTTAAAGAATATAAGAAAGTTCGTTTTTTAGTAGCATTCCATCCACGAGATTCAATAGCCTCCGCTAATTGCCAAGATCTTCTTAATGCTGAAGCAAAAATGGGAATTAACAAAGGGATCATATTTCGAATACGCTTGAAAAAATTTCCTCTATCTATTTGTAATCCTCTTGATTTTTGAGCATCTATTATTGTTATTGTTTCTTTTGCTAATGTTGGTACAAATCTATAGGCAGTACTTACTGCCCATGAAAAAGTATATGGAAATTTAAATTTTATCAACATTTGTGAAACATCATCTGGAGAAACTGTTTGAAAATATAATCCAAAAACACCTGATAAAATAATTAATCGAACTATTAACGATAAAGCAATAGTAGTTGGATTTTCAATTTGTAATAAGAGACTATTAAGGATGAAAATCAATAGCAATAACGGTAACATATAAAGCAAAGAGACAATCCACCTTTTGAAGAAATTTGCTAAGAAAATCAAAGGAATTATTGTTATTAAAACTAAAAGCAATGGTATAATTCCATTAAAGAAAATTGTAATACAAGTGAGTGAGAATACTAATAATAATTTACCTCGAGGATCAACATAATGTAAAATTGATTTTTTTCTCGAGTAATCGAAATATTCTAACAATTTTAGACTCATTTTTATTATTCATCCTCAATTTTTTTTGAATTAAAGAAATACCTAGAGATATTTACATAAACTTGATTTTCTTCCATTGCTAATGGAAAATTGTTGTTAAGATTTTGAAGAGAATTAGAAAGTTCCACCAAAACAGGTACAGCTAAATCTGCTTCATCTACAAGTGTTTTATTTGTAAAAATTTCTTTTGTTGAGCTATCAGCAATTATTTTTCCATTATTCATAACGATAGTCCTTGGAATAAAATCAAGAATAAAATCAACATCATGTGATACTATTACTATTGTTATTCCTGAATCAGATAACTCTTTTAAAAATAATCCCAAACGTTTTTTCTGCCGATAATCTTGACCATAGGTTGGTTCATCTAGCACTAGAACCTTTTGATTCATTGTTAAAACCGAAGCAATGGAGATTAATTTCCTTTCTCCACCTGATAATTCTAATGGACTTCGTTCAAGTAAATGCTCTATTTGAAATTTCTTTGAAATTGTTAGTGCAATTTCTTCCCTCTCTTCTTTTCTTCTCCCTAAATTTTTTGGTCCAAATTCTAACTCTTCTTTTACTGTGGTAGCAAACAATTGGTGATTCGGATTTTGAAATGCAAGTCCAACAATTGTTGCCATCTTTGAGATTGGTTCTTTGAAAATATTTTCATCATTAATTTTCACTACTCCTGAATTTGGTTTTAGTAATCCATTGATATGCTTGATAAGAGTAGTTTTACCAGCACCGTTTTTTCCTACTATAGCAACAAATTCAGATTTTCCTATTTTTAGAGAAATATCATGAAGTACTTTTTCAGAAGTTTTTTCATATCCAAAAGTAACATTCTGAAATTCAATCATCCCTCACTTCCTCCTATTATCTTTGTCAAATCTTCTACAGTTAATGGAAAACTCCCTTTCGATATAGAATATTCTTTTTGTAATCTCATATAAATAGAAGGAATTTTGGGAAGCATCTCTTGTGGAAAATTCTTCTCATAAAATATTTCTGATGGTAGACCAAATCCAAGTAATCGTCCACCGCTCAAGAATGCTAGCTTATCTACATAGTTTATACAACGATCTAAGCGATGCTCAGTTAAAATAATCGTTTTTTCATGTTTTTTATTTAATTCATATAATAAATCTAGTATTTTATAAGCGCTTTTTGGTGAAAGATGAGCAGTTACTTCATCTAAAACTAATATAGGGGGATCTAGTGCTAGTGCAGCTCCAATTGATGTTAATTGTTGTTCTCCACCAGAAATTTCATCAGGTGATTTAAAACGTATTCTTTCTAAATCTAGTAAATCAATTATCTCTTGAACTCGGGTAATAATTTTCTCTTTAGGGACACCAAAATTTTCAAGTGGAAAGGCAATCTCTCTTTCTACTGTCATATTAGATATTTGATTTTCTGGATTCTGGAAAACAAAACCTACTTTTTCTGCTAAATGAGGTGTACTTGTTTCTAATGTATCAATTCCCATAACATTTACTTTTCCTCCAAATCTACCTGAATAAAAATGAGGGATAAGACCATTAATACATCTTAGAAGAGTAGATTTACCAGAACCACTATATCCTGCTAAGAGAACAAATTCACCTTTTAAAATCTCTAATGTAACCTCTTGTATAGCAAAAGTAATTCCATTTCGATATTTGAACGAAACTTTTGAAATTTTAATTGCAGTTTCTGCCAAAAAAGGTCACCGTTAAGTAATTTGAATGAAAATAAAGTTAATTTAGTTTACCCTTTTACGTTATTTTTAAGCTGATTCTCTAATAATTTGAAAGTTGCCAATTGCATTTCATTTTCTGATATTTCAGATGGAATATTCAAAGCTGCTGCTGTTGAATGACCACCACCGTCACCATTATATTCTTTTCCAAGTGTGCTCATAATATCTCTCCCAAAATGAACTTGCGTTTCTGAATAAAAGGCATGTGAAGCTCTTACATTTAAACGAGTCTCCTTTCTTCTTTTCGAATAAATTATCGCAACATCTGCTCCTAAATCCAAAATCGAACGTGCACATGATCCTTCATGAGAACCAATTCTACTCCAAGCAATTCGCCATCCATGGATTTTTTGTATGTGTAAACGTGAAGCACATTTTAAGCGAGCAATTTTTTCTGAATTTTCATAATCTCTTTGTATTAGCTTTACTGCTAAATCATAATTAACATTAAAATCAAACATCTTTTCCAGAATTTTTAGTAAACTTTTATTCATACTATAAAATCGTCTGCTATCATAAAGAATTCCTGAGAGAAGTATAGTAAGAAGTTGAGGAGAAGGTTTAAGTTTAAACTCAAATATTAATTCACAAATAATTTCAGAAGCAGAAGTTCTTTCATCATCAATAAAAGTATAATTAGAATAATTGATAACAAAATCTGATATTGTATGATGATCAATAATTACTATGTCATTTTTATCAAATGATAAAACAAAATCTTTGAAAATTCCCAATTGATTTGGAACATTTACATCAACAATGATAATTAAATCATAATGATCATTTGCTTCAGAACTATATTTTGAGTTGTAATAAGAAATAAGCTCTTTTGTTGGATCACTTATCCCATCTACTAAAATATCAATACTTGCTTTTGGATGATAACTTTTCAGAATAAATTCCATGCCATAAGCAGAAGCAATTGAATCCGGATCAGCACTTGTATGTCCAATAATTGCAATTGAATTATACTTACCATTTTGAAGTTTTTTGATCAATTTTTTATTGACTCTCAATTAGAAAATTTCTCCTTGAGGTATGTATCAAGATCATTGAAAGTTTCTTCTAATGTTTCTTTAATGATTTTTTCATGTTTTTCTATTTTGCTTGTTGAAAGATTATAACTAATATCAATTTCTATATTCAAATCATCAGAAGTTGTATCAATATCAATAAAAATATCATAATCATTCAAACGATTATTGGGAACTTTTTTAGTTAGATTTCGATGAGTTAAATCATAAACTTCATCTATCAGAATTTCAATATCATCTTCAGATAATTTTTTTAATCCCAGAATTGTTGGGGATGATTTGTTATTCTCATCAGTCAAAAGCCCATCAAACCAAAAAAGTGTATTATAATATTTCTACTTATTTACTAGTGGTATTTAAAGCAGCTTTAATATTCTCTTCAAGATCTTCGAATTGTGTTTTGAGTTTTTCATAGCTTTTTTCTGATAATTTTATTCTTGTTTCAGAAAGTTCCTTTTGATCAGCGAGTTTTGCTTTAGTTTCTTTAATTGAACTCTTAACCATTAATCGTCCAATACTTCTATAACAAATTTCATCATCAGGCATCTCATCAATCTCTTTGAGAGCTTTTTCAATTTCAATTTGATCAATTTTTAATTGCTGAATTTGCTGTTGAACAACACCCATTTTTTGTTGAATATTTTGATATTGCTTGATTTTTTCTTCTAGTTGTGGACTAATTCCTTGTGACATCTATTTATCCTCCGGATTTTAACACACAATTCAACAACTTTTGGAGCATTTAAAGAAGCTTTCGGTTAAATCCAAAAAGAATATCAAAATAGAAATTTTATTTTTATAATATTGGAAATATAATTCAATACAAATTTTTTTATTATAGAAAGAACCAATTCATTGAAAATTAATTAAATGAGTAAATAATAATGACACTTTACATTGGATTTTTCCTACATATTTACCAACCACCTACACAGAAACCAGAAATTCTAAAGAAAATTTGTAAAGAATCTTATGAACCATTAATACAACTTTTACTCGAGAATCCTAATGTAAAGATTACTCTAAACATTAATGGTTCGTTAGTTGAGTTACTGAATTTCTATCAAGAATATTCAATTTTAAATGGTATTCAAACATTAGTTGAGAGAAAGCAAATTGAACTTGTTGGATCTAGCTGTTATCATGCAATATTACCATTGATTCCAAAAGAAGAGATAATTCGACAAATCGAATTAAATGAAGAAATACAATGTAAAATATTAGGAGAAAATATCTTTCAACCATCTGGTTTCTGGTTACCTGAAATGGCTTATGAGTTTGGTGTTATAGGACCTTTAATTGAGAAAGGTTACAAATGGACCGTTATCTCAAGTGTTGCAACTACTAATGGTGATTTACCTGAAAACTATATTCCATATGTTGATGAAGGATTCCAAATATATTTTCGAAATGATTTATTATCAAATTTTATTTCTTTTAAACATCCCACTGTTGAACAATTATACAAACAAATGACGCTAAAGAAAGATATCACTAAAAATGATTATTATGTTATTTTAGCAATGGATGGTGAAACTTTTGGACATCATGTTAAAGGGCTTATTGAAAGTCTTCTTAAACCATTGATTGTAAAAGTTGAAAATAATAGTAAATTAGATTTTGTAAAAATTTCAGATTTGCCTGAAATTTTCAAAGAAAAGAAAAAAGTTTCCCCTGTTCCAAGTTCTTGGTCAACTTCTGCAGAGGATTTACTAAAAGGTGTACCTTTTCCTCTCTGGGCTGATCCTGAAAATAAGATACATGATCTTCAAAAGACAATAATGAATCATGCTGTTTTTCTAATAGGATTAGCTCAAAAGTATTATAATAACACTCAAAAAGTAACAAAAGATGTTCAAACAAGATTTCTTAATGCAAGGTCCTGGTTGGATAAAGGATTACATAGTTGCCAATTGTGGTGGGCATCAGGGAAACCTTGGTATTCCTCTGAAATGATTTTAAAAGGATTGAATCAGTTAATATTAGCATCTGCTGAAGCATTAAAAGTAGTTTTATTAAATAGTCCAAATAATTTAGATAAAGAAAAAGCTATGAAGATTTTTGATGAAATATTTAACGCTCAAAAAGAGATTTTTCTATTAGTTTAGAATTATTTTTTCTTTTTAGTAGGATATCTCTTTGCATCTTCTTTTGTTTTCCATTTATAACTTTTCCATTCCTCAAAGATTCTCTCGTAAATTTTAATCGTGTGATCTGCAATTATAGACCAATCATAAACATGCATCAATTTACCAATAGCGTTTTTCACTATTAATTTACGAAGCTTTTCATTCTGCAATAATTCAATAATAGATTCAGCCAAGAATTGCGAATTATCAGCAGGAACTTTCATGCCTGTCCATTTATGATCAATTATTTCAGACAAACCACCAACATCAGATACTATAATTGGTGTTTTTGTAGCCATTCCTTCGAGTGCTACAATCCCAAATGGTTCATATGTTGAAGGTACTACTAAAATATCTGTAACATTTAAATAAGGCAAGAAATCGTCTTCTGGTAAATACCCAGTAAAGAGAACTTTTTCGTTGATACCTAATTCCTTTGCTATTCGTTCAAGTTCACTTCTATGCCAACCTTCCCCAGCTATTACAAATTTAGTTTTTGGAACACTCTTTAAAACAAGTTTAACTGAACCTAAAAGAATATTCACTCCTTTTTCAGGAACAAGACGGCCAATAAAACCAATAATATGGTCTTTTTCACTAGCATATTTTAAACGATGCTTTATTTTTTCCTCTTTTGAGAGTTCAATAGAGAAATCATTGTATCGAACTCCATTTGGAATAATTGTCATTTTATCTTTTGGAAAATTAAATGAGAAGTGACACAAAGATTGCATATATTGACTACAGACGATATTATGCCATGCTTCTTGAATTAACAAATTCTCAATTTGATCTAACATTCTTTGACCATCATTATGCAAACCATTTCTCCGACCTCTTTCCAAAGAATGAATAGTAGCAATTAATGGTTTTCTATAAAGATGCTTCATACCTATTGCCGCAGATGCTACTAACCAATCATGAGCATGCAAAATGTCAATATTATATTTTTGTATGATTTCAACTGCTTTTCTTTCCATTAATAAGTTCATATTAAGATCCCATTGAAGAAATTCTGGAGCAGGGATAGCATAAGCATCAAAACGATGTACATGGACGCCATTTATTAGCTCATAATCTTTTGTTCCAGGAAAACTACATGTCACGACATGTACTTCCAAACCCTTTTTCACAAGCATTTTTGATAGGTCAAATACATGGGCAGCTAATCCACCTACTTTGAATGGAGGAAACTCCCAACTAAACATTAATACACTTAGTGTCATGTTTTACTTAACCTACTTGAACTTATTTTCTTCAAACAATTATTTCATTATAGATTTCAGATATTTTTTCAGAGAATTTTTTCTCTTTTTGTGAAACAATCGTAATTTTATTTTCATTAATATTGTAATGTTTCTTTATGCTTGAAGCAACTTCTTTTGATGGAACAATAATTTTAGTTACAGTTTCCATCCCAAGAAGTTCTATTTTTTTAATTCCTTGATTATAAGGACTTGTAGCTGAATCACGTAAAATTTGAAGATTAGGAAGAGATAAAACTGTTTTAACCTTCAACTCATTCTTCCAAGGAATAATTATTGGTAAGGTAGTCCAATCAAACAGATGGATTAAATCTATTTTTGATGAATGTAAAATTGATGCAATCACACTTTGATAAGCAGGTTTCAAATTCATAATCATTGCTAAAAAGGAAATGTTATTTGGAACAGGATAAGGTATACGATGTATAATCAAAAAATCATTTATTTTTTCAATGCCCGAACGCCAATCATCAAAAGTAATGACCCATGTTTTTATTTTCTCTTTTGAAAGAAATTTTGCGATTTTTTCAACTTCATCGCTCATTTTTGAAAGTCTTCTTGGAGGAAATTCAAATGAGACAAGAATAACTCCTTTTAGTTGTTTTGTAGTACTCACTTGTTTAGACCTCTGAATAAACTATTTGAAATGACTTTCATAATTCTAAATTAGCTATAATCTATAACTGCTATTTTTTCACCCTATAAGTATTCCTTCTTTGTTTTTACAAATAAGAAAATCAAGTGAAAATAGCTGCTACGGCAACAATCCCCTTACCCAATAGAAAGTAACGTTCTTCAAAGATACCTATATAACCTTGTTCGATAAGATCTTTGAAAGCAGTTTCAACATTAACTTCCTCATTAAGTTGTAAAATATCTTTCATTTCATTTAATGATTTTGCAACTTCTGGTTTTGTAATGCCTGATGAAAACATTACATGACAGATATGAAAGAGGTTGTTAGTTTGAGACATTTTATCACAGCAATTCCTTATGTTTATTTAATTAAAAATTTTCAGTAATTAAATACGATGTATGTTATGAAAAAAGAGAAAATTGTTTACTTTTTCATTCCGGTACTTCAATTTCCTCAGTTTTGACTATTTCAAGTTGAATATCTTCAGCTGTTATATTACCTGAAAACACAACTGAATATTGATTATCAATTTTTCGATATCTAACAATGTTATATTCTCCTTCACCTTCATTGAAGTAAATGTAAAGTAGAACATCTGAAAGATCTTTGAAATAGGAACCTTTGAGAACTTTTGTAATATCAAATCGAGATTGTAGAGGTATACGGACAATGAGTAATATATCATCACCAAATGGTCGAAAATCTTTCCCTTGATTATAACTCAAATTTAGTAAACCAAGTTCTCTATCACAGCGTGGACAAAAAGGTCTCATTTGTCCTCTCACCATTCTAAAGCCTACTCCTTTTTTACATAAATAGAGAATTCCATCATTCGCACAATAATATGAACCATGGAGAAAACGTCCATTGTAATTTTCAATTTTAAAAACACGATTGTAAGAACAACTTACGCAAGGGGAATCACAATCAAGGAATATTTCACTCAACTATTATTTCTCTCCTAATATGATAGGATTAGTTGGTTATCACTTCAACTATAATTTAACAACAATAGTCAATTCAAATTAATAAGGTTAACTTAAGGGGTGTAATGTATGATATTTAAAAAACATTTACGTGAGTTGTTAAGAGGAATATTTTTCTAAAATAACTCTAATTATTGACAAGTGATTAAATTGTCATTGCCGGACGTTATTACAATAGGAGAAATACTAATCGACTTTATACCAAGTAAAATTGCTAAATTAAAGGACTTATTAACATTTGAAAAATGTCCTGGTGGTGCTCCAGCAAATTGTGCAGTAGGTATAGCTCGTTTAGGAATTAATACTGCTTTTATTGGAAAAATTAGTGATGATCCTTTTGGTGATTATTTACTAGAAATACTATCAAGAGAGGGTATAAATGTTGATTCAGTTGTAAAAGCGAAAAGTGGAGAAAAAACCTCACTAGCATTTGTTTATTACGATGAAAATCTCGAAAGAAATTTCTTTTTTTATAGAAAAAACACAGCAGATTTAAAACTCTCTCCAAGTGAACTCAAACCTAATTTCTTCTCTAAATTGAAATATTTGCTTTTTGGGACAGTTTCACTTACAGAAGAACCCGCTAGAAGTGCAACTTTTAGAGCAATTGAATTATGCAAAAAAAATGGTGGCAAGGTTTGTTTTGATCCTAATATTCGATTATCACTTTGGGAAAATGAAAAAGAATTTTCTAGAATTTTACATAAAGCTCTCCTACAAACAGATATCTTCTTGCCTTCAAAAGATGAATTGGAATTTATTCTAAATAAAGTGAATATTGATGAACAAAAATCAATTGATGAATTATTTGAAAAATATCCAATTGAAATAATAGCATTAAAGAGGGGAAAAGAAGGTTCAATAGTTAAAAAAAGGAATAATCATTTCTGTGAGATCCCTTCATTTGAAATTGAAACAAAAGATACTACAGGAGCAGGTGATGGTTTTAATGCAGGATTTATTTATGGATTAGTAAGAAAGTTAACTTTAGAAGAATCAGCTTTAATTGGGAATGCTGTTGGAGCAATAGTAATTCAAAAGAAAGGTGCTATGGCTTCATTACCTACCATAGAAGAACTTGAAAAATTCTTGATAAATCAAAATGTAAAAATAGAATTATAATATCTCAACTTACTAGTGGAGCTTAAATTAAATGTGTCATTTAACTGGATATATTGGAAATGAAAATGCTATTCCTATTATTATGGAATCCCTAAGAATACAAGAAGCAATAATTGGAGCTCAAGCAACTGGTATAGCTGTTTTAAAAGATGGAAAAATCAAAATGGAAAAGGATACTGGACCTATAAAATTCTTTGAGGAAAAATACAATTTAGTAGATTACAGTGCGAATTTAGGAATTGGCCACACACGATACGCAATTAAAAATAAAACTAATGCTGAAACAAACACAAAAGAAAAAGCACACCCATTTTGGAATAGTGATAAGAAATTTGTAACAATGCATAATGGTACAATTTCTAATTATCTTGACTTTGTCAATCAATTGGAAAAAATTGGTTATACATTTAGATCAAAATCTGAATATTTTGACCATGAAAAGAATGAAAAAATATTAGATTTTTGCGATAGTGAAATTTTCAGTTATTTATTAGAAGAAGAATTGAAAAAAAATGAAGATATGAAAATTGCAATTAAAAATGTCAGTAAAGACATTCTAGGTCATTTTGCTTTTGTAGTACTTCATCCTAATTATCCAGACAATATTTTCATAGCAAATTGGATGCAACCAATGCATATTGGTTACTCAAAAAACAGCTCATTCTTTACTTCTTTTGAGATTGGATTTGAACTTAAGAACATTAATTTTCCCTGGAAATTTACTCCCTCAAAAAATTCCCTCATTAAACTTTCAAGAGGAAAAGTAACAGTTGAACCTCTGGTTGAAGAACGGGAAATACCAATATTCAATTATAATGATAAATTAGAAAGCGTTATTTTTGAAGCATTAAATAATGGCAAAAGGGATATAGCTGAAATATGGACATATATAAGTGAAATAACCGAAAAAATAGGTTTATCAAAAGAAGAATATGAAAAATTATCAACAATTGACGGATATACATTTACTCCTTTGATTTATCAAATATTAGAAAAATTAGAATCTGAAAATAAGGTAATTAGGAAATTAGAATATATCTGGGAAGGAGGAGTAGAAAACACACCAAGATATAAATTCTATATAAATTAGTACAACAAATCTGGTTTTGTAAAATATTTTATAAATAATAAAAATCTCTTCAAATTAGCAAAAAAAAAATGATTTTGCTAAATATTGCTAAGGAGGACGTCACAACTGATTGGAATGGACAAAATTATCGTTCCAACAATTTAGTGAAACGTCTCAACTCAAAATTAGATTAACTATTAGAACTAACCTTTGCCTTGCTTTGGTAGATTGAGAATACGTTTCAGATATTTTTGTAGGAACGAAAACACGAAGTTAGGTAGAAAAGATTCAAAAAATTAATTTTAGAACAGAAATCTTTGAATAACTTAGGTTAGATGATTTTCTTTTCTATTCTAGTAATTAAAATTTTACGAATTTTTCTACAATATATATTCCCACTAGAATTTATTAAACCAATATTTGAGGTATGCACGATTGGTAGAAAACACAAATAGAAAAGAAAAATTAACTAAAAAAATAGAAGAAAATATAGAAATAGAAAATGATATTCTATTAGAAGATTCAATTTCAGCTGATATTTCAACGTTTGAATTGATGAGAGTAGAAGATATTGAAAACGCCGACCATATTAAATCTGTTCAAAAAATCAAAGGAGTTGAAAGAACAGCTCGTGTAGCGGAGCGACCTGAAAGAGAAACAATAAGCAGATCTGAGAATAAATACTATGATGCAGGTGATTTTGATCCAACTTTCATGCAAAGACATACGAGTGAAATAAGTTATGATTTATTAAGAGATGAACTAATTAAATATGGTGCAATTTCTGATTTAGTAGCAGAAGTAAATTCAGGAAAGGAAGCTTCGATTTATGTCGCTCACTTAAATGGTGCGCCATTAATTGTTAAAATGTTTAGGTTACAATTAACTTCACACAATAAAGCGAAAAGAAGGAGAGTTGGAAATCCTCAAACAAGAGCAACTTCTTTTGCTTCAGCTGAATATACAAAATTATCATTAGCATATTTAGCGAATATTAGAGTTCCAACTCCTGCTCTGAAAGTTAATAACATTATTCTAATGAGCTTTATTGGTGAAAATTGGATACCAGCGAAACAATTACGTAATGTAATTTTAGAAGAACCAGTCGAGGTATTTGATGAAATTGTTGAGCAATTGAAAATTATGTATCAAAAAGCGCATTTGATACATGGAGATTTCTCTGAGTACAATATTCTTTTCCATGATTCTAAACCATATATTATAGATTTTCCACAGGCTATAGATATGAGATTGTTATCAAATCGAAGCGAAGCAGGTTACAAAAAGAATTTACCAATTCTGAAAAAAGATATTGATACAATTTGTAAATATTTCGAGAAAGAATACTACTTAGAAACAGAATATGAAGAAATATATCATTATGTAGCTGGTAAAGATTCTAAAAGAGAAAATGTAGATTTTACTGTGGAGGAAATAGAAGAACTAATACATCTACAACAAATGACTGTTCAAACAGCTAAAATTAGAGACAAGGATTTGATTCAAAATAATAGGTGATTAAAATTGATGAATGTAAAAATAATGAAAATGATTGTAGAACCATTTGAAAATGGAGAGCATACTATAGCCCATGATCTTCTAAAACATTGGAAACGAGATAATGATATATTAACACAAGGCAGAGCAAGTGCAAATTTTATTTTTGGTTTTTATAGAAATAATAAAATGGAAATTCTTAGAGTTACTCCTGGTAAAGAAAGAACAAGAAATCAAATATTATCAGAAATAGATTTCATTAATCATCTCTCTAAAAATAAAATTCCGGTTGCTACTCCAATAATTTCTCAATCGAAAAATTTTGTTGAAACAGTAAATTTTGGAAATATTGAATTTCATGCAGTTGCTTTTCACTTGATGCCAGGAAAACAGATTGACTTTGAAGATATGAATTCTCATCAACTATTTCATTTTGGTGAAATGGTTGCAAAATTCCATGAAACATCTTTGAAATTCATTCCCATTAAAGAAAGAATACGCAGAGATTGGAAAGAGGATATCAATAATGCTATTTCTTGGTTAAGAGGGGAAAATCCCTTAATTGAAAAAAATCTTTTAAAAATGAAAAATTGGATTGACTCACTTGAATTTAATCAAAAAAATAATGGTTTAATTCATTATGATTTTTGTAGCGATAATATTCTGTGGGTAGATGATTCTTTTAGTATAATAGATCTTGATGATTCAGCATATTATCCTTTCACTGCAGAATTTGCATTTGGTATTGATGAGTATAGAGAATATTCTCCTAACAAACAAGATAAGATACTTGAAAATTTCATTGAGGGTTATAGATCTATACGAAATATATCTGAAAATTGGAAATATGAATTCAATCAATTCATGAATTTAATGGATTTACTCAAGTATGCAAGATTGACACGATCTTATCAAGATACTAATCCAGATGAAGATTTACCATGGATGAAGGAAATGAGGAAAAGACACATGACTAGACTCGAAAATGATTATACAAGGATAAAAGAAAATTTCATTCAGTAATAAATTATTATGGGAAAAATAATGAAATTATATATATGATCTATTATGTCTTTCAAAAAGATAATAGTAAAGCTCTACAATGTCGCATACAGTATTGGTACCTTTCACCAAGTACACATTGAAGAATACATTTCAACAAATCACAGTTATCCAATTTGTAACAGAAAGATTAGGTTCTAATTGTCTTTGAATTATTACTCATTGGTTCAATAATTTCTTTTGCTTTTTTAGAGAGTTTTCTTATAGAAAAGAAAAATTCTGTAAAAGCAGCTGTTAGCATCAAAGTAATAAATAAATAACAGAAAATTGTTGTTGTTTCAAGGGTGTCAAATGTTGAATTAAAAGCTTCTTCACTAGTGAGGATTATAATACCAATTATAAAACCCATAATAGAAGGTAGGGGCATTAGTATTAAAGGAGTAATTAGTAAACGAGTACCATAACCGATTTTTTGAAGATTGTTAAATAAGAGACTACAAAAAATCAAAGTAACAGCTAAAATTGGTAATAATATCAGATTTTTCGCTACGATAATTTTACCTGTATTTCCTATCGGAGTATGAAATAAAATAAGCACTACTAAAGAAAATATGAAGTAAATAAAAAGATAAACTACTAAGAGAATTTTAATAATTTTAGTTCGTCGGAAATTTTCATTATCTAAATTTTGAGAAAAAACATCAATTGCATACAATAACAAGAAAAATGCTGGAATTTCTAATAAAACACAAGTTAAATCTACTATCCATACTGTAATCCCTACAGCATATCTATAATTCCCTATCAAAGAAAAAAATACTGATGCTTGAACGAATGCCAGAACTGAAGAAATTAATAATAGAATACTACCTATTCTTAGAAGTTCTATAATTCTTGAAAATTCGTAATTATCCAGATTAAAGCTGTAATTTGAGCCCATAATTAATTCCCCCTGGAAAGTTAGACATAATTCTACATATACTTACATACTTATTATATTTAAAAATTTTGAAAAAAATCTAAGCTATGGATAAAACAGTAAATAAAAACACTAAAAATTAATATTATATATTATGAATTAGAATTTATGTCTAAAATAAACGTCGGTTCTAAAGTACTAATATAGCCATTACCTATTGCTCTTTTTGGGACTATAGTAAATAATAAACCAACTTATAACACATTAGCTAATGTAGGAATAATGAGTTTAGCACCAGCTACAATATATGTTTCTTCACATAAAAGTCATTATACAAACATTGGTGCTCGTGAAAATAATGAATTCAGTGTGAATATTCCATCTACTGATCAAGCTAAAGAAACAGATTTCTGTGGTATCGTTCATGGGAATAGAAAAGACAAATCAGGAGTATTCAAATCTTATTATGGAAAGCTAAAATCTGCACCATTAATTAAAGAATGTCCTGTGAATATGGTATGTAAAGTTGTTAAACAATTCAAAATCAATAGCATGGAAATATTTGTAGGAGAAATAATTGAAACATTTGTTAATGAAGAAATAATAACCAATTTAGGAAAACCAAAAACTGAAGATGTGAATCTATTAATTTATTCCTTAGATTCGAATTATTATTCAATCGGAAAAAAAGTTGCAAGAGCATTTAGTATTGGTAAAGTATATGATGGAGGGAATAAGAAGCAATGATAAATAATAATCTAAAATGTGAAGCTTTTCCTTGCGAGGATGTTAACAAGGAAGGTTATCAAATCGTAAAAGTGAAATTGAATCCTGATAATGTTAAGGTATTTATGATAGTAGAAGCTATGCCAATTAACTCAAAGGATTATTTTTATTCAAATAATAGTCCGGAATATATGACCACTACACTTCAAGCATTTAATGATGCTGAATGTAAAGTAAATTCAATTGAAGATATTTTAAATTTGGGCTTTTATCTTACTTCAGCAATAAAGTGTGCAAAAATAGGCTATAGCATTTCTACTGCTACAATAAAGAATTGTTCACAAATTTTAGAAAAAGAATTTCTACAATTTCCAAATTTAAAAGTAATAATGCTTATGGGCGATGTGGCAATAAAATCTTTTAATTATATTTCAAATAGAATAATTGGATCAAGAACAATTCCAGCTGGTTCAACCTATAAAATTAGAAAAAATGAATTTTACTATAATAATATCAGAGTTTTTCCATCTTATGTACCCGTTGGTAAAAATTATTTGATTGAAAAATCTAAAAGAAAAATGATTGCAGAGGATATTAAAAATGCATTTGAATTAATTAAGGATTTTTAATACTAAGGATACTTTAAGAAAAACTAGCAAAAATGGTAATAAAGGAAAATTTTGTAGCAAAAGAATAAATTTAAAAAACAAATTGTAAGATGTTATTTTAATACATAATTTAAAACAAAGAAGAAGAAGAAAATAATTATGATTATTTTTAGTAAGATATTTTTCGTGACTAGTTACTAAAAGTAGGCTAAATCTTTGGATTTTTGTTTTCAATTAAGTATAACTCGTAAATATAAGGTGAAAAGATTATTGAGCCATCGAGATAGAAGAAATGATCAACCAAAAGAAATGCACAAAGTAACTTGTGCAGATTGTGGAGAAGAGACAGAAGTACCATTCAAACCAGATGGTGTGCGACCTGTCTATTGTAGAGAATGCTATCAAAAACGAAAACCAAAGAGATATTAATATCAGTAATAGGTAATGCTTTGCAGATAAGCATAAAACATAATTTGAAATTTAGTCTATTTTTTTTATTTTTTTCTTATTTTAGAATTTTTAATTTTAGAGTATCTAGTTTTACAATAATATTATAATTTATAAAATAAAAAATGAATAATAGTTTAAATCAAACTAATTTGCTAATATTTTTATTAACTAGGATTAAATAGAAATCCATCTCGATTTATCTTTCCATCAACTAATTCAACAATTCTATTACCTTCATGGATGATATTAATATCATGAGTAGCAATAAGAATAGTAGCACCAACTTTTTTATGAAATTCAAACACTTGTTCTATAACAATTTGAGCTAATTCTGAATCCAAATTAGCAGTTGGTTCATCCAAGATAATTATTTGTGGAGATTTATAATTAGCGATTGCTAATGCTGCGCGTTGAAGTTCTCCTCCAGATATCTCCAATGGATAGGAAGAGAGTCGATGTTCTATTTGATAATCAGCAAAAAGTTGAGTTAAGTTTTCTTCTAGAAATTTATTATCATTTCTTTCATCGGAAAAAACGTCTTTCAAAAAGAGATTATCTGATATAGATAAATATGGATGCAAATTGCCTTGTTGTGAAACTATACCCATGTTCTCTAGTCGGAAGTGAGCTTTTTGTTTGTCAGAAAGAGCACTAAAATCAGATCCTAATAAACGAATGCTTCCACCACTACTCGGTTCTAATCCCGCAACTAATTTGATAAGGGTAGTTTTGCCAGAACCACTTGGACCAATGATAAAAGCTATCTCACCTTTACTAAATTTCACATCCACCTCTGAAAGTGCATGGACATCATAGGATTTCCCGCGATAAATTTTAGAGACATTTTGAAGCTCAATAGCTAAATCTTTGTTTTTCCAGTATTTTTCTTCCAGTGGTTGAATATTAATAGTCTTTCGTAATTTCTTCAATTCTTTTAATTCAACATCTAATGGTTTAATAGAAGCAGGATGGGTAAGAGCAACTTTGCCTCTTTTAGTTAATTCTACTTCTACATCACTTTCTAATTGTAATGTTTTCATAATTAAATCAGGAATTCGAATACTATTAGAAGAATCGATATGAGCTCTAAATTTAAGTGGAAAACTTGTGTTTTCACCATAAAGTCTTTGCTCTTCAATATCAATAAAGGAAGAAACACGACCATCACGTATTTCACATGTTTTATCTACTCCATCATGGAATCGCAAGTCATGTGTAACAACAATTATAGTAGTACCAAAATCTCGAGTAATTGATCTTAACAAGTGTTTAACTTTTTCAGTATTAATACTATCAAGTTGTCCCGTAGGCTCATCACACAATAAGACTGGAGCATTTTTAGCTAAAACACTTGCAGTAGCTACTCTTATCAATTCTCCTCCTGATAAAAATCCCACTCTGCGATTTTTAAATTTCAACAAGTCTAAAGCTTCTAGAATCTGATTGTTCCGTTCTTTAACTTCTGAGAGATCATTAGTAAAGAGACTAGAAGAAAAATGTATATTATCTAAAACAGTACAATTTAAGAAAAGATTTCTCTCTGGAAATTGATCAACTATTCCAATGTTTTTTAATCTATATGAAATCATATCTTCAGGAGTCATTTTTTCTAACTGAAAATTACCAACTCTTAAGGTTCCACTCGAGATAGTTTCAGATCCTGCAAGAATATTCACAAAAGTAGTCTTACCCGAACCACTAGGACCTACAATAGAAATAATTTCACCAGGTCTAACTTTCAAATCAATTCCACGTAGAGCAGGAATTCGTGTGTTTGAGTTACTATCGGTATAAATTTTTATTAAATCTTTACATTCTATCAATTTTTATCTACTCCTGCTTGATTGGTTTATAGCTCCTTACTAAAGGAATGATTCCTAAAAGCCATCCACTACTAATTGCTATCAATCCAACAACTAATGTCAATATTAAAATCCATGCAGGATGCCAAATCTGCATATAGTAAAATTTTTCTTGAACATTCAAAAAGTTTGTTCCTAGAACTTTATAAAATGGCAAATATACAAATGAGGAAATTATTATTGGTAAAACTGCTGTGAATAATAATTCTAATGTAAAACTTCCCCATATTTGTCTTCTGTTTGCACCTACTCTGTAAAACGATTCGATTATTCTTACTCTATCTAAGTAAACTTCTCTTGCTGAGAAATAACCTACGAATATTAAAGTAAAAACTGTCATTATTGTTGTTAAAATCAATAGACTATTTGAGAAAGAACTTATACTAAGATAAAGATTGGCATTGATATCCTCTTCAGTATATGCCCTAAATCTAAGACCTCTTAATAGGAATTTTATTGTAGATATGTCTTCAACAGATCTTGGTTTGATTAATAGTACTTTATCAACTGCAATATTTGAATCAACATCTTGAGAATCTAAAATTAAATTACCAGTTTCTCTACTTGTTACCATCGAGTAATAATCCATAAATTGGTAAAATAATTCTTTTTTCGGGAGAGGTAATAATGGGAAATATTTGAATGATTTAATGTATGTTAGATTAAATTCATTTCTTTGTAATGTAAAATCAGTTGATTCAAAATTATCTCCAAATTCAAAATTCTTTTTCTTTGTATATTTAGTATCCATGAAAAACGTTGATGTTCTACTTAGAGAAAGAATATCCTCCTTAGTAATATTTTGTTGTTCTAATAAAGTAAAATTAATAATATTAGTGAAATTTTCTAGCTCATCTATTACAACTAAATTCATTGTAAAGGCTCGTGGATAATACAAATACTCATTGAAATTAAATATCTTGTAAACAGTCACTTCTGTAACATTACTCACACAATCCCACGATTCTATTTGAGGTCTTTTATTTTCCGATGGATCGAACCAGTTAGTTATTGCTAATTCGGAACAGCCAACAGTTAATTCAGCTTCGAGAGCAAGTTGATCTTGCGTTGATTTTTTCATAATCAATCCTGGTAAAAATCCTAGACCAAAAATAAGAGAGATTATTACTATCTTCTGATAACTCTTTTTATTAAAAGTAATATGTTTTATTGATAAAGTTAAAAGATTTTTATTTTTTTGCCAGATATTTTTTCCAATAAATGTCCATAGTATAGCTAACAATCGAGCTATCATTAGTAAAATGAAAAGACCAAGAAGAGTGATACTTAGAATTATTAAAAACCAAAATAGAAAAAGATAAGACCACATAGCAGTAAAGAAGGTAGTAGGTCCAGTATATCTAAAAACAAGATATCCACCCCAAGCAACAATTGAAACTACTAAAGTGACTACTAATAACCGAAATTCATTTGTAGAAAATATTTTGCGTAATTTTTCTCTTTTTAATTTAAATTGATCTTGAGCTTTAATAGTACTTTTAGCAATTGAATTTTCAATAAAAAATCCTATACCAAAAAGAATGAGTATAGAAGCAGCTATTCCAACGTATAAAGAAGGTTCTGTGAAAAGACTTGAATAGAAATGGGCAAAATGGTTTTCTAAACCTAAACTATAGAGATATCCAACCAACAATCCTAAGGATGAACCTATAAACATACTAAATAGTGTTAATAAAACATTTTCGAGTAAAATCATTTTTTGAATATAGCTATAATCCAATCCCTTCAACTTCATAATACGAAATGTTCTTTCTAATTCCCGTGAGCCGATATTTAATGTAACCATACTAATTAATCCTATAAGAAAGAGCAAGGGAGCACAAATTGATATAATATTAACAACTTCTTCATTCCAAAATTCAGCAAAATTAATTAAAGCTGTTCTAAGGTCAGGGCAAACATCAACAAAATAATCTACTATATTTGAATAATAATAATTACTTCCTGTAGGAAAATTGTTAATAAAGTCATAAAGTTTAGCTAAATCAATGGCAGTAATGTCATAATTGAAGTCAGTTGCTTGCATTATTACTCCAGAAAATAGTGGATAACTATTAATTATTTCAGTAAAATTCTCAATGTTTGTTAGGAATAATTCTTCTCTATAATAAGTATCAAATTCACCAACAATATCAGACCACTCAAAAATATCTCCTGAAAAACCATAAGAAGGAAATAGATAATCAATATTTTGAACAACACCAACAATATTGTAATCCTGTGTAAGAGTTACAAGATTTTCTACTGCATAAATAGTTGCTGTATCATTTACCCAAAAATTTGCAAAACTATACCTTTGGACATATAATAATTCGCTTGAATTCATAGGCATTCTACCTGCTACTAGGAAATTTTCTAGTATATCATAAGCAGGAATATTTAATGTCATAATTTCGTAATCTAGCCATACAAATTCAAGTGAATCGAATCCATAAAATTGCCCACTTAGAGCAGAAGTATAATTATTCCCTGCTACATTCGGAATTACATTATTTGCTGCCCCCCGAAATTCTCTAGTGAAATTTTCCATATAATCAAGGTCATATTCAGGTATGCCACTATCTGTTCTACTAGAAAAGACACTAATAAGATCATCATTATTCCAGTTATGATAATTATCAATATATTGTGCAAAAGCAGTTGTACGATATGAAAACCACACCATCAGAAATCCCGTTATTGCTAGAAAAATAAGAGCACCACTGATGATAAAAAGAATCAAACGTTTTCTACTTGTTTTCAAAAAAATTTTAAAGATATTTCTAAAAGATACATTATTTCTATTTTCGTTATAAGTGGAATTAGTAATTATTCCCAGACTCCTCTCAGTAAGTTATAACATTTAGAAATTAGCGTTATTTTATAAAAAGTTAAAGATGATTCTTACTATTAGAAGAATATTTTCAGAAAAAAAATTTAAACTAATAAAAAGTAGATTGTCTTTTTAAATAAACAACTTATTAAAGATACTCAATTTTTTGTCGCGAGACAATTCATAATAATTTTTAAAAAAATATAAATATTAACCACAAATTTTGAGGGAGAAAAAAGTAAGAAGATTCTTACATTGTGGAAAAGATCAAAAAAGCAGTAAAATTCGGGACTCAAAATGCTGCATAAAAGAAGTTGGGGGAATGCCCCTAAAACTTTTTTTATTAAAAATATCTCACTTTAATCTTTATAATTAATTATGTAGATAGAATAATCCTTATAATCTTTTAACATTAGTGAAAATGAGACAGATTTCTCTGAGGATTTTAAATGGTTCTAGGAATGTGTATAGGAGTCCTTGATGAAAAATTAGGACCAACTGCAGTTTTTCAAAAGAACCTATCTGATGATAATACAAAAAAGATTGTCATGAAAGTAATGATCGGTGTAATGTCTTTTAGCACAGAAACAGATGAACATAGTCTAAGAGGAGAATCCATAATTCCTTTTCTAAAAGAAGGGATCATAACATTTGCTTACCTTTTTCCTTTAAAGGATGTAAAAGCTAGAGGTGGATTAAGACAATGTTCAATTATCATTGCATTCGATGAAAATGTTCGAAAAAATCTTTATGAAAATGCAAACAGTATTGGTAAAATTCTAAAAAGTATGAGCGAAGAAATTGAGATAAAACACATTGAGAAAAAAGTTTTTCCTGAGGATATTTTGGTAAAATTTGAACAAATACCCTCAACAATTTCCATTGAATTATCTGATAAAGATAAGCAGAAACAATATAATTTAACACTTGTCTGTCCTCAATGTTCAAAAAGTAAAGAAATAAATTTACCAACTATGACCAAAGGAGTCCATTTTATTGAACATCAAGTTGCTAAAGATGAAGTGTGTAATCATTCATTTACTGTTTACTTAGATTCAAAATTCAATATCCTAGGATACAAAGATCCAGAAATTGAACTAACAGATATGAAAAAAATGTTTAGTAAATTGAAATCACCTTATGATTAAATAAAAGCGAGGTAAGAAGAAAATGATGCGATGGTTTAGGCGAAAAAAAGAAGATGATCAAATTGAAGCTGCTAAACCTTCTTTTCCATTTAAAGAAGGAGAAGTACAAACTGTGAAAACACCTGAAGAAATGAAACCTTTATTTGTGGCAGCTGAAGATAAAGTTTCCAAATATTTCGAATCAATGGAATGGGATCCTGCTAATGGTAGGATACTCATTGGTGGTGAACGTTATATTTTAATTCGTGCAGCTTCAATGAGGATTAGTTTTCCTGAAGTTTTAGCTGAACTAATGGAATTGGATGATGGACTAAATAATCCACATATTATAAAAGTGATTTACCAATTAGCAAAGGCTATTGGTCAAGCTGATGCTAGAAAATTCCATTTCTCTATGGGATTAGATGATCCAATTGAGAAACTCTCTGCAGGACCGGTACATTTTGCATTTACAGGATGGGCTAATGTTGATATCGATCCAAACTCAAAACCAAGTCCTGATGAAAACTACATATTAATGTATACTCATCCACGTTCTTTTGAAGCGGATTCATTTATTTTCATGCGCGGAACTAAATCACCCATACCAGTTTGTGTAATGAATGCTGGTTATTCTGCAGGTTGGTGTAGTGAAAGCTTTGGTGTAGAACTAGATGCAAAAGAAATTACTTGTAGAGCAAAGGGAGACAAAGAATGTCGATTTATTATGGCTCATACTTCCAAATTAGAAGAAACTGTAAAAAATCATTTAGAAAAATCAGCCATATAAATTAATTAGATTCTTTATTAAAAGGAATATTTCATTATTCCTACTTTTTTTCTTTATTTCTATAATTTATAGACCAGTAATTTTACTTTTATATAAAATTAGATTAATATTAAAAAATGAATTCTTAAGGAGAAGGCAAAGATTATCCTTAAAAGAAATCTGTTAGCTTTATTGCTTCTATTTACTATATTTTCACAGATTTTTAGTTTTAATATAAACGCTTCACAAACACAAATAAATTGGCCAACAGAAGAATGGGAAAGAGCTGCACCAAGTAAAGTACATATGAAACTTTCAAATATAGATGAAATGATAAATTATATTGAAGAATGGAATGAGAACCATTTCTTTTCTAACATTGATTCTATTTTAGTTGTTAAAGATGGTTATCTTATTTCAGAAGAATATTTTGGTTTATGGAATACAAATGATGTTCATGCTCAATGGTCTGTAACCAAAAGTGTGACATCAGCTTTGATTGGTATAGCGATAAAAAAAGGTTATATTCAAAGTATTAATGAAAAAGTTCTCAATTTCTTTCAAGACCGCAATATATCAAATGTTGATTATAGAAAAGAAGCAATAACAATAGAGCATTTACTTATGATGTCAACGGGACTTGCTTATCCTGGAGATGATGCAATTTGGGGAAGTTGGATGAATGCTCCTGATCAAGTGCAACATATCCTTGATTTACCAATGGCTCAAATGCCTGGTACTATCTTCAATTATGACACAGGAGGTTCTCATTTATTATCAGCTATAATTGAAAAAGCAACTAATATGTCAACCTTAGAATTTGCAGAAAAAAATCTCTTTTCTCCTTTAGGTATTACACATTATTATTGGTTATTTGATAAACAAGGAACTAATTATGGAGGTCATGGTCTTTATTTAGAATCACAAGATATGGCAAAATTCGGTTATTTGTATCTTAGTAATGGAATATGGGAGAATGAACAAATTCTACCAATTGACTGGGTTGTCAATACTACACAAACTAAATGGTCTTTCAATAATCAATGGGGATATGCAGAACAATGGTGGAAACATCCTCATTTAAATGCGTATACAGCATTAGGGAGATATGGTCAAAGAATTACTGTTATTCCTGATGAAAATTTAATTATTGTATTTACAGGTACAATCTCTGATGCAGATTCTGAACCACATTTAGAAATTATTGAGAACTATATTATTACAGCATTAAAAAATAATCAATACTTTATTTCCTTAATTGGTATTCTTCCTATTATTATTGCATTACCTTATCTAATTATCCTAATATACAATAGAAAAAGAAGAAAAGAAAGTTAAACTTACTTTCGTTTCTTAAGTAAAATTGTTATAACTAGCAATTCTATGCCAAAAACTGTCGTAATCCATGGTATTGATGCTTGTTGTGTGCTATCAGTATTAAGTAGAATTAAGTCCATTACTTCGGTTTCACCGTTATATTTCTCTTTTGTATAAACATCTAGTTTATCTAAAACACCAGTATGAATGTTATAGCTAGAATCAGCTATAGTATCAGTAGAAAATGTTCCCGGAAGGAAAAAGTATGCTCCTTCAAAGTGATATTTCCATTCTATTCTAAACAAATCATCAGTTAATGAGACTCTAAGATATCCAGATTCGTTATCATATTGTAATGGCTCCATCATATCATAAAAATATTCAAAAGTATCTTCATCACTGGTATCAAAAGATAATGTTGTAGGCATAATATATAATGATATAACCAAACTACTTATTTCACCTGTTCCTAAATTAAGCGCAGAAGCGTTTTTTCCTAGCGAAGCGGAATTCAAATAAAATTCTGCCCATTCTTCGTCTGTCTCAAAAGGTTCTGAATATGTTGAAAAGCTAAAATCATCAGGATCAGCTAACAATTTTATTTTAATAACATCGCCTTTTTCTACTGTGTAACCAGTTTTAATTGTCCAATTCGCACCTTCTGGCATATCGAATTTTACTACATTCCAAGAAATTTCAGTTGTAGGAACTAAGCTATCAGAATAAGTAAAACCCTCAAGTATTACAGCTTTTGTAGGAATACTAGAACAAGATAGAATTAGTATAATTACTATTGAAAAATTTATAAGGAATAATTTTTGTTTGTTCAATTTAGCCCCCTCTATTATAAAGAGTATTAGTTAAGATTAATTATAAAAATATAAATATTTATCGTATTTATAAGTAGATGATGATCACTGTTTGTTTTTTTAATTAATTTCTCGAGTCACAAATTGAGACTTCATTTAGTGAATTTGACTTTTAAAGAAAATTGTATTGTATATTTATCAATTCTTGATGTGATAATTATGAAAGAGAAAAAAAAAGTATCTGAAAAAACAACTCGGAAGGAAAAAAAGAGCGTTATTATCTTTTCAGAAAATTTACTGTATGATTATATCTGATTTAGTAAATTGAAAAAACGCCATTAATAATATTTGATTTCAAAATAAATTTCAAGAAAAGAATAGATAATTGTTTAAATTTGATAAGGATAAGACTACAGAAATTTGAGCATAGGGTTTAACATAATGGATTGGTTAGGAAAATCAAGGAGCAAATAAGTTGAAAGAAAAAAGTAGTAATGATTTAATAGAAAAAATTAGCACAACGATTAATAAAGGAATGAAAGAAGCAGATGTACCTGGTGTTTCAATTGCTATAGTGAAAAAAGATAAAATTCTGTGGTCAAAAGGCTATGGATTTACAGATAGAACACAGACAAAGAGAGTAGACTCAGATACTCTGTTTTGGATAGGTTCTCTTTCTAAAGCCTATACAGCAACAGCTTTCTTTAGAGCAGCACAAAAAGGATTAGTGAGATTAGACGATCCGATTCGAAAATACTATCCAGAATTCACATGGAATAGTATTTTTGGTGAAAATGAAAAGGATATGATAACTTTCAGACATCTTCTAGCTCATCGAGCAGGACTTCAACATTTCACAAAAATGACAGACCCAAAAACTGGTTTGTATTATTCTTTTGAGGAATATATATCTAAAATAAGCGAAAGTTGGCAAAAATATCCAGTTGGAGAATTACATTCCTACTCTTATTCAAATGCTGGTTATGATCTTATTGCTTTTATTCTACAAAAAATAACTGGTAAAAAATTTGAGGATTGGATGAATGATGAAGTCTACAAACCACTAGGAATGAACAATAGTTTTGTTGGAACTTCAAATGTTCTTAAAAAGGAAAATTGGGCAAGAGGACATGTAGGTAAATTACAGTATCAATCTGAAAAATACATTAATCCAAATTTAGGAGCAGGAGCTCAATATTCTTCTGTAAATGATATGTCTAAATTTATTCAAATGCATCTTAATAAGGGACATGTTAAGGGTAAAGAATTCTTAACAAAAGAATCCTTGCAAGAATTATACAGCATTCCTTTTCCCGAAAAGAATCAACTAGTTACTATCGGTCTAGGTATGGGTGTAAATAAAATGAAATATGGAGGAGAACTTATGCTGAGCTTTATGGGAGATGGAGATGGTTGCTTTGCCATGCATCAGATCTTTCCAAATCTTGGTTTTGGATTACTTGCTGAAACTAATCAAATTCAAAACACTTATCCATTACTCTTTGAACTCTCAAGTCTAGTTTTCGACACACTAATTGAAGAAAATTTAGGGAATATTCCATTAGATTTGACTGTAAATGATAAATTTAATCTCCCCCAAACCATTACACTAGATAAATCTATTCTACACAGGTTAGAAGGAAAATATATTTCTAGAATGATGGATATAGCAATCGAACTCAAAGATGGAAAACTTACTTTTGATTTCAGAGGTAAAGAAGTAGAACTTTCCCCACGTAGTAATACTATCTTTTCATCAGAATTAACACCATATGTTGAATTCTATTTAGATGAAGAAAATAGACCATCAAAAGTAAAAGTCATAACATCAGATGGCAGAGTTGCCCAATTCGATTATGATAGTGGTCCAGCTGATAAACTAGGACCAAATAAAAAAGAATGGAATAAATTATCGAAAATATACTATTATGATTATCTAGATTTTTGCATGTATTCTACTACTACTACAATAAAAAATGGTTATTTACATCTTATAACAAGTTTAGGTAACAAAGATTTCCTATTAAAAGAATACAAACCAAATATTTTCTTTACAGTAGATGGTCAAAATGTAATTTTCAAAGATAATCAAATAGAACTACCTTCAATAATCTGGAAAGAAGATGATATTTCTATTGATAAAATTAGGAGATTATTACTTGAAGATCCTAAAAATAAGAAAGTAACAAAAGTAAATCTAGAAGAAATATTATTTGTTTTTGAAGCTTCAAACCAAACTTATAATACTAAAACATTAAAAGAAATTATTGCTAAATATTACCCAGAGAAAGAGAAAGAAATTTAATTATTTTCTCTTTCTTTTTTTAAAGACATATTTATTTGTTAGAATTTTTTTATTGAAAAGAAATTGATATAAATAGGAGTTAGCAATTTGACTGATTTAAATCCAGAAATAGAACCAGGAGTAATAGCTAGTTTTCTTTTTCAAGCAGGAAAATTTGAGGAAGCGGAAAAAATTTTCAAAGAAATTCTTGAAAAAAATCCATTAGATTTTCAATCATTAGTTCTTTTAGGAAATTTAGCACTATTGAAAAATAAATTCTTTGAATCTGAAAAATTATTATTAAAAGCAATTAAAAATTATCCTGAAGAACCATCACCACATGCTTTACTAGCTGAAGTATATTATCGTCAAGATAATTTTGTTCAAGCAGCAAAACATCTCCGATACTATGGGGTAAATGATATGGCAGAAAGGTTAGAAAGTTTTGAAGGTATAAAACCGTATCAAGTTGAAGGAGAAAAAGAAAGTTATAAAATTAAAATGGTTTCAGTTGATCCTTTACCTATCGTTCATGTTAAAATTAATGACAAAGAAGAAGTAAATTTTCTGATTGATACAGGAGCTTCTGAAGTATTTATTGATCTAGATTATTCAAAAGAAATAGGTTTAATGATATCGGAAGGAAATGAAGGTATCTATGCAGGAGGAAAGAAAGCTAAAACATATACGAGTAAAATTGATTGTATTACTTTGGGAGAGTTAAAAATAGAAAATATTCCTGTAAACTTATTACCGGTAAGACAATTTTCACAGATATTTGGTGGGACTAGAATTGATGGTATTATTGGAACAGTACTATTTTATCATTTTATCACAACGATGGATTACCCAAAAGGAGAGCTAATTTTCAGAAAATTATCTAATGACCAGTTAACGAAATTTGAACATGAAATAAAAGAGAGAAATCCTATTATTGTTCCATTTTGGTTGGTAGAAGATCACTTTATGGTTGCTTGGGGAAAAGTTAACGATGCAGAACCAATTCTTCTTTTCGTTGATACTGGACTTGCAGGTGGAGGATTTACAGGATCAAAGATGACTTTAGAGGAAGCAAAAGTTAAGCTTGATGAAAGTAAAGCTTTTGAAGGAATTGGCGGAGGAGGAAAAGTAAAAGTAATTCCTTTTGTTGTTGAAAAGCTTACCTTTGGTGATGCAATTGAAGAAAACATTTCTGGAATGTTTACAGAAGTTTTTCCAATGGAACATAAATTAGGATTTAGATTGGGAGGAATTATATCACATCAATTTTTCAAGAAGTACGCATTAACATTCGATTTCATAAAAATGAGATTTATTCTAGTGAAATAGAAAGATACTACTCAAAAAAAGTAGCTACTTCTTTCATAGTTTTAATTATTGAAACCTCGAAAGGACAACGTTCTTCACAGTCCCCACATTCAATGCAATCAGATGCTTTTGTTTTCATTTGTTGATATTGTTTTGCAATTTTTTCTGTTTTTTCGATCTGAGCTAAATCATAAAGTCTAAACAATGGACCTATATCAATATCTACAGGGCAAGGTTGACAGTGATTACAATATATACAAACTCCTGTAATATATTCATCAAATTCTTTCAACACTTTTGAATAATCTTTTTCTTCGTCTGATGCAGTGAAATAAGTCATACAGTCATCTAATTCCTCAATGTTAGCAACTCCAGGAACAGCAGTTGAAACACCTATTTGAGAAAGAATGTAGTGTAAACACTTAACAGAAGTTATTCCCTCAGGGATTAATCTCTTTTTGAATTCTTTCCCCTCAGATCTATATCCACCAATCTTATAACCACCAATGTTCACTTTGCTATTAGATTGCAAAAGGGTACCACCAGCAAATGGTTTCATTGCAATGATACCAACATTGTTTTGAGCACAAGTAGCTAGCATTTCTTGACGATGAGGCATAGCATTGCTAGTCATATTGATTTGAATCATAATAACATCAATTTTACCACTTTTTGCTGCTTGGATTGCTACATTGGCATCATGTGTACTTAATGCTATGAAACGAGCTTTTCCTTCTTCTTTTAATCGAAGAGCCAAATCAAGAACACCATTCGGTATAAGACATTCCTCATATTGTTTTTCATTCATAACAAAATGTACGAAAAGGAGATCAACAAAATCAATTTTCATTATCTCGAGATATTGATTAAATGCTTCTTCACATTTCTTTACACTTCTTGTTTTCATATACTTGTTATCTTTGTAATATGAACCCAAATGATGTGAAAGAATAATCTTATCTCGTTTTCCTTCAATTGCTTTACTGATTTTTTTCAAATATTCTGGCATATTGAAAATAATATCAAAATAATTAACGCCATATTCAATTGCTTTACTTAAAACCGTAGTTATTTCTTTTGGTGATTTCTTTTCTAACCATTCAGTTCCAATACTCACTTCACTAATATCTAAACCTGTACGACCTAATTTTCTATATCTCATTTTACTACCAACTGTTTATTATAAAAAGTAAAAAACAATTAATTGATATAAATAGTAAATATTCTCTTAAATCTAAAAATGTATGTTTTCAAAAAATCATTTTTATTTTTTTGAACTACCAAATTTAGGAGTAATAGAGGTTACTTCTATTGGTTCAATAAATGTTTTATTGTTGCTAATAAAACATTAGCATTTTTATGTAAAACATAAGATATTGTAGTATCTTCAATTATAGGATTAACAACTCTTTTTACAACATCCGCTTCAACTAAAATTTTTAGATGTTTATCTATTGTTGACCGATGTTTGTTTAATTTAAGAGCAATTTCTCCAGGTTTTGTTATTCCTTTTTGAATACAATCAATTATCTCTAATCTAGAAGTTGAAGCAAATGCTTTGAGAAGAATTTCTACTTTAGAAAAATCACTCATAATTTCCACAGATATTCACTAAAACAATTAAGTATAAATCTTTACTAAAAGGCAAAGGTTATGCATAAAGAATAAAGTAGTGTTTTTCTTAAAAAAGAAATTAAGAGAGTAATTTTCTTACTCTTAATATAATTTCGCTCATTATTAAACCAATTTGTTCTTCAATCTTTATATCCACTTTATCATCAAGTGGTGTTTCTCCTTTGTTAATCAATATTGTTTTTGCTTTATTTTCCATTGAAAGAACTGGTAAATCAGCTGCTGGACGAACAACTAGTGAAGAACCAATTATAAGATAAACATCAGCATCTTCAGAATGCTCATATGACATTTTATAATCATATTCTGGCAATGGATCACCAAAATTCACAACAGAAGAAATCAATCTTCCATTACAATCAGGACAATTTGGTTGTCCTTTCTTTTTAGGACTGGTTCGATAACCTGGTCCATAGAGTGATTTATCCCAACCTGCTTCTTCATATGTTAGCTTCTTACCACACGAAAGACAAACCATAAGAGTACCATTACCATGCAATTCAGCGATATTTTCTGATAAGATTCCTGATTCCCTGTGTAAATTATCTGTATTCTGTGTGATTAGAAACTTCAACAATCCCAAATTTTGCAACTCTACAAGTATCATATGTCCTTGATTTGGTTTTATTTCATTCCAAGTTTTCTTCATTTTTGGTAGAGGTAAACCCTTATCCCTTCTTGTCCAAACACCATCTGGACCTCTAAAATCTGGAATGCCTGATTCGGTACTAATTCCAGCTCCCGTAAAAGCAACTAAATGCTTTGAATTCACAATCCAATTAGCTATTAAATCCAATTTTTTTTCTAACGAATTTTTATTCATTTAATATTCCTCTTTTTAGGAGGAAATCTAATTTACTATTAAAATCTAACTAAATTTAGTTTTCTCGAGCATTTCACTTAAAATTTCTTGAATGGTTTTATATGAAGCTTCTAAATATATAGCAAGATATAGAGGATTATGTATTTCCAAAGTAATTGTTTTTGAATATTTTATTTCCTTTAATTTTCTGAAAAATTTTAGAAAATCTATATTACCAGTTCCTATTGGTAAATGTAAATCATCCCTTTCTGCTGAACCACCAATATTATCATGAACATGTATATGTTCTAGCCTTTTCTCAAATGCATTAAATATAGAATAAATTTTTTCATCAGCATCTCTATGTGCAGAACCGGGAAAAACAAGATTTGCGTGTCCTATATCAAAGGTGAAACTTAGCTCTTTATGTCTTTCAAAAACGGGTTTTATTAATTTCAAAGATTCATCAAGATTCTCAAGCATTAATTTGATATTATGTCTTTTAACAACATCAAGCCATTCTCTAATTGCTTGATCTTTAATTTCATCTACTTTTTCTATTGAAATGTTTTCAGGATATTCAGTTCGACCAAATACTCCATGAAATACCATTTTTTTGGTTAAACCTAATTTACCTATTATTTCTATTTGATCAGTTACTTGATCGACATAACTAGTCCATAGATCTTCATCTGGAATAATTTGTGAATTTAAATGTGGTAAATGAAAAATCGCAAATAAATCATATGAGTCTAAAATATCTCGAATAGCTATTAATTGCAATTCTAATTCCTTAATATCTGTCCAATATTTATCTATATAAAATTCAACAAAATCAAAACCAATCCTTTTTGCAGCAACCAAATCAGATATTTGTAATTTTTCTAGTGAGTACGAAGAACCAATTTTCAATTACGAATCCTCTTAAAAACATTCTAATTTTTGAAATAAAAACTCTACTGAATATTACTAATTTTTTAATCCCGAATAATGATATAAATGTCAAATTTATAACAATCATTTAATAGAAAAAATCAATTATTTTAGATAAATTTAATGGGTCTAAATTTTAGGATAGGGAATATTTATGACAAATTTCAAAATCCAAAAAATTATTAATTCTTTTATTTTATTTTTTTTAATTGGGTCTTCTATTTTTTTGCTAGAGGTGAAAGCCAACGATGAATCGGTAGATTTGTCGAATAAACTTTTTTCATTTACAGTAATCACCAACTTCCTTTCAGGACCTGAAAAATTAGTTGAATATTGGGCAGAAGAATTACTAAAGATAGGGATTTTTGTAGATGATACAGTTCTTTTAATATGGCATGATATTCATGAAAGAACCTATCTTCATGAATCACCTATTCCAGGATATGATGAAGGAGGTTATGATATGCTAGAAACAGCCTTGACATTTTCTGAACCAGAGTGGTTTCCAGGAATGTACTTTAGTAATCAATTAATGCCACTTTCAGGTTTTAACATAAATCAATTTAATAATTCTGAATACGAACAGAAATTAGCTGAATTTTATCAAACCTATTATAGTAATCAAAAAATATCTTACATCGAAGAAATGCAAGAAATCTTGAATGATGAATTGCCTCAGATACCTTTAGTTTATGAGAATTTTTATGGTGTAATGCATGAAAACATTACAGGAATTGATACTGAACTTTTAGATTTACAAATGCAACAATTCGATCTTGTGAAATTTGGAGACAATGATACTTTAAGAATTGGAATACATCCACCTTTGTATAGTTATTTCGTGCCACCACAAATACAACACTTTGAGTTTCCAGATAAATTAATTCAGAATCAAATATGGAACGGATTATTGATAAGAGAAAATGGAACAAAAATTTGGAAAGAAAGAATAGCAAATAATTATTCTACAAGTGATGGACTTAATTGGTTTTTTGATATAGATCCTAATGCTAAATTTGCTGATGGTACAAAGGTAACAGCAGATGATGTTATCTTTTCTTATCAGGTTATTCTAGATCCCGAATTAAGTTCTTATCATTATAGTACATATTCTAGTTTGTTAGATAATGAATCTATAATCAAAATTGATGAAGACACGATTAAATTTGAATTAAATTATATCACGTCTTATCCAGAAAGATTGTTCGAATTTGGCATTCTTCCTAAACATATTTGGGAGAATGTACCACTCAATAATTGGTCGTTACAATCATCTTTTTGGGCATTGAATTATCCAGAGAAACTTTTTGGCGCTGGTCCATATAAATTAGCATTATATAATCCTAACAATGGAACTATTCTTCTTACTGACAATAGTTATTTTGATCAAATGGAAAATTGTCAAACTCAGCATTTAAAGAATTTATATTTTCTAATGGATATATGGAGTGGTAGATTTATTGAAAGTAATTTTGCTAATGGATTGATCGATATGATAGATCCACATTATGTCATTGATGATATTATTGATGCAGCAACTTTTCCAAATAGTAAGTATTACAAGGTTCAATTTGGATTTATTTATAGTTTATTTTTAAATATGAACAATCCTTATTTTGGAACAGGTGAACTATGCCCAATTGCAGGAAAAGAATCTGCGAAATACGTTAGAAAAGCAATGAATTGTCTGAAGCCTAAAAGTAAATTTGAATCAATTGAAGAACTCACAAATATTGAGATGGCACCAAGCTTCTTACCAAAATATATGTTAGGTTATAATGAAAATATAAAAGCTGAAGAATACAATTTAACTAAAGCAAAAGAGTTTATGAGATTAGCTGGTTTTAATTTGCCAGGTGACAAAGGTTTCATAGGTTTAAATATCTACATCTTTTTAGGAGTAATTTCATTAATTTCAATAAATATAGTGAGATATAGAAGAAAAAGAGTCAATTAAATTAACTGACTCTTTAATTTCTTTTAATTCTTTATTTTAACATAATCAGTAGTAAAAAGCTTCTTTCGCCAGATAAAAATAAAACCACCTAATACAGTTAATAATTCTAAAGAACCACAGACATAAAGAACGATACTTGGTTGAACGAATTCAGCTATTGATGTAACAATTACTAATCCGATTAATAAAGTAAGTGAACTTAGAAAACTTTGAGCTGAAAAAACTCTGCCTTGTTTTTCGTAATCAACTTTTTCTTGAATAATCGTTTCAAGAGTAATACCAAAGATTCCATATACTATTCCATATGGAACCATAACAGCAAAAATCATTACCCATGGCAATCTAATATATCCCATTAGAATTATTATTGTTCCTTCTAACGCTAATAAGCTAGTCATCATAACTACTTTTCGATCAATTTTCCCTACTATCATAATTACTAATGATGCTATTATTGCACAAGCAGATACCACAGATTCCATAGCACCATACCAAGTACTGTTTAAATTCATTTCACCTTGTAATATCACAGGCCACATGACATCTATTCCTGCAACAGTAAAACTTACAATTCCAAGTAATAATATTAAATAGAGAATTTTTGGTTCTTGTCTAATAGTTTTCATTCCGATTTTTAGCTCATTAATCGCTTCAACAGTTCTTGATTTTGTTTTAATATGGTTTGTTTCATTATTTTTAGAAGGTGGTTTTCGTCCAAAAATCGATAAAAATATGAAAATTATAAAAGCTAATGATGAAGTACCAATTGCGAAGATAAAACCGATTGTATAGCCAATAGCAACTAATACACCAGAAATTATTGGACCTAATACACCAGCTATTTGTGATGTTGTTGAAGCAAAGGAATTTGCTGTTAGCAAGTTTTTTTCCTCCACTATTAATTTTGTATAAGCACCTTTTGCAGGATTAAAGAAAGGCCAAATTGAAACTCTCAAGATAAAAATGATAAATAGTAAAGCTAAGAAAAGTGAATTATTCTGTAATTCACCATTTCCACTTTCACCTGGATTTACAATATTTAACGCTACTGAAAAAATAAGCTTATTTCTAAAAATGTATACTAAAGCTAAACCAATAGCAGTAACTACTCTTACAAGCATTGATAACATCATAATTTTTCTTTGATCCATCCTATCTACAAGAACACCTGCAAATGGAGCTAGGACAACTGCAGGAATCATAGTAACAGTTTGAAATAAACCAATTAAAGCAGGACTTTGAGAAGTGGAATAGATTAAGAACATTAAAGCTATTACTACTGAAGAGGATCCTAATATTTCAATAAAATAACCAAATTGCATCAGAAGGAATGAGTAATTCTTTAAAACATCTTTTAAATTAGATTTTTTACTTCCTTCTGGTGAAAAAGCTTCATCCATTAAAAGATCAATTTTTATTTCATCAGACATTTTTCTACCTTCTGAGATTAAAATTGAAAATATTTTTTTAAATAAGAACTTATTTATTGAGAAAAATATTATAACTTCAAATGTTTTAATGAAGTTAAAATAAAGATAAAAATAAGAATAAATATCTTCTAGTTAGAAAAATGGAGAATTTAGTCAATGTATGTTACACCTAAAATTGGATTTCTTTTTGATGTAGATGGAACATTGACTTATTACAGAGGCAACGATTCATCTATTGACCTACTTATTATCAATGATTTGGAAATGATTAGACAAAAAGGACATCCAATTGGTTTAGTAACTGGAAGAAGTGTTGATTGGGTAAGAAATATCTTCTTTAATTATATAAGCTCTACTTTAAGAGAATATATCCAAATCTATGGGGAATTTGGTTTAGTATCGTTGATTGATGGAAAAAAGACTAGAAGAAGAATTGGGAAAGAAACAAGAGAAGCACTAGCATCTGCTAAAGAAAAAATAATTCAAGTTATATGTGAAGACCGGGATCTTGAACCGTTTACTAGCTTTAATGCTCCAAATAAAAGAAGCTTATGGATTGAACCAAAAGAAATTATGTTAACTTTTAGAACACTTCCACTTTTAGGATTAACTAGTGATGTTTTTAAGAAACTCATAGAGCCAGTACTAAAAGAATATTCAGAGTTATTAAAACTGGAATTAAATCCATATGCTGCTGATATACTCCCGATTTTTGCTAACAAAAAAACAGCTGCTGAAAAAGCTATACAGAAACTTGACCCGGAGAAAAAAATAGAAAAGTGGTATGCTTTTGGAGATTCTGAGAGTGATAAAGAAATGGGCAAAGCAAAAGGAAAAAAAGTTCATTTCTATTTGATACCCCGGGGGGATACTAGTCGAGCACATTATATAATTCAAAGATTACTGATTGGAAAAGAATAAAAGAAAATTTTATCTAAAGATAGTTATAATACTCAAGATAAAAGCAATTGCAGATACTAGAAAAGACAAAGAAGCAATGAAGAAGCTAATAAATCGTTGTTTTTCAGCAATTCTTGCAGATTCAATATTCGTTTTAACTAAATCTTTTATCACTTCTGCTAAATTAAGCAATATCTCATCATCTATAGCTCTTAACCTTTGTCGACTGATGGGTTCTTTTACTTCCCTTAATCGACGCATTTGTTCGTATATACCTCCTTGAAAAATAGCATTAATTAGTGTTTGTTTGAACTCAAGAGGGATCCAATCATCACAAAATATCATGACACTTCTTACACTTACTCTAATGTAATGCTCCTTAAAACTAAACAAACTAAACCATTTGCCTCTTTCAGGCAAGGTATATGTAAGAGAGGTTGTTGGTATAGAGAAGATAGGATCAACTGATTGTATTTTTGCTTCTTTATATTCTTCCCGAATTAATTTTGCGCCATTTTTAACGATGATTAATGGATAAAATAAGATATCATGAATTTCCCAAGGTTTTTCTCCAATTCCATCAGGATCTTCTGCAGAAACTTTAACACCTTTTAAGTCCTCAAATACGAATTTCAAATCCCTTAAAATATCATCTCTATGTTTTCTAATCTCAAAAAAATCTTCACTTTTAAGTGTTAATCTAATAATTAGTCTACGATTATAGAAACCTATCAATGGAGACCTAATAATATTTACATAGGAAGAATAGGGTTCTATTTTAGCTAATTTGTATGATTCCTCTAAGTGAGGCATATCAATTTCTACAATATCACCTTTCAAAAAGAAATCTTTATGAGGTAAATTTTTCCTGAAACTTTCCAGAATTATTTGCCAAAGTTCATTTAATTGTCTTTGAGATAAATTTGAAACAGGTATACCATAATCAAACAATGCAAGAATATACCATGCAACATAATCTGGTTCCTTTCGTGAGAACATAGGAAATTACCTTTATTATTCAAATCCAATTATACTTATTTGATTTTTGGATTGTGGGGATTATTTTTTCTCTTTTAATCATCTAGTTAATAGAAAGCAGGTACAGTATAATTCTCTCATTTCCTTCCTTTACACTATCCTTTATTTCAAAAATTAGTTTATGTTTCAGTAAAATCTCTTCTAATAATTGGGTATCTGTTTTTGAAGACACAACTAAATAACATTTTCCTTCTTTTTTGAGAAATTTGGTAAAGTTCAAAACAAAGTTATTCACAATCTCGAGACCATCTACTCCTCCAGACCAAGCTTTTTCTAAAATACCTTTTTCAGAAACAGGTAAATAAGGAGAATTAAAAATAATAACATCAAAAATTGGTTGACGCATTGTATGCGTATTAATTGAATTGAAAAGATCAGAGCAAATCGTCAATATATTTACATTATTAGATATTGCGTTTTTATTGGTAATATTCGCTGCATAATAGTTAATATCAATACAAAAATATTCTGCTTTTGGAAATTTCTTTGCTAAGAAGATTGAAACATATCCACTACCTGAACCAATTTCTAATACTTTGTTATTGAGATTTATTTGAACATTTTCAGTTAGAAGGAAAGAATCCTCTGCAGGATCATAAACTTCTTTTGGTATTTGAAGATTCAATCCATCAATTTTCTTTATCATATAAAAAACCTAAATTCATTTTGTTGGTAAAAGATG